>ERZ795050.2628-NODE-2628-length-19505-cov-85.383393_pt1 | contig 19505 bp, 10 predicted proteins | sample MGYA00375134_ERZ795050 | MGnify/ENA primary metagenome ERZ795050 (study PRJEB30179, sample SAMN05720221) | activated sludge metagenome | isolation source: Anaerobic digester | place: Japan | collected 2015-05-26 ... | reverse complement strand
GGGTTAAGTCGTTTAAATTTGATGGAAGTACTGAAAAGTGGCGAAGTTAGGTTTCTATAGAGAGTTTCGAGATACATCCTGGTTTGATGCTCCCCCCAAGCGACAAGACAGCGTGTCGTACAGTGCCGAATCTCGTCGTGTTCCGTTCTCGTGAAGAGTTTCTGGATTCCTTCGTTCATGATTTTAGTGAGAGATATGTCATCAAGCACCGCGAAAGATGGATCAATACCCGATTCCATGGAAAATTCTTTGATGAGCCCCCGGCAGAAGGAGTGGAACGTACTCACGCGGGCCCAAATCATCTCGTCTTTGATCTCGTTCCAGAACGGTCCCTCTTTCTTATAAATTTCTTTGAGGAGGCGGTCTTTCATCTCGGCTGCCGCCTTGTCCGTGAAGGTGAGAGCAAGTATCTCGGATGGTTTGCATCCGGAATCCTCCATGAGGTGGAGGTATCTGTGAACGAGAGTGTGAGTCTTACCTGTCCCGGCACTTGCCGTCACACAGAGGCTTTTGTCATAAGCGAGGGCTTTCTTTTGCGCTTCGGTAAGCATCAATCATCACCCCCTTCAGATTCCCCAAGTTCTAGGACACGGAATTTGCTGAAACGGCATATTTTTCTAAAATCACAATAAGCTGAAGACTCGCAGGGATCTTTTGGAGGGTGAAAGAGGCCACACCTGATAGATTGTATGGATGTCCATGCTGAACGGATGGACTGTTCGATCACCTCGTCAAAACATGTATCCCCCATCCTGCTCCTGGCGCTGAATACCTCTATCACTTGGGGATGGGCAGGATCGTAGAGTTCTGCTTGGTGGGAGACCTCCTTTCTGTGAATCTTGTAATAAGCACCCGCGGCCGCTTTCTTCCCTGTTAATATTTCAAACGAACGCAGGTATAAGGGCAATTGTAGCGATTTCCCGCTCATTATCTCCGACAATTTTGGATGGTTTCCGGCCTTGTAATCACTAATCGTAAATGTGCCATCATCCGAGACATCGACCCGATCGATGAATCCGCGAATTTTGAACGATGCGCCTTCCTCGCCCTTGACGTGAATGGTCACTGGCTCAGGAGAGATGCTATTCCCAACGCCCTCAAATCCAAAACTGCATTCAAAGAACGCTGGACAGAGCCGGGATTGCGCACGAGCGATTTCGACGTCCAGAAAACGTTCGAGGATCCCCTTATGATATCCTCCCATCCCCAGGAGATCACTTTTCAAGGCATCCCACGCGGGCCCGTCTTTGCCGAAATCCGCCAGTTCCTTTTCCGTTATTAACCGTAATTGCTGCAACGCACGATCGCGATCTTCCGCGAGAGGCGGGGTTCCTCTCTCATGGATCCATTGCGCGTAAAATTGCGCCAGAATATGGTGAATGAGGGTCCCTTTATCCGCGGGAGAAAGTGTGATCTCCACGTCAGGCAGTGCCTCGAGCCCCAATACGTGATTCAAATAAAAGGAAAATGGACAGCTTGCATATTTTTCCAATACAGACACCGAATATATCCGCTCGTCCCCGAACCGACCATCTAGACAGGCGCAAATCTCTACATCTTCACAAAGAACGCCGTCAAAGGGTGAATCGTATTCGCCGGTGCGATGAAAATATTCGATATTAATTCTACTCAAGAGGTCCGCCAATCGTATCGGGTCCGCAATCTCTGGTAGTATACTGGGATTGGGAAGTGTTCGCCCGCCAAGGCATTTCCCCGCATATGCCTGTCGAAATCTTGTCGAGGCCTCGGGAGGTGAGGGGATCCACTCTAGGGTAGGAATGTTCTGTTGAATTTCTCTGAAGAAGGGCGACGGGATGAGCCCATCCTTTTCGGGGGCATTTGTACAGGTAACGTAGAGGCCGCGGGTTGATGCACACAATGCCGAAATGAAATAAAATCGCTCATCCCGAAGGTTCATGCGTTTCATATCTGGATTGAGCACCATCTCTTCGGAATCTGTGAGATACGGAAGATGGCCAGGGACGTACGGCAGCCTTTCGTTCGTAAGATCCATCAGAAACAGAATGGGGAATTTTTGATCCTGCAACTCACGTATACCGATCACCCGGATTCCCTGTCCTGTGCGATGTCGCTGGGTCCTCCGCTTTTGCAATTCTCCTTTCAATATTTTCACAAAATCAGGGTATTCGATCTCCCGGCCTCTATAGAGCGAAGAATTTTTTTCCATCTCGCACAATAACGTAGAAAACTGCCGTAGGTCTTCCCCTTCCTGGACAGTGCCGGCAATTTTAGACGGATTTATTTTTAAACTGGAAAATAATGCTCGCACACTGTTAATGTGCTTCTGCAACGTCCCCGAAGGTTCGAGACTTTTCAAATGTTGTAGGATCGGTTGTGTAATCGCACTAACCATTTCGATCTGCTGGATTTCCCGTTCGATCTCTTTTCTTCTATATTCGGGAGTCTCCGGCGAGGAAAATAAATCCCGTAACCGCGTTGTGAGCTGCGGGAGAGAGGTCGTCCACGAAGATAATCCATCGATAATGAATGCTTCTCTGGCTATCTTATCAACAGTTATTGGAGTCACAGGGGAATTCGCGTTCAGGAGACCAAGATAGGGCGATGAATATGCTTCAACGAGGTCTTCACGCCTGTATCCTCTGGAAGGTATCTCTAGTAATTGAACGAACGCCTGGATAACGGGAGATGATGAAAGGGGAATCGTTGCGGAAGATGTGAACGGGAGTCCGAATTGCGGGAACACGTTGTTGATAAGAGAGGTTACCGAAGATAAGTCAGGTGTTCCAATCGCGATTTCGCTGTAGGCTAAACCTTCATCGACAAGGCGAATAATTTCCTGGGCAATTGATTCCACCTCTTCTTTCGGGGACCTGAACTCACGAATGAACACCTTCATCGAAGAGCGATTACCGGACTTTTCTCCGGAGAAGAGCTGCAAGAACGCTGAGTAATGGGTGTCTGGAAGGATCGGTACTGGACTATCTGACAACCATTCCCCCCTATCTGTGAATATTTTACGGTTCTCTGTATAAGGATGATAATATGTGAAAGATGCGACATTTCGTTTCAGGTTCTGAAAAAAAATCTGGAGATCAGGATAAGGGCTTCTAACACCGTAGACGAAGAGGCAGAGATTCTTATCAGGCTGGATTGCCGCGGCACGTCCGAATAATGAGGGCCCGTCGATGAAATTATTTTGAGAGAGAATCGACTGATATTGGAAATAGAGACGCTGTAATTCAGCAATTTTCGGATTTTTTTCTTGTGAAAAGAACGCATTTTCGTTCTGATACGCACGGATTTCCTGGAAGAGCATGAAAAGGTCAGATACCTTTCCCGGACTGATTCCGAATCGGGCAAATATACTACCTTTATCCGTATCCTGTAAGATATCGTAAAGAATCTGCCTTGCCAACATTTCATCAATTAATAATAAGCCGGGAGATTTCTGGCGAAGGAGTCCCGCCGCAAAGCGAGCTGGTGTCGTCACTGCATCCTTCCTTAACGCTGAAAATTCCTCGTTCAATTGATTCGTGATGAAGCGGGCAAGTCCGGATGAGGGAACAATAAGGCGTGTGCTAAAGGGATTCTGTCGTAAAGATTCTTTGAATTCATGCAGGCATTGATCGAGTCCCGATCCGGAGGGGTTAAATAAATAGTTGACATCTCCTCACGTTAATAATCGAAATCGCGGTTCAATTCGTTATATATTTCGATCTCAATTCTGGGCACAGCAAACGCGATTTTTAAGATTATGTTATGGCCGACATGGTAGTGTGCATATAAAGCTGTAAAATTGAAGACTCCCTGTATCCACTCTAAATTGACAACGGAGGAATACAGGGCAATGAATAGTAAAGATCTCGTAGTAAATTACCTTACCGATAACGAAGAAGGAATGAGGAATGTTATCACCTGGTTTCTGAACGAGGTGATGCAGAGAGAAGCAGATGAGCTGGCCGGGGCCGGGAGGTACGAGAGAACAGGATCAAGGCGAACCTATCGCAATGGTACCAGGTCTCGATCACTCAAATCACGATATGGCTCATTATCCCTCGATAAACCCTTATTGCGGGATATCCCGTTCAAGACACAGGTATTTGAACGATATTCAAGGGTGGAGCAGGCATTGGAGAATGCGATAATTGAGTCGTATCTTCAGGGAGTATCCACAAGGAAGATCCAGAATGTGATCTCTACTCTCGGTGTGGAAAAAATCTCAGCCTCATATGTATAGAGTATTGCGAAAGAACTTGATGAAAAGGTCATAGGATTTCTTTCACGTCCCGTTGAATCACATATCCCCTACCTTTTCGTGGATGCTTCGTATTTCAAGGTCAGAGACGGAATAAGGTATGTGAATAAGGCCTTGCTCGTGATTGCTGGCATCAGGAATGACGGGGTCCGGGAGATCCTGGGTGCCAGGATTGCAGACTGTGAGGATGAACTTACCTGGGAAGACCTGTTCTCTGACCTGAAAGATCGTGGACTGAGGAGAGTTGATCTTCTCATATCAGATGGCCATAAAGGTATCCAGAATGCCGCGCAACGCTCGTTCCATGGATGCAGTCATGAGAACATCCCCGGCCCTCATCGGCGCTATTCCCGTACCTTGCGGATCATTGAAATGGACCGCTTCGGTGTACTACCAAACTGAACGTGGATGATCAGTGAGTTGCTGTGCTCGACCTCGTGCTGATGCACTCGGCAACTGGCGCTGCTCGGGCCGCTGCAGATCCACCATGGCACATGAAAGTATTCATGAGGAATTGGTAGTAAACGAAATAAAGAGCATAAAGAGGGGATTGGTCTTAAGGGGGGAGCAAAAACGAGTACAGAGATTTATTACTTTTCCGGAACCGGGAATTCACTTGTGGTCGCAAGAGATCTTGCCGAAAAAATCAATGGAACGCTGATCCCTGTCACGGCGGTGATCGATCAGGACAGGATTCAGACCGATGCAGCGGTGATCGGCATGGTATTTCCGATTTATGACTTTAAACCACCGCGGATCATCGGGCGGTTTATCACAAAACTGGACAATCCCAAGACAAAATACATCTTTGCTGTCTGTACTTATGGTATTACACCAGGCAAGGCCATGCAACACGTTAAGAGGGAACTCAGCGCCTGTGGGGGGACACTTGCCGGAGGATTTGTGGTGCGTATGCCGCATAACGGGTTTGGATCGGCGGCCATCTCCAGCACCGAGCATGCACAGATGTTTGCCAGCTGGAAGCAGCAACAAGTAATCATTTCTGATTATGTTCTCGCCCGAAAACAAGGAACCTTAGAAACCAGCAATGAGGTTGTCAGTTTCATATTCTCCGGTTTTTTTCTGAAGGCGATTCCAATCCTTCTGCCATTATTTACGCAGGTTCTGCTGAAAGGTTGGAATTCCTTAACATTGGTTGCGGACGAAAAATGCAATGGTTGTGGAGTCTGCCAGAGGATCTGCCCCGTAGGTAATATTGCCATGATTGATAACAAACCTGTCTGGTCGAATCATTGCGAGAAGTGTTTCGCCTGCCTGCACTGGTGTCCGCGGGAGGCAATCCAGGCAGGCCGCATCACTATCAACATGAAAAGATACCATCATCCCGAGGTGAAGCTTGCTGATATGATACAGGGTGGGAAGAGAAAATCTGCCTGATGAACCCCAACGATTCTGCTCTCCCTTCTTAATTTTTGTGCTCGAACGAATCCCGTTCCGTATGGTTCGGCTTGTTTTACTAGAACATCCAAATCGACAAATGAAAGAAATTTTGCGGATTTTTAAATATTGCTTAAATGGTTTATACCTTGATTTTTTTCTTAGAAGAGCATCGCCCAATTGCTTTCTCAAGTATCTTATCGGCATGTTCTATTTCTTTTTTTGTTGGGCTTAAAGGTGACTCTCGTAATGCTATCTCGCCTTTTTCCCAAAGATACTTCTTTTTCATTGCCATTTTAGTTCATCATTTCCTTTCAATATAGATAAAAGTGATTATACAACTACCAGTTGTTATTGTTTTACATGAGATAATACGCCAGGAAGTTTTTCTCGGGTAAAGAAATTCTTGTTCCTGGCCACCTATAAATAACACGTTATCGTTTCGTTTTCCTTCATGAACAAAAATAATTCCACGATTTTGGCATTCAATGGCATATTCTTCTGCAATATCTTCATTCGATGAAAACGAAACATAACCCTCATCACTGAACTCATTTTTTCCTTTTCCCACATCTTCGAGGAATTCATCTGCATATTGCCCGGTTATTCCTCGATACAATATCACTTGCTTGTTCAGTGGAGACTTCTCAAGCGCACTATCCAACTGGGTCATAAATTTCTGAAAAAAGGGTCGATATGGTCTTGGAAGCGTTATTGGATCGCGAAGATAGGCGTTTATCACTTCACCGGATTGGATATACAATTCAATCGCTTCCTTCTCAAGTAAGCTTAAATCGCGTCGCTGATTCCAAGGAAGCATATTGTTTATTTTGTCTTTTCACTCGATTATATGTTACTTCCGGAAATATTTCGGAAAATGATATTCATGATTCCACCTGCTCTCTCCCCACGAACACTGGTGCCTTCCTTTGCACCCAATCAAAAATTCGCACCACCGAATACAACGGCGTTGTGTAATAGAACGGGGCGATGGCCTGTAATTGCTCCTTTGAGTGAATTCTGCTTGAAATAACCATTCCGGCTAAAAGCACATATGGAAGGCATACAAGGAGCTGTTTGCAAAGTGGGTATATAAACAAAGCCCGAAGGCATTGAACCTTAGGATATTATGCGAGGGATGGGATTTGAACCCAAGAACTCCTGCGAGACTGGACCCTGAATCCAGCGCCGTTGACCTGGCTTGGCTACCCTCGCACCTCTATCTCATAGGCGGTGCAGAGAAATAAAGATGTGTGTTTTTTTTGACGGGGCACCGTGGGATAATCCCGGAATCCTGCTCTCGATGCACTTGAAAGTCTCCCCCCGCCCTGATGAGATTTCCCGGCTGCGATGTCCGGACATCCCGGTGCCGGTTTTTCCCGGGGACTCCTCCCCCTTCACTCGTCTTCGCGGATGGTTCGCCCTTCCCCCGAAAGCTCCCGCTCGCGGAGGATGTTCCGCCGTATCTTGCCCGAGATGGTCTTAGGGAGGTCTTCGGTGAACTCAATGGCCCGGGGATACTTGTAGGGAGCGGTATGCTTCTTGACGAACTCCTGGATGTCCTTTGCCAGCTGCTCGGATGGCTGGAAACCCTCCTTCAGCACGATGTAGGCCTTCACGATCATGCCCCGGATGACATCCGGGGACCCGACCACCGCTGCCTCCTTGACCGACGGGTGCTCGAGCAGCGCACTCTCCACCTCGAAGGGGCCGATGCGGTAGCCGGAGGACTTGATCACGTCATCGTCGCGGCCAACAAACCAGTAATAACCGTCCTTGTCCATGGAGGCCTTGTCGCCGGTGTAGTAATAATCGCCGATGAAGACTTCCTCGTTGGCCTCCCTGTCATGGAGGTAGCCGTCAAAGAGACCGACCGGCCGGTCGGGCTTTACCCGGATGGCTATCCGGCCCACCTCACCCTGGGGGACTGGTTTGCCGTCCTCGTCCTGGAGCTCGATCTGCCAGCCCGGGGATGGCTTTCCCATAGATCCGGCCCGGGGCTCAATGCAGGGAAAGGTTCCGATCACCAGCACGGCCTCGGTCTGGCCGTAGCCTTCATAGATGGTCAGGCCGGTCCCCTCCTTCCAGACCCGGATCACCTCGGGATTGAGGGGCTCTCCGGCGCTGACGCAGTGGCGGAGCTCCTTCAAATCGAACTTCTCGAGGTCGGCGAGGATGAGCATCCGGTAAACCGTCGGGGGGGCACAGAAGACCGTCACCTCGTAGTGCTCGAGGACCGGTAACAGCTCGGTCGGCTTGAACCGTCCCCGGATGTCGTAGACCAGCATGCAGGCCCCGCAGAGCCAGGGTCCGAAGAACTTGCCCCACGACGACTTGGCCCAGCCGGTGTCGGCCAGGGTGAAATGGAGGTCGTTTTCCCTGAGATCGAGCCAGAATGCCCCGGTGGTCACGTGTCCGAGCGGCAGGGCGTGGTTGTGGAGCACCATCTTCGGCTCCCCGGTGGTGCCGGAGGTGAAGTAGATGACCATAGGGTCGGTGCTCTTCGTCTTCTCCATGCCGGCAACCTTCACCAGGCTCCGGGAGACAGGGGCCGGGTAGGTGGTCTCCTCGATGTAGCTAACCCAGCCGGGGAGGTGGGCGTCGATGACCAGTCTGCCGGCAAGCGTCGGGCAATCACAGCAGATCTCCTCGAGCTTCGGGGCGTTCTCTGCATCGGTGACGACCATCCTGATCTTTGCGGCATTGATCCGGTAACGGAGGTCCTTTGCGGTGAGCATGGTCGGGCATGGGCAGAATACCGCCCCGAGCTTGATGCAGGCGATGGCAAAGACCCACCATTCGGGAACGCGGGGGAGCATTATGATAACCCGGTCGCCCTTCTTGACCCCGTACTTCAGCAGCATGTTTGCCGCCGAGTTCGAGAGGTTCATCATTTGACGGAAGGTGAATGTCTTCTCCTTCCCTTCCTGGTTCACCCATATCATGGCCAGCCGGTTCCGGTCGGCGAGGCCGTGCCGATCGATAACCTCAAAACCGAAATTATAGTATTCCGGGACCTCGATCCGGAAATCCCGGTACGTCTCATCGTAATCCTCCATGGTGTACCCGGCACACGACATATGAACGGATATATTTTTCACGAGGAGTCTTTAAGGTGTCTTTTTAACCACAGCGAGGATACCCCTGGTAAAATGGGCCGCTGGAGATTGTTCCTGTTCGGGCATCATGAAGGGAAGACATCCTGGTCATGCCCTGTACCCTGGCCTCAGTCCCGCCATGGAAGGGTGTTTCCGGAGCAGTCCCTTCCACGACCGGGCCATTCCGCACTATCGGAAGGAAAGAAAAACGGCGAACGGTCCTGGTGTGGGATGCTATCGCCAAACTTGAAGGCAGCGTCATACACCGGGCGGATGGGACCATCAAGGAACGGACTGGTGAGGGATGCCATCACCGAACTTGAAGGCAGCTACAAAGAAACAGGAGAGATGGTATGGAGAAAGGTCGCTTCCCTCAAGTCCCGGTCAGCGACTTTTCCAGTTCCCGCTGCCGGAGCTCGTTTCGCCTTATCTTGCCCGAGAGGGTCTTTGGAAGCTCATCGACGAACTCGATGGCCCGGGGGTACTTGTAGGGAGCGGTGGTCCTGCGGACATGGGACTGGATGTCCCTGATCAGGGTCTCGGAAGGCTCGAACCCCGGCCTGAGCACGATGAAGGCCTTCACGATCACCCCCCGGATCAGGTCCGGCGATCCAACTACCGCGGATTCCTGGACGGCAGGGTGCTCGAGCAGCGCACTCTCCACTTCGAAGGGGCCGATCCGGTACCCGGATGACTTGATGATGTCATCATCGCGGCCTACGAACCAGAAATAGCCGTCCTTGTCCATGAATGCCTTGTCACCGGTGTAGTAAAAGCCGTTCACGAACGAGGCAGCGTTCGCTTCGGGACTGTTGATATACTCGATGAAGAGTCCCACCGGGCGCGGATCAAGGGAGATCGCAATCCGCCCCTCCTCGCCCTGCACGACCGGGTTTCCATCATCGTCGTGGAGTTCCACGTGCCAGCCCGGGGCCGGCCGGCCCATCGACCCCGGCCGGGTCTCCATTCCCCGGAACGTGCCGATGCAGCATACGGTCTCGGTCTGGCCGTAGCCCTCCGATATGGTCTGGCCGGTTCCCTCCTTCCAGACCCGGACCACTTCGGGGTTGAGCGGTTCACCGGCACTCGTGCAACGGCGCAGCTCGCGAAGGTCGAACTTTCCGAGGTCAGCGAGGATCAGCATCCGGTAAATGGTGGGAGGGACGCAGAAAGTGCTGATCTCGTACTTCTCGAGGAGGGGCAAGAGCTCGGTCGCCTTGAACTTCCCCCGCACATCGTATACAAAGATACAGGCTCCGCAAATCCACTGGCCGAATATCTTGCCCCAGGCGCATTTCGCCCACCCGGTATCAGACGAGGTGAAATGGACATCCTGCTCCGAGACATCCTGCCAGAGCCTGGCAGTAACGAGGTGGCCGAGCGGGTAGCTCTGGTTGTGGAGTACCATCTTAGGTTCACCGGTTGTGCCCGATGTGAAGTAGATGAGCATTGGGTCGGTGGCAAGGGTTTTTTTCCCCGAGGGGTGACTGACCGAGCGGAACGAGACAGGGGCCGGGTAGAGGAGTTCGCTTGGGAAGCTCACCCATCCCGGGAGCGCTCCATCGACGAGGAACCTGCAGGTAAGCGTTGAGCATTCCTCCGTTACCTGCTCGACTTTTGCCGAATGCTCCATGTTGGTGATGATCATCTTGAATTTCCCGGCATTCAGCCGGTAGCGGATGTCTTTCGTGGTGAGCATGGTCGGGCAGGGACACAGCACCGCTCCAAGCTTGATCAGGCCGATGACAAAGATCCACCATTCCGGGACACGGGGGAGCATAAGCAGCACACGATCGCCCTTCTGGATACCGTATTTGACCAGGATGTTGGCCGCCTGGTTTGAGAGGTTTTTTAAGTCCCGGAACGAGTATTTCTTCTCTTCCCCCTGCTGGTTGACCCAGATCATGGCCAGCTTGTTCCGGTCCTTCTCTGCCCACGCATCGATCACATCGAACCCGAAATTGTAGTATTTCGGGACCTCTATCCGGAAATCACGGCAGAGGGTCTCGTAATCCTGATACCTGTCCATCATGAATTAGAAAAATTTGCCTTTATCCGACATCAACGTGTCTTTTTATATCCGGCCGGATCTTCTTCACTTCAACAGTATTATCGTGTTCCGGGGATCATATACGAAGAACATGATCCCTGCGAAGTACGATTCGCTGAAGATCGAGAATATCGTTGCATCGGGTGCAATAGCCGATTCCATCAACCTCTCCGAAATTGCAGCGCGGGTGAAGTCCTGCGAACTCAATACGAAACGGTTCCCCGGCGCGGTCTTCCGGATAGATAAGCCGAAGATCGCCTCGCTCATCTTCTCCTCGGGAAAAGTGGTCCTTACCGGCATCAGGGACGAAGAGGCCCTAAAGACAGGGCTCGATCAGATAATCAGGGAGATGAAAAAGGCTGGAGTGGAGACCTATGAAACGCCGCGGGTCGCCATCACCAACATCGTCTGCTCGTACGATATCGGGAAGTACATAAATCTCAACAAGCTGGTCATCACCCTCAACCTCGAGAATATAGAGTACGAACCCGAGCAGTTCCCGGGGCTGGTCTACCGGATTGGCGACCCGAAGATCGTCGCGCTCCTCTTTTCTTCCGGAAAGATCATCCTGACCGGGGGCAAAAACCTCGAGGATATCAGGCGGGGCCTCGACCTCCTCGAACAGAAACTTGCAAACGTCCTCTGACTCACCAGTATTTCCGGGTCCGGATATAGTTCCGTTCTGCCCTGAGGATCTCGGCAAAAAAGGCGTCACCCTCGGTGAGCGTGGCGAGGATCCGGGAAGCGATCTCCGGCCCGACGCCCTTTGCGGCAAGGGCAAGTACCGCTTTTTTTCCTCCCGAGAGCACGATGTTGGCATTCCTGAGAAGCCGGGCCTCGGTCGTTCTTTCCTCTTCTGACTTATCTTTCCTGGCTGCAGCGGCATACTGTGGTTCCTCCCAGGGCTTGAGCACGGCGATCAACCGGGCACCACAGCGGGGACAGACAGGGTGGTCCTGGACCCTGCCGGCAACGGTCCGGCTCTTCCATTTCCGGCAGTTCATGCAGGCGAGCACTATCTCCTGTCCCTCAATCCGGCGCCGCAGGGTAGAGAGGACAGCCTGGTCGGCCAGGGGAGGGGGCATCTGGTCCCGCGATGAGAAGAGGGCGTCTGCCCCAAGCAGGGAGAGCCTTCCGGTCTCCACGGTGATGCTCCCGTCCCGGACCCCCGCTAGGATCCGGCCAGCGGCAGCCACATCCATGTAGACCGTGAAGAGTTCCCGGTACGTCTCCTCCTGGACCACGGTGTTTTCAAAGAGCTCGATCAGTTTATAGCTGCTCAGCCGCTCGTAGTCGGCGTCGGGATCGATTGCCCCGAACTTCTTGGCGACCTGGACGAGCTTCCACTTGAAGAGCGCGGTCCGTTTCATGGCGATCTGGAGGATGCCTTCCACGTGGGCCGGGTCGAGCCCGCAGAGGGCTTCGCGGACCTCAGCGGTGCCCACGTGAGAGGGGAGCCTGAAGAGGATTCGATAGGCATCGATCTCGATTCCCACCGTGGTCCCGAACCGGGCAGAGAGGAGGACCGAGATCGCTCTCCCGAGCGCTTCGTTTGCCCGGTGACCGGCGCAGCAGTTGCAGACCACTCCTTCCTGCCCGCCTTCGAGCACGATCAGCGTGTCATCCGGGATCCTGCTCCGGTTCCGGTCCATCTCGGCGAGGAACCGTGAGGCAAACTGCTCCGGTACCTCCCCTGCTCCATAGACCTTAAACGAACGGGTCCTCCTCAGTTCCCCGACTTCCCGTGCAACCGCATAGGGAACCGGGATCTGCTCGCCCTCCCACGAGGGAAGTTCCCCTTTCACCCTGCGGGCCGGCTCGACGATGATCCTCCCTTCCTCCATGTCGAGGGCCCGCCAGAGCTGTCCCTTGGTGATGAACACGGCCCCGGTGTAGACCGACCCGACCACGAAGGATTCGTCCAGCGTTCCCACGGTCCTCCTGGAGACCATGTCGAAGATCTGCACCTTCCGTTCATCGTGGATCATGGAGAGGTTGGCAGCGAGGTAGCGACGGGCACGGAGGGTGGTGATAACCTCGTCGCCGTCAAGCCGGATCAGGTGGTGCTCGGCAGCCTGGGCACAGACCCTGTCGATGAGGTCCCCGGCCGACGAAAATGTCGAGCACCGGGAAAGGATGTCCCTGATCCGGCCACGGGAGATCCTCCCGTACTCCACGGTGAGCCCGGCAACCTGGTTGGCGAGAACATCGGCAGGGTTGACCGGAGGGTGGACATGCTCGACCTCCCCCGCCTTCGCCCGCCGGGCAATGACCAGCGATTCGAGGAGGTCGTCAAAGCCGGTGGCGAGGATGGTTCCCCGGGAGGTCTCGTACAGGCTGTGGCCGGCACGCCCGATCCGCTGGACCAGCCGGGAGACCTCGCGGGGGGAGCCAAACTGGATCACGTGCTCGATATGCCCGATATCGATCCCGAGCTCCATTGACGACGTGCAGATCAGCCCCCGGAGCTGCCCTGATTTGAACCGCTCTTCCGCATCGATCCTGACGTCGCGGGAGAGCGACCCGTGGTGAACTTCCACGTCCCCCCGGGAGAAGAGATGGTGCCCGAGCGCTTCGGCAGTGGCGCGGGTGTTCACGAAGACCAGGGTCGAGGCGTGCCGGTCGATGGCCTCCCCGATCCACCGGGCCTGCATCTCGAACGTGTCTCCGGCAAACTCGACCGAGATCTCGAGGTGCTTCGTGACTTCGACTTCCACCACTGAGAACTCCCGGTCCCCGCAGAGGAACCGCCCCACCTCGCCAGGGTTCCCGACCGTGGCCGAGAGCCCTATCCTCTGGAACTCCCCGGAATATTCGGCAAGCCGCTCCAGGGCAACCGCAAGCTGGGCTCCCCGCTTCCCGCCGGCCAGCTCATGGATCTCATCGACAATCACGTACCGGACGTTCCGCAGGTGTTTCCGGAGCACTTTGCCCATGAAGAGGGCCTGGAGGGTCTCGGGCGTGGTGATGAGGAGTTCCGGGGGGGAGAGGGCCTGTTTCCTCCGCTCGGTCGTGGTGGTGTCACCGTGCCTGACACCCACGGTGATACCAAGTTCCCTGCACCACCAGGAGAGACGCTGGAGCATATCCCGGTTCAGCGACCGAAGCGGGGTGATGTAGAGGGCAGAGAACCCGCCCGATCGCTCCTTCAGGAGGGCATCGAAGACCGGGATCATCGCGCTCTCCGTCTTTCCCGTCCCGGTCGGCGCGATCAGGACCAGGTGTTTCCCGGCCTGCACCTGGGGGAGGGCGAGGGCCTGGATCTCGGAAAGCTCTGCAAATCCCCGCTTCCGGATACATTCCCGGATCCGGGGGTCAAGGTACCTGGTCTGTTCCATGCTCCTCCAGGGACGAGATCGGACCGATGAAGGTTCCATCTGGGAGAAAGATCTCGGCTGCCTCCCACCTGATACAGCGGGACAGGGGGGAGAACGGTTCCCGGGCCGTGCGCACCAGGTCATAGCCGGACAGCTCGTTGAAGGCCGGCATGAACAGTGTCCGGGTGAGCATGCGATCCCCGGGAGGAAATCCCAGGCACTGCTCATCCACTGGTGAGAAAAGGTAGACCGGGGACCGCATGGCACAGCCCACCTCGTCTTTGAGGCTGGCCAGCGGGTGGTGGTGACCGGCGATTATCAGGAGGCCGGCAAGCGACGGGTCAGGATACATATGCCCGTGAACATACCCTGTCCCGTCGACCACGGCCCCTTCTTTCGGCAGTATCTCGCCAGGCTCGAAAAACTTCTCAATGCCGGCATCGTGGTTGCCCGGGACGATCTGCACCGCCACATGGGATCTGAGCCGTTCTATGATCCCCGGGATCTCCCGGAACTCCTGGCGGGAAGTGAGCGGAACGCCATGCTTCAGATCGCCCAGGATGAGGAGGAGGTCGGGGCTGGCATCCGTGATGCAGGCCTCGAGCCGTTCCAGCCGCTCCTGGCTCCTGCTCCGGAAATGCAGCCCGTGGCGGGCCAGGTCGGATTCAATTCCCAGGTGAAGGTCTGCGACCACCAGCACCCGTTTCGTATTGGTGACCAGCAGCGCCGGCCCTTTCCCAAAAAAGCCGAGGTTCATAACGATTTGAAGACCTCTCGTGCTGGCTGGTAGCATTCATCCTCTTCGAGGAGGAACCGGACCGCCTCCCGGAGCTCTCGTCCACCGATGCCGGATGCTCCGGCAATGGCGGCAAGATCGTCGTAAGAGATACCTTTCTTTCCACCAGATTCCTTTATGATGGCGAGCACTGCTGCGGCAATATCTTCCTGTGAGCGGGATGCTTCGGACGACGGCATCACTCCATCAAGGGCATGGCAGACCATCCCGGCCATCTCCCGTATACAATTGCCTGTCATGGCGTATTGCTCCAGGGCGGCAACAACCGGTCCCGGACCGGTCCCGGAACGGAGCGCATCGGTAAGGAGGGCTATCCTGCCACCGGTGATCTCTGCTGTCCTGATGACCCAGCGGTCCCGGATCGCCCGAGTAGACTCGCCCAGGGAATGGAGCAAGACCCCCGGTCCCGCATCCCCGGAGAAGAAAACTGCCTCTCCGGTCACGGTCACAAAAGAGGGCACGGAAAGGTCGCGGAGTGCGTCCTGCTGCTCCCGGTCAGGGCGCTCTGCCCGGATCTCGAAAACACCGGTCGGGTCTGCCACCCGGCCGGACCACCGGTCGGGTCCCCGGAACCCGGTCTCTGTCAGGGCCCCGGCAAGAAAGATCAGGCGACAGCATGCGCCGGTAGGTGTCAGGATCCGTTCCTGGAACAGAGGGAGCCGTGCCCGTGCATATTCCCCGGCAAACACCCTTGTCATTCCTTCCAAAACCGACCATCTCCGGAGGGGTACTTCATGGTACTGGGGTAGTTCCCCTCTCCTTTTCAGGTAGAGGATTGGTGGTGAAAGAAAATATCCATTATGTTCAGGGACAAAAAACCTTGTGCGCAACGCAGGTAAACGAGATCGCAGGGCAGCGCCTTATGTCTGGTTTAATCGCTTCCTGTGTAAAAAGAGAAAAAAAATAGGCGTATCGTCAGAAGAATTTATATATAAGGACTTCACCATCTCACATAAAGGGCTCTTTATGAAAACAAATCGCATCTTGTTGTTGTTATTACTCTTGGTGCCCTTAGCCGGGGTTCTCTGCATGAATGCGGCAGGGGATGGTTCTCTTGCAACAGCACCAGCCCTCGTTCTTTCTGGTGGCGAAAGGGACGGGGTTACAATCTATGGACCAGGTGAACAAATCGGAGCATCGTTGTCATTTCCCCTCCTGTTCATGGGAAATGCCGGGCAGTTCCCGGACAACGTAATCTTCATGGCCATCTCGGATTCCGGCCCGATCTCCTTTGGCGCCTGGGGTTCCGATCTCTCTCTGGTTTCACCGGAAAGCGGGCAAACAGCACTGGTAGGGTTCAGGTTTGATGGTGCATCAGATGCTGTGACACTGGCGGGGATGGAGAGGCTCGATTGCAGTGCCAATTTCCTTACCGGCAACGATCCGGAGGCATGGATAACCGGGGTGGAGATGTATCGTGGGATCAAGTACGTTGGACTTTACCCGGGAATCGATCTCGTATACGAAGGATTGCCGGATGGTCTCAAGAGCACATATATCGTCCGGCCCGGTGCCGATCCTGGCGTCATCATTCTTGAATACTCCGGCCAGGAGGGTCTCTCACTTGCCCCGGACGGATCCCTGGTACTCACGACCCGGGCAGGTCCGGTCGTTCATAGCGCTCCCTACTGTTACCAGCTGATAGAGGGATCAATTGTCGAAGTCAGTTCTTCCTATCGCATGACCGGCCAGGGAGGTGTCGGTTTCATGGTGGGGGACTATGACCCCGGTTACGACCTGGTCATCGACCCGGTATTGAAATACGGGCTATATCTCAGGGGGTTGGGCGTGAGTGAAGCATATGGTGTTGCATCGGACCCGCAGGGGAACGCCTACGTGACCGGTAGGACGTTTTCCACCCCCTACAATGTGTCAGCAGGCAGTACGGGATCCAATGCCGGTGGTACCGATGTCGTTGTTGTCAAGATCAACCCTGAAGGGACGCTCCCGCTTTTCATCACCTACCTGGGAGGCGAAGGCAACGATGCCGGATATGGAATACAGATAGATGCCAGCGGGGGGGTTTATGTGGTCGGTACCACCAACTCCACCAATTTCCCGGTTGTAAACCCTCTCCAGGGAGATAACGCGGGACTCAACGATGCGTTTGTCATGCGGCTGGCTCCCAACGGGTCATCGCTTGTTTACTCAACCTACCTGGGGGGAAATAACAACGATTATGGGTATGCCATTGCACTTGATGGAGCGAACAACGCGTACATCACCGGATCTACCGAATCCAGCTCCTTCTCTGTTCCCAGCACAATGAAACGGACTTCTCGGGGCGGTATTTCCGATGCTTACCTGCTGAAAATCAGGAGCGACGGGCGAGAACTCATCGATACTGAATATGTCGGCGGAAAGGTCATGGAAACCGGGTACGGCATTGCAGTCGATGAAGCTGGCTATGCCTACATTGCCGGTGAAACATTTTCATGGGATTTCCCGGTTAAAAATGCTGCCTATCCCACCTTTGGCGGGTATAGCGACGCCTTCGTGACCAAGATCGCACCTGCTGGCGATCCGTTTGTTTATTCTACCTATATCGGTGGATCAGACATGGATGGGGCGCGGGCGATTGATGTCGGCAGTGATGGATCAGTCCATGTAACGGGACTCACCCGGTCACGTAACTTCCCGACCAAGAACGCCTTCAAACCGGTAAATCCGGGATTGATCAGTTCTTTCTATACTCGTCTGGAACCCTCCGGAAATGCACTCAACCTCTCCACGTATCTGACCGGGCCGGGATTCGATGAAGGAAGAGGAATCGTTGTCAATCCCGCCGGCTCGGTGTATATCACTGGAATAACCAAGGCAGAAAACATGCAAACCATCAATGCGTCCCAGCCCCATTACGGCGGCGGCGTCTCGGATGCATTCATTGCAAAGTTTGCCGAAGGAGAGAGTTACCCCGCATACTTAACCTATTTCGGGGGAAGCAACAAGGAAGAGGCGTATGGTATTGCAGCAGATGGAAAATGCGGGGTGTTTATCTCAGGAGTGACATGGTCTGATAACATGCCGGCAAGCGATCCTTATCCCCCGGCCTTTACTCCTGCCGGGAGAGGTGGATTCGTAGCGCTGGTCTGGGACGAGGAGACCTGCTGTATACCCCCCATTGCAGTGTTTGAAGCCAATCCATCTTCCGGATATGCCCCGCTGGACGTCAAGTTTACCGACCTTTCGAGCGGGACACCTGAATCGTGGTCATGGGAGTTCGGTGACGGCGGAACGTCCACCGAGCAGAATCCTCTGCACACCTACACCACGGTCGGCAACTATACCGTGAACCTCACGGTGCAGAACAACTGTGGAACCAATACCACCTCCGGGACGATTGTTGCGTTATGCCTCGAGCCGGTGGCCGACTTCTCGGCAAACAGGACTTCCGGCAAGGTTCCCCTCTCAGTCCAGTTTACCGACTCCTCGCAAAACAATGTGACTTCCTGGTCATGGCAGTTCGGTGACGGTGGAACGTCAACCAAACAGAACCCGGTCCATACCTACACCGCTCCTGGCACTTACACGGTGAACCTCACTGTTATGAACAACTGCGGGTCCGGCACTGCTTCCAAACCCATGTACATCACCGCCGAACCCTGTCCGCTGCCGGTGGCCGACTTCTCGGCAAACAGGACTTCCGGCAAGGTTCCCCTCTCAGTCCAGTTTACCGACTCCTCGCAAAACAACGTGACTTCCTGGTCATGGCAGTTCGGTGACGGTACCACTTCCATCGAACAGAACCCTGTCCATACCTACACGGTAGCCGGGGACTATACCGTGACCCTCACCGTGACAAACGAGTGCGGGTCCGACTCGGCCTCGAAACAAGAGTATATCACTGCTGAACCCTGTCCGCCGCCTGTAGCGAATTTCAACGCCAACAGGACTTCCGGTAAGGCCCCTCTCTCCGTCCAGTTCACCGACCTCTCCACAAACGACCCGGATACCTGGCTCTGGCAGTTCGGTGACGGTGACACTTCCACCGAACAGAACCCTGTCCATACCTATACCATTCCTGGCACTTACACCGTGAACCTCACCGTAACAAACGAATGCGGGTCCGACTCGGCCTCGAAACAAGAGTATATCACTGCTGAACCCTGTCCGCCGCCTGTAGCGAATTTCAACGCCAACAGGACTTCCGGTAAGGCCCCTCTCTCCGTCCAGTTCACCGACCTCTCCACCAACGACCCGGATACCTGGCTCTGGCAGTTCGGTGACGGTGACACTTCCACCGAACAGAACCCTGTCCATACCTATACCATTCCTGGCACTTACACCGTGAACCTCACCGTAACAAACGAGTGCGGGTGCGATTCAGCCTCGAAACAAGAGTATATCACTGCTGAACCCTGTCCGCCGCCGGTGGCCGACTTCTCGGCAAACAGGACCTCCGGTAAGGCCCCTCTCTCCGTCCAGTTCACCGACCTCTCCACCAACGACCCGGATACCTGGCTCTGGCAGTTCGGTGACGGTGACACTTCCACCGAACAGAACCCTGTCCATACCTATACCATTCCTGGCACTTACACCGTGAACCTCACCGTAACAAACGAATGCGGGTGCGATTCAGCCTCGAAACAAGAGTTTATAACCGCCGAAC
>ERZ795050.2623-NODE-2623-length-19546-cov-4.534349_pt1 | contig 19546 bp, 16 predicted proteins | sample MGYA00375134_ERZ795050 | MGnify/ENA primary metagenome ERZ795050 (study PRJEB30179, sample SAMN05720221) | activated sludge metagenome | isolation source: Anaerobic digester | place: Japan | collected 2015-05-26 ... | reverse complement strand
CCTACTTCTGAGACTCCCTCTACTACTGGTAGTCAAACAGGTGGATCGAGCAACAATGGTATAGAATTAACACTTCTAGGTACAGCCACTATAAACGGTAAGCCTGTAAGAATAGGGAAGAGTACTGAGGGCAAAATTTATTGGATTGACGAAAATGGTAATGGAGACGAAATAATAGGAGCGACTGAAGCTAATTTTAGATAATCCTACAAGATAGGTGAAATATGACTACTTTAGATGAATTGAAAGATTTCAAACCTGTTTCGAGCCAGGCTGTCAAGCTAGAAGATATTACAGATTTTAAGCCAGTATCAGGTGCTTCAGTGGCTCTTACTGATATACAGGATTTTAAACCCGTCAAAAACACGACAATCACGACGCCTGATGTTACTGATTTCAAACCTGTAGAAACAAGCAATAGTGCAGAAAAGGTAAAACTTGACAACCTACCTGTGCAGAAGTCTGGTGAACAAGATACCCGAACCTTTGGAGAAAAATTAAAAACTGCTGGTGCTAATCTGGCAAAAGCTTTCACAGGTGGAGCAAAAGATATCTTAACCGGTGTTGCTGCAACTTTGCCAGAATTACGAGGTATGGCATATCCTGGTGCCGCAGCTCCTGTGCCTTTACCTGACCTTAAGACTATGACAGGTGGTGTCGCTACTGATAAAGAAGTTAAAAAAGCCACAGAAGAATTAAGAGATAAGTCCATCAACGTTATTTCTAAGATTCCAGATGTTGGAGAACCTGGATTTACTACTGGTGTACTTGGTGCGGCTGAGAATATAAGTACCGGGTTAGTACGTTCTGCTCTTCCCATGGCCTTCTATTATATACCGGGAGTAGGTGAGATCTCCAGCCTTGCTGGGATATACGCCCAAATAAAAGGTAACAAATATAATGAAATTATGAAGAAAACTGGTAACAGTGAGGCTGCTACTAAAGCCAGTGAAATCGCAGCTCTTACGGAGACACCTCTTGAATTTCTGGGTAATATATTGATGTTTCAGGGTGCCAAGACTGGTTTTAAAGCTATTACATCCAAAGCTAAAATTTCGGACAAACTATCAGATGTATTACACGCTTTGACTGTTGGCGGTCTAGGAAATGGCGCAGAGGAAACTGCACAGGCCTATGGTGATGCTATCGCCAGTGCTTATGGAGAGAATTACGACAAGCCAGCTAAAGAGATAGCCAAAATTGCGTGGGATAGAGTATGGTCCTCCGAGCAGTTTAAGAGTGCTCTAGCACAGGGTGGATATGGCGTTATAGGCGGTATGTTCTTACCTGCTATGGGAATAACTCTAGGCGTTGCGACCAATGCCGTATTAGGGCCTAAACCTACAACCGAGCAACTCAACAAATTCAAAGCTGACCTAAAAGCACAGTTGGCCGAGAAACCTGAACTGATAGATGCTTTACGTGAATACCGTAACAAGATACCACTTAAACGAAGAGCTTTCAGAAAGGTCGTTGATGAAGTTATAACTGAGTACAAAAATCCCACAATGTACCTTAAAAAACCTGTGGCAACTACTGTTACAGCTACTCCCACAAAACAAAACGTAGTATTAAAGGCAGGAGCTCCTAAAACTGTTGAAGGTTTACTACAAGAGGTTAACAAAGATGAAAAATTGCAAACTCTTGGTGACAGAATACTTAAGGGAGAAGTCCTCACTGATGCCGAATTAGGTTCTCTAACAGATGAAGAATGGAGAATACTCACCTCCTATGTAGATAACAGCGGTAAATTACCCGTCAAATCATTCGCAGAGACACCTTTACCAGAACAAAAAATTGCTACGGTATATAAGACCAAAGCAAATGAAGGTGTCGAACCAACAGTACTAATAAGTTTGAAGGATATCCCTGTCGATGAGAACGGTCAGATATCTGTGAATAATTTTGATGACAATGAGATAGCCTCACTGCAACGTAACGGTTTAATTAAGACTGATGCCAATGGTAGAAGTGTCGTGGATTCGAAAGTTCTGAATAGCTTGGCTGAACAGTTTTACCGCCTTCCGAAGGACAAGCAGGAGACCCTTATTAACACTTCTATGGAGCGTAAGCGTTTGGCCTCTCAGCAACCTGCAAAGCCTCCATTTACAGTAACGGAAATACCAAAAGGCGCTGTCTGGGTTCCAGCTACTTCTACGACCCGGAAGACCCAACAAGTTGCACTACGACCTAAAACCCCTGAAGAACTGGGTGCTATACCTCCATCTAAACCGAGTGTTATACCCCCTGCGGCTGAGGGTATTGGGACGATTCACATTAATGTTCAACCAGAACCTACTGAGCCTGTTAAAAAACCTCCATTTAGGGTTATCAGTAATCAGCCTACTACACCTATCTGGACATTACCCACAGAGGGGCCAATGCGTCCTATTGCTACTCCTGGGTTCGAGGCTGTGAACGAGCCTTCAATGCAGTTGAAGGTACAACCTACAGATACTCCTGAGACTGTAGCAGATAGTCTAGGTATCAGATATAACGGTAGATTTGAAGTCGATGGTAAACCGATCCTGTTCTCATTTACGGATCCAGTTACCGGAGGGGATATTTCTGCGCCTTCCTTGGATAAGGTGGAAGCTGAACTGGATCGTGTCAGAGGAAGCATGGAACCTATCACCGAGGCTGGTTTACAACGTGCTTCCTCTACGGGTGGCAGAGAGAGTCTCTATCTTAATTTCAATAAACCCAAGATCCTTAAAAAGTCGGAAAATGCTAAAGCTAGTCTCCGAGGTATTCTCGATGGATTGGTGTATCCAGCTCTCCGTAACCTAAAAGGTAAAGGACAGATAACGCTACGCGACTTCATGGATTATTTTCATCGTTCCAAATCTGCCTTAACGCAACAGACAGAGAGCAACAAACAGGTGATAGCGTCACAGCTTGCTGACGATATTGCCTACTGGTTTGAGCAGAATAGGGACAGATATACCAACTACAATTACATGCAACTCAATAAGGCCTTTCAGGTTTTGGCAGAGGAGTATCCTGAACTGCTCACCTCAAAGGCCAATCGTGATGCTCTTACAATAGCTCTTGCAGTAACTTCCAATGGTCAGGCTGGAGTAGTCAACGTAAAGCTCGCGCTGAAAGCTTATGATGGGTGGAAGAAGACTGGTAAGTTTGATGAGGTTGGTGCGGGAAAGTCCTCCAAAGCTATAAAAGCTGGTTTGCACCTGGTTAACAAGCTGTCAGAGGAGGTTGGATTCGAGACTGCGTCCAAAGCTCTATTGAGGCCAGTCAAAGTCAAAGACCTTCTCGAAGTTGGTTTCAAGATTACTGGAGAGGATTCTGATACTGTTTTGCCAGCTGGGGTAGTTCTCGGACCTAAAATAGGTGGTGCGTATCTGCAAAATTTGCTCGGTAATCTCCAACCTATTACCATGGACAGATGGTTCAGATACAGTTGGAATAGGGTAACTGGAGACACCTTTGGGCCCAACGGAGAGGTGCTTAAAGCCCCCAGGAACAAACAAGAGCGAAAATGGATGAGAGAGGTTTTTGCTGAAACGCAGAAAATCCTTGAACAAAAATATAAAATAAAACTTGACAAGGCTATAGCCCAAGCTGTATTATGGGAAGCAGAGAAGGCTTTACATAATAAGTTAAACAGGCAAGGTGCCAACGCGGAGGTGTTAGATTATGAAGAAGCTGCAAGGCGATATCTCAGTAACGCAAGACGAGAATATAACTTACGAGCAAGAGGACTCGGACCAGTCCCTGTACGACAACTGGCTTGGGGGTTTGTCGGAGAACGAACTGGACGTACTGGCGCAGAAACTAGCCAAGTTGATAAAAGCACAGAACCTTCCTACCAGTTAAAGATTGATGACAGTAAGCCTGTTCAGGAACCTGCTGTTGGATCAACTTATTCCGATATAGCAAATAACCCTGATTATACTACAAGAAATATCCATATCCAATCGTACCCTGGCTCCAATCAAGACCGTGTTCTTCTTGTACAAATATCTAATACTTTAATAAATCCGGCCAAACCTCTAAATGAACGGACTATAGAAGAGATTTACTATGATCAATTGTATTCGTCACGTTCAGGTTATTTTAGACCGACTGATTTCTGGGAAATACCGGAATGGCAGGCTATGGCTAAGGGTATGCTCCCAAATGCTGATCTTTTTATTATCAGAGATTTAAAATCTGCCAAGGATTTTCTGGCCAAATCTGGCTACAAGGCCATCTTATTCAGTACACAGGATGTTACCGCAGATTTTATAAAAGAGGTAGGTAAGTCTTTCCCAGGTCAGGTAATCCTGGGTGGATACGCACCTAAAACTCATTTCCAGGATATGTCAAACGCGAGACGGTTCGATACACTGGAAGAAGCTGCGGAGTATCTTACTGGTAAGCCTGTTAAACTTAGAGAAGATTATTCTCTCTACAAGGGAACTTATACGGTCCCACGTTTAAATCTGTCGAAAGGTTGTCTGCATCGTTGTGCCTTTTGTTCTATAGAGAAACTGCTCAAAATGACAGACAAAGAAGTAGTAGATTCACAGGTAGAAGCCTTTTCCGATCTGAGATTCAGGTTGGTTTATCTCAACGATAAGACATTTGGTCAGGCCCCCAATTATAAAGACCTTACGGATATCTACGCACGTCTGAAGTCTAAGAACCCAGAATTTGAAGGATTCATAATACAGACTACGGCTGCCCAGTTGCAAAAACTGCCCGATGAGTTTTTGGCCAAATCTGGGATCAAGTATGTCGAACTTGGTGTAGAGAGCTATAATGATCCTATACTCAAGGCTCTACATAAGCCTGCTTCAGAGAAACTGATAGATGAGGCTGTAGAGAAACTGCGCAGACTAAACATAAGGTTTATACCTAACATTATGGTGGGTTTGACTGGAGATGGTTGGTCAGAGACGACTGAAACTTACCAGCATACTCTCGACTTCTTAGAAAAGAACAGGGATATCATAAGCCACCTGAATATCTATAACCTGGTGTTGTATGAGGGTACGGAATTATCTAAAATTCTGAAAGTTCAAACTGATACTGACTTCAATGAAAATACGGTAGTTAAATCATTCCACACGAATCCGGAAGTTCACGAATGGTTCAATCAGAAAGTTTTAGAGTTCGGGTTGCAGCAACTAGGTAGAGAGCCTTTTATCTCTTCTGACGATCTACAAAATCTGGAATTATCTGAGCCTAGTTTTGTGCGGAAGATGTCTGTTCCTACTAAGACTGTCAAGACATATAAACTATTTCGTACTCTCAAGACACAACCTGGTAAGATATTCCCGCTGTTCATAGGCAAGACCGAACCTGTTCCTATTGGTGTATGGCTGGAAGCTGAAAATATACCAACGTCGGGTTACGCACAACGTCCTGGGTGGCATTCCGCAAAATTGCCCTATGCTCCACATCTAAAACAAGACGAAGGTCGTGTGTGGGCTGAAGTTGAAATTCCGGCTGACGTAGATTGGCAACCAATAGCCGACCGATCGCCTACTAAGGATATAAAGGAACGTGTTCCTACCAATGGTTTCTATAAGTTTGCGAGAGTGGAGACACAAGGGAAAGAATGGTATATTAGTGGTGCGATCAAGGTCAATCGACTCCTTTCGCAAACGGATATTGATGCTATTCTCAGCAAAGCTACATTCCAGAGGTCCCTTGGTGAAATATCCGAATCAGAGACACCTACGCAGTTCAGACTTACAGTACAGGAATTTACTAGAAGGGCTGGAGAACTCCAGAAACAACTTCCAAATATATTCAAAACTCTCAATATTCCCAATGAGTTTAAAGAACGTTTGATTCTGGAAGTAACAGATTGGATAGACCCGAAGAAGATGAAGGCAACTGTCAGTGAAGCCAACTGGAAAGCTATTTTGGGTGATGCTTTTGATCGTTCAAACATTACAGCTTTCAATCAAATCGTTAAGTCCAACGGTACAGTCAAGGGTCTCATACGTCTGGCTTTAGCTGTACAGAACCCTTCAGAATACACCGATTCCATGTTGCACGAACTCATAGAGATGCAGTTACTTGCTGGAGCTCTTCCTACTTCAGACATGGCAATATTACGTAAAACTTATGACGATAATATGGAGCTCATCGTAGAAGCTGCGGTAGATTATGTTTCCGGCAAACCTATTGCCACGAAACAACCTAACGTAGTACGTGGAATATGGGGTCGCTTTGTTCAGATGTTGAAGGACTTTAGCAATAAGCTACTTACGGTACTTCGTTTCAAAAATCCTCCACGTACTATTGATGACATCTTCATGGATATTAAAAATGGTAAGTTTGTAAACTCTACTCTTGACAAATTTAAGGCTCGTGAGGCTAGCCTTATGATGGCTGGGAAAAAGGCAGCTACTGCCAATTTCAAAGGTCTGAATGGGGCATCTCTGGAGTACGCGGCCGGAGCGAGTAAAGAGGCAGTATGGAAAAAATGGGGATGGATAAAAGGGGTTGATGGTAAGTGGCGGTTCGAGATAGACGATAGTCAGGTTACATACCCCTTACTGGACAAAGTTACGAATAACAAAAACGTATTGGTTAAGGATGCCAAGCTTTCGGATGTAATTTCACACGAGGCATTGTTTGCGGCTTACCCACAGTTGAGAGATTTTAATATCAGTATAGATGTCTTTGGTAGTAACCCAGTTAAAGGAGAATTTCGTACTAAGTCAATCAAGATTCAAGCTCCCAACGTCACAACTGCCAAATGGATGATCTTGCACGAAGTACAGCATGCTGTCCAGCATATTGAAGACTTTGCAAGAGGTGGTAACTGGGATCAGGTACGGACACTTCCTGAATACGCAGATTGGAGAGCTAAACAGGCATCCAAAGCAGGGATGCTGGATATCCTTAATCTTGGCACTGTATCTGAAGCTTACGAGGCTTACAGGCACCTAGCTGGGGAAGCTGAAGCCAGGGAGACCGTAAATCGTATGCACATGACAGCCGAAGAGAGGTCTAAAAATGTGCCAGGATATGATGGTATTGCAGAGGATGACCTAATCGTACATCAGCGAAAGCTTTCATCCTACTTAGTAAGGAACAATCCTCAAGATGTTTTTGACGAGATTTTACGGTCGGCCAAAGAGGTTGCGCCAGTTCCTGAGACTAAAGAGGTCAAGCAAGGATTGGCTCCAGACGAAATAGAAAAAGCAGTCACCAAGCGTTTTGAAGAACTTAATAACGAGTGTCTTACTCCGGTAGATAGTGCATTGGACAGAGCAGCTATCGCCTTCATAAAAACTGGAGACCTGAACGCTTACTTTGAGCAAATGCCCAATCTCGGTGAGTTGAAACCAGAAGATATCTTTACGTATGATCCTAAATCACAAAATGTTTTTGCCAGTCTGCTCAAAATAGACAAAGATGGAAGTGTCACTGTTAAGCCAGCTATCCGTTCGTCTGGATTCTATGCTTTGCAAGAATACGCCGATCAGATGAAAAACGCAGACGATCTTGGAACTTACGCGAACATGTACACTGATCCAGACAGACTATTTGAACAGTTGGATGGCGGCAAAGCTGGAGGTGTCAATCAGTTGTACATTCTGGGTCCGTCGAATATGAACACCAGGGCCAAGCTTATATGGGAAGATCAACAGACGTTTGCCATACACCAAATAACCGAAGCTTATAACCTGAATAACGGAAAGAAACGTAGGGCTGTAGGGCAGATACTGGAGTACGTAACTGGTAATAATGCTTGGAAAAAAGAGACAGATAAAATCCTTAGTATGCCGGAAATACAGAAGTTGACTTCAAACTTCTCAGCGGCTGAACAGGCTGAACTTGTCAATGCTGCTTTAGAATTCCGTAAGCTCTTTCAAAGATGGCGGGATAATCAAAACCATGCCAGGAAGTTACGAAAGCAACCCGAAATTGGTTACATAGTTGGTTATCTCCCAGCTATAAGAGAGTCCAATATCTGGTCCAGAGTTTTCGGCCAGCTTTATACTCCTAAAAATATCCCATTGTTGCCCGATTTTGTAACACCTAATCAGCCGTTTAACGCAAGAGCTTTGGCCCGAAAAAATGGTTTAGACCCATTGTTGCGGGAATGGGACATAGTCAAATTAGCTCTGGATTACAAGACTACGGCAGGTAAGGATATATTCGATACTAATACGGTACACAACAATAAAATCCATGCTGCTGTCTTAGAAAACCTTGGTTTGAAGAATGCCGCAGATTTCGTTTATCGGTGGACTGCCGAATATTTTGCTGGATCGCCAGGCCGTTTAGAAAAAGCACTCAGTAAACTCATACCTAACGTTGTGACTAATACAGCATCTCTTCTTAAGAGAGGAATAACCATGTCTGCGTTTTCCTTGAACCCAGACTGGAACATACAGCAATTAACAAGTGTACTGATGACAGCCTCCCGTTACCCGATAAAATCTAACTTGGCTGGTCTCAATTATTTCTTTGATAAAGATTTTCATAATGTTATTAAACGTAACGCTTTCAGTAGTGTAGTAAAGAGTAGGATTGGTGGAGGGGCTTATTATCAAAATGTAGGAGATATCGCAACGAGTACCGTTAAACGTATTGATACCAGTTTTATGGATACTGCCTTGAAGTGGGCCAATTTCCTGACCTCTACTCTCGAAGATGCCCTAACAGGACACGCTATAGCTACGGCTTACCACGATGGATATACACGTCTTGGGTTAAGAGGTAGAGCATTATGGGAGTATGCTTCTGAAGCTGGATTCAAGACACAGGGAGCATTCCATAAGGGAAGGCTTCCTGGCGTATTAAGAGCCAAGCAGATAGCTTATATGACACCTTTCCTTAACTACCCGTTTGAAGTGTTCAATACACTGCGTGAGTCTAATATACCAGTATTAAACAAGCTGGTACGCAAGACAGGGTTGTATGAGGATATCGCTATGGACAGTGAAGAAGGTAAAGCCTTGTTGTCACACAGAATTGAGATAGTATCCAAGCTAATCATAGGTGCAATTTTATCAAATTACATTACAGAGAAGCTCACAGGTAGGAAGTTCTGGACAATCTCTACATTTATCCCTGGAATAGGTTACATTCTTGGAGGTTTACCTCTTATCGGTCCATACATTAACGAATTTAATCCACGATCGCCAGACTCTACTCTTGTTTACCGCTCAGCATCAGATTTGCTGAAGGGTACACTTAATGCCGTCAAATACGGTGATTACAGAAAATTGAGAAAATGGATCCTGACTTATTGCCACATACCAGCCGGGATGCAAATAGAGAAAACAGTGCAAGGGATGGAAGCAATAGCTCATGAAGGTGCAGTGACTACACCCCAGGGAAAAACCGATTATACTATAGAGCCGAAGGATTACCCGTTCGCGTTGGTACATGGACCTTATTGGGTCAGATCAGCCATAGAGCAACGTGAAGAGAAGGAGAAGGCTAAGGAAGAAAAAGAGAAACGTAAAAACATGTCACTACGTAGTATTAAGTCAGTTTTATAATAAATTTTTTTAAAACAGGTAATGTAACTAAAAATGAGTGAAAATGATGCAGTTGAGGAAGAAGATAAACCTCCGTCAGAGATGGCTGATGGATTGTCTCAGTTTCACACCTCTCGAATGGGTGATGATTTTTATTTCAGCTATCAGTGTGTGCTTAGACATTTACGTAGCTTTATTGTTAGACGACAACCGATACACTGTGGCTTTTCCGTTGTTGGTGTCAGGGGTATTTCTGACAGCCTTGTCTCAGGGTATCTGGATCAGGTGTCTTAGAGACATGCAAAATAAAAAGTAATTTAACATGGGGGTAACTCAAAATGGCGCAATATAATATTGAAGAATGGAACTTCAGTGGTGACAAGCGGATGGATAACACTATCGCTGCGTCTGCTATTTCAAATCAATCATCTTCATACCCGGAAATACCTAAAGGTGTTGTTAGGTTGACCAGTACATCACACGGGTACAAAGCCAGCCCGGATACTTATGGCCCACGTCCTGGCAATCTCATCTATGTCAATGGTACTATTTACTATGATGGTCTCAGAAAAATAGTAGCTGTCGCAACAAATACCTTGGATATCATAGCTCCTTATGTAGCTTTTACTCCGGCTGGAACTGAGACATTGCGCCCATCTGTATCTTTCGCCCACAGGACCGAAATTATAGGAATTGACCTACATCTAAATACTCCTTCTGGTACGACCGAAAATCTCGTTATGGCAGTAACAGCAAAACGAGGTTCTGCTTGGGACCGTACATTCCTTACCGCAGCAATGTATGGTATTAAGGATCTGTCCAAGAACTTCGAACAAGATAAAGACGTGAACAATATTATAGAAGCTGGTGACGTACTTTATTTCACCTGGGCAAATACAAATAATTGCCTGTGGGGTTTGAAAATATTAACAAGAAGAGTTTAATCATAATGGGGGTTACGATATGAGAAAGTTACTAACGACTATAATAAGTTCGGTTTTATTGCTCATGAGTAGCAACGTATTTGCTGCCTGGACCATAACAGCATCTATTACTACTGCTGTAATGTATTCCGATAATTCTAAGTTGTATGAGATTACGCTTAACTGTGTATCAGATGGCTCCGACCCGGCTGCTTTTAAGATATCGGACTGTCTGGTCAGCACTTCAGAATCTATATACCAACTCTACGGCGGTTATATCTATGAGATAGTGACAGATCCTGGGACAGAACCAGATAATACCTGGAACGTTACGTTTTCGAATAAAGCTGGAGCCACGTTACTGAGTCTGACGGGATTATCCACTACAGCTACAGAGTATCATAAAGGTAGTAAAGACAAAGGCCAATATCCATTGTTTGACGGAGATCTTACTGTAGATATCAACGATATCGGGTCGAATAATGATTCTGTCGCAATCGTAATCAAGATTCAGAAATAGTAGGAGGCCAATATGAGACGCTTATTAATTCTCATTGTTCTGTGTTTAATGACATCTCCGGTGTTTGCCAAAACCCCACCTCCATCTACCCCATCGGCTTCCGAAGTAAGTACCTCTACGTCCGACTTTAATGGCACACTATCGGGTACAGACACGACTATCCAAAAAGCCTTGGATACATTAGATGACGCAGTGGCTAAGACGGCTTCTCCTTCTCTTACCGGAGATCCTACCATAACCGACACAACTCCTACTTTGACATTTAATGATTCCGATAACGCTGCCGGAACGGCCGGAATTTATGCCAACAGTTCAGGCGGTGCTAATGCCGTAACCCTATCTCTGGGCGTTGAGGATTCTACAGGGGAGTCGAAATCTTATCTCGAACTTAACGGCGGGGCTAAAACAGTTGACGTATTGAAATCTCTGAATATCGGCAGCGCAGGAGTACGCCTGACTGACAATGGAGACGGAGGCCTTACCTTTTTGGGATTAGGCAATGGTTATACCGAAGACCTGACCTTGGACTTTGACAATACCTCCAATACAGTTTCATTTTCCTCATCCACTGGGGTTACAAAACTTGACTTTGGCTCTATAGGATGGAGTTCGAGCGGATCATCCACATTGACCGGAACGCTCACAGTCGGTTCAGGCGGGAGCATTGCGCTTCAGTCTGGTAGCAGCTTAACAGGACTGGCATCATTAGACTTTGGAGACGGAGTATTGGAAGTGCCAAATTCGGCGTCAGAGGAGCTAACCCTGACCACATTAGGCCAGATAGGCGTTGATGATACTGATGATGCTATTGGCTTCCACGCAGGAGCAAATGGAGAGATTGCTGGTGAGGTACAAATCTCTGCCATTCAACATTTTGCAATTTCATTTGATCCTGCCTCAGTTTGTGCGGGCGCAATAGACAGACTATTTCTATTTACCGTGAAGGATGATGCTCCACATGGGATAATAATTGATGAGTGGACATTATCTTTTGAGGCCGACCCAACAACGGAACTTGTAAAAACAAATTTGAAGTATGCGGACGCCTTTATAGGTATCCCCAATTCAGTTTCAGTTGATGGCTTAGATACAACCGCTGGTTATAGCGCGGAAGACACGGACGCCAATATAAATTCAGGAAATGCAATCCCCAATGGAAAAGTGCTATACATTGATTTTGAGACTGCATATACCGAAGCAGGGCATCAGGTGATTTTTGAAATGTGGTATCATGCTGAAGAAGACTAAGGAGGCCGTATGAAAAAACTATTATTCCTTCTATTTCTTCTATTCCCTTCAATTTGTTATGGGGGATTCTATTATTCTGATGCGACAGTTGTAGGTGAAACTAAAGTAACCGGAGTAAACACCCATCTCAGCACCATAGACGGCACAGCATTCGTTGATCTTATAGGAGAAGACATAACAGCTTACAATGGTTATAAGATTACAATCACTGATCCATCTGGATATATCATGTATGGCTACATAGGTGATGACGGGACAGGTGAAACACTTGGAAGCGAAAAGCTCACAGACGGCGACTTTGAGAACTGGAAGAGTTCGACTGATCTTACGAGTTGGACAGAGGGAAAATATGGAACTACAAGTATTGATCAAAGTGAAGATAAAGATGGATCGGGTAGTTACGCTGTTGCACTGACAGGGGATTCCTCAAATAGCTCGGTACAACTTTACCAAAGTAGCACTAATTCAGTAGGACAATTATACTATCTCTTTGTTCGGGCAAAGGCTTCAACTACAAGTAAATCATTCGTGTTTTATGTTATCGGCGTTACACCTGTGGTACCCTCACACACATTGACAACAAGCTATGCTGATTATAGCGTTTATGTTACCATCCCGACAGCTGATAGAGCGTTTGGAGTTAAACGATCGACCTTGACATCTGCAACGGCATATTTTGATCATATGTCCGTTAAGCAAGTAACTGCGCCTTCGGCCACAGGGGCTACAATAGTCACAACGCCAGGAGGAGCCACACAAAATTTTACATACAAGAATAGCAACTTTGTCTTTAATAATTCGGGCTATTATAAATATAGGATATCTAGATGAAAAATTTAATATTGCTAATAATATGTATTTGTATGATTGGAACAGCCAATGCCGCTGATTACTATGTTGCGCAAAACGACCTTGGCGATGGAACAGGCTCATGTTCCACGGCTGAATCGGTTGCCAATTTTAACGCTGGGAATCTGGCCGACAATAATTTTGATGGAGACACAATACATTTCTGTGGGACTATAACTACTCCCATAACAATACCAGATGGGGGGTCAGTCAGCGCAAGAGCAACATACACCGGAGATGGGACTGCTATAATATCTCCCGTGACCTCAGTTTCATCATTTTCAGTGGAATCAGGTAATATCTACAAAAAAACAGGTATAACAACTGAACCAATGTTTGTGTGGATAGACAGCGATGCTGATAATATAATTGACAGTAATGAGTATATACCAAGAGCACACTGGCCCGCTGCTGTAAGTAATTCAACTCCAACCTTTGCGTACACAAGCGGAAACGGGTCAACAACCACACTTATAGATAGCGATTTGGATGGCATGACAGAAAGTAACCTTGTTGGAACAAAAGCATTAATCTACCCTACATCAAGTGGGTATGTTAATTGTTTTTTTGAAACTGCCGATGTTACAGCCTTCAACGATGACACAGATACTCTTACTTTGGATTGGGGAAGCTCAACTGCTTTACCAGCAGGTACCGGAAACAATGCGAGATATTACCTGATCGCACAAGCGGCTACAGGCGCTACTTACTCCAACAAAAGCTGGATGATGCACGAAAACACGTGGTTTTGGGATAAAGATAATACCACTTTATATGTTTGGAAAACAGGTGGTGGAGACCCTGGAACAGTAATTATTAGCGAGGCACAAACAGCGGTCAATATCACGGATAAATCTAATATCACAATTTCAGATTTAAATATTAGAGGGGTAGGATTCATTGATAATCAAGATAAACCATTAAATGGATACTTTGGTATTCTGAGTGCGGGGATATATATTTCATCGTCTGGAAGCGATGATTCCAATATTACCATAAGCGGATGCAATTTTTCGTATCCAGGTCTTCACGGAATACTATCAACTGGAACAGGCGTAAGCAATCTGGCTATAACAAACTGCACGATTGATCATGCTATACAGGCAATTACATTATATGGTGCTTATAATAGTGGCAGCATAGTTTCCAATACAATTACAAGTTCGGGAGGATGGTATCCGATGCTGCCGTACTGGCAGAGTGGGATTTATATCTATAGCAACGTTGATCTTGATCTGGATATCGGCGATAACACTATTGCCTCAGCAACATACTGTGGTATCAGTTCTAATGGCCTGGGAGTAAAAATTTACAGCAATACTATAACTGATACCAATGTGTTGCTTTCTGATGGTGCAGGTATCTATGTTGCTATGGGTAATAATTCCACTCGTAGTGCACCACAAATATATTATAATAAAATCACCAATAGTTCTACGGGAATCTATTTGGATGAGTATTCTGGTGGAGTTAGTTCTATTTCTGTCCAGGAGAACAAAATAACGTCTGGGGCTAATAGCATTATAGGTATTAATATCCATGGTAGCATGAATAATGTTATATCAAGAAATTATCTAATAGGAACATTTTCCGCATCGTATGGTGCAATTAGGCTGGATGATAGATCGGGCCAACTACATGATAATACTATCATGTACAATATAGTAGATGGGGCAAGCGTAGGATTAAAAGTGGAGGATACGACAATTAATAGCAACAACATTGTTGTAAATAACACAATCGCAAATTGCGCCATCGGGTTAAGGACTACGTCGGAAACGTCAAATTCAGCTATAAACGTTTTTAAAAACAACCTCTTTTACAATAATACACTTGATATGAAACCGTATGAAGTTGCTGATATTGGTGGAACTGATCGCAATCTCTATTACCCTGGTGCCTGGCAAATAAATGAAACTGTTAAGACTTGGACAACGTGGAAAGATTTAGGATTTGACACCCTTGGGATTAACTCAAATCCACTTCTTAATTCTGATTATACCTTATCTTCTTCCTCCCCCGCCATCAACGCCGGAGATAACAGCCTTGGAGACAGTTACAAATACGCCCTCATTCCAGGCTCATCTTGGCCTAACGCTGTAGGTATTGGCAATCAAGATCATTTTGGCGCAGGATGGGAAATTGGTGCGTATCTTTATTATGGTAGTGGCGGTGTGATGATAGGCGGGGGAACTGGAACTGCAACAGGGGGCTTATGATAGTAAAAAAACTTGTTATCTTGCTGGTGTTAACATTTTGCACAGCTAGTGCGCATGCAGATGTCCTGGTGTACGTACGGGCGAAAAACCCGTTTGAAAAGCAGCCCGAAACGTATGCAATTCTTGCGACTGCAAAGAAGACAGAAGTTCTCCATCTCAATGGGGCAGGGGACATAATTCAAGTTATGGAGGACTGTCCGGTTGTGGAGAACATGACGCAACGGGATTATTACATCTTCAGGGTACTAGGTGTTAAACTTGAAGATGTTAAGATGTGGATGGACTCTTTAGGGTCAGGCGATTATCTGTTGAATGAACGTGCTTATTACATAGATAAAAACCTACTAAGCAAGGAAAACCTTGAAGTTCTTGAAAAGACCTACTTTCTGGAAATGAAATATGAGGATTTCTCCAAAATTATCGTTGCCAAAAAGACAGCGACAGATAATTTTGATGTCAAAATGGATAAGTTAAGCAAGCTATACTATCAAGGCAAACACTTGTTATCAAAGGCGTGGTCTTATATCGAAAGCTTTGCGTTTGCTTCTACCCCACGTGTAAGGTATGTGAACACCAACGCAGACGCCGGAGGTAACGGAACGACAAGTGCATTGACAGGGGCGAATTGCGCCTATAAGTCCATGAGTATTGCGGAAAATGCCGAAGACGATACTGGAAATCTAGACGCCCTTAATCAGACGTTGTATCTCTATTGCGCTGGAACAACAGCAGACACAGCGGTTTGTTTTTGGAGTGGCTGGACAACTTCCGCGGATGACTTCATCTACGTTGAGGGTAATAATAGACAATCTTATTATAATTCTGATGCTTATCATATGGAAGTAGGTGGGGGTGGCTTTGATACTGCTTGCATAACAGTATATGAAGAATATGTATGGATAAATTACATACAGGCAACGATAAGTCAAGAGACAACCTCAAACAATGGTAGATGTATTTGTTTAATGTACAACGATGACAATGACGGAATTATTGACTCGTTAACACTTATAAGTAATTGTATTCTTAGATCAGGAACAATAGTATCAGGAGCAAAATTTTGGGGTATAACTTCACTGACTATTGATTCCAGTTACGCTATTGCTTACAACAATATTATATATGACCCATCAAATGAATCTTCCTACGGTATTTATTTCTCTAGTCAAAGTGGAAATCCTGATACACTTTACGCCTACAACAATACCATAATAGGATGTTCAACAGGTGGACTTGGTGGTTCTGACAGCTATACTACAATAACGGCGAAAAATAACATCGTTGTAGGCAGTGGAAACACGGATTCCTACACGGGCACTTTTGTAAACTCGGACTACAATGCCACTGACGGAACAGATGTTACGCCTGGCGGTGCACATGACAGTATATCGCAAACATTCGGCTTCGTCTCGGAGACAGTTGATAGTGAAAACTATGCACTTAAACAGACTGACACAGGGGCAAAAGATCAAGGGACTAATTTGAGTAACGATTCCGTAATGGCGTTCAATAGGGACATCCGCAATTTCCCACGTGTAGGTACATGGGACAAAGGGGCGGTAGAGTATAGTTATGGCTATTTCCTAGGTGGTGGGACAGGTTCAGCGACAGGGGAATAATACCTGAGATCAAGGAGGATAATATGAGTGAATGTCCAAGTCCAGAGTGTCATGAAGATAGAATGCTTGTGAAGCAGAAGGCTGTTGAATGCCACGAATACTTATTTAAGTCTGGTGGAGTGAGAGACGTTATTAATACCTGTGTGGAACGAGGAGTTAAAACCTATAGCGCTGTATTTGGCGATAATGACAGCCCTGGTCTTAAGGAGGATACCGTGCGAAGATCAACTATAAGGATGTATATCTTATCATTTGCTGGTGTCATTGTAATCATGCTAAGTGTGGCAATCACTATGTGGGCACAAACACAAAAAGTACCAGAACTTGTGGTAGATAACAAAGACAAAGAAAGACGGTTGGTAGCAGTTGAGACTGTCCAGAAACAAACTTTGGAAGTGTTAAATAAATTGCAAGAAAATCAAAATATCATGCTTGAAAAATTAACACGATTAGAGACACAGGTGAGAATCAATAAGCCATGACAATACGTCAGTTAATAAAAATACTGGAAGCCATAAAGTTACTGATTATTGCGGAGAACACGAATAACGATCCGAATAAACAATGTGAACCTATGTCGGCACGACAATGCCAGAAATTAATAGATTATTTAAAAACAGAATACGAAAAAAGATATGGAGCTAAATCGTAAACAAACCGAAATAAAAAATAGGATTGAAAAATTCTGTCAGTTGATAGGAATGGATCCGAAGTGGCCTGTGGCAATCGCCTTTGTTGAGTCATCATTGGGGCTAAAACAAAAATCGCCTACCGGGTGTAAAGGTGTATTCCAGATGAGTTCCATAGCTATGAAGGATTTATTGAATGCTATGGAAACTATAGATGATGACTGGCTAGATATAGCCTGCGGTGTTTTATTTTTACGTTTGTTACTTAAACGACATGGAAGTATAGATGCCGCCACAGCGAAATACTGCGATCCCAAAGATGTTTCGTTTTATGTTACGAGAGTAAAGCAATACATGCAGGAACTTTAAACACAGGAGGTAACAATATGGATAAAGCAAAACTTAATGGATTTATAGCATGGATAAAACAGCCTTCAACAATTAAGGCAATAGTGATGTTTGCAGCACTAATAGGATTTGCTGTCGATGAGACGTATATCACTGAAATCATCGTGGGAGCGACCACGCTGTACGCTGGAATAGCAGCTTTTTACGATAAGAACTGATATGCTTGATAAACTCTATACAGCCCTATTAAAACTGGGAACTTTTGCCCTTGCCATCCTTGCGCTTATCTTCTTAGGCAAAAGGATCGGCAAGGTAGAAGCTCAAAGGGGGGCCAAAGAAGATGATATTGAGACTATGCAGAAGTATGAGGATATTAATTCCAATCCTGATGTTGATGATCCCTTTGACAGGATGCGTAAAAAGGATTAACAGCACCTGTCCTGAGTTCCCTATTCCTTCAGAGCATGTAAGACAAGTCATGTCTGAACTTGGCAAAAAGGATGCTGAAGTCAAGGCGTGGGGAAATGATTTGTTGCGTTTATGCCAGAAATTAGGGACATGTGAATAATTAGTCCTTTTCTTGTACACCTTTGTAACCTTCCAAAGGACACTTAAGGTCAAGACATCATTGACCTGATTAAAGAAGGGATTGCGACAAATGTACCTTCATCGGCCTTATACCGAAGACCTGTAAGCATCCTTTCTAGTTTCTCGTAATTGTTAGATCGCTTAAAGACTTTTCTGAAGCGTAAAAAATACTTAGACCCCTTTCCTGATTTATTCTCATAAATCTTGCCTTCCATATTAAAATCCTCCCCATGATGATCGCATGGGGAGATTGTATTACAGTATCTTGACGGAGAGATCAATTTAATTTTTCCTGCTTTATGTATGAGACTCAAACAGCCTTCTTTTGATCGTTGCCCTCTGTGGCGTCATTCTCTGGCAAGTTTTTGGGTTTTTCATTTCTCTCCACAGCCAGCATAGCTCTTTGCATTTCATCCATAATGTTTAGTAACTCTTGGTTTACCAATTCTTCTTCACGTTCCCACAAAAATTTAGGCCAATTAGCAGTATGGTCTTTGGAGGCTAAAACTCTAAAAAAAGATTGGTAGTGAGGGGCCTAAGACGGATACTGACTACAATATTGGCTGTCTGGAAAAAGCTCAATCGCTGCCTTCAAACAGGCTTTTTCAAACTTCTCTATCTTCTCGTCCACTCTCTGATTCGCCCTTGCTTTTACGATCTCATCAAATTTCATTGCTTTCATATTTTTTCTCCTTTCTTTTACATAATCTGTTTTGATTTGCAAATTGTGGATTACCCAGTTATTAAAGTTTTAGTATATTCAATGAGCCATATCTTAGGCGCAACGTAGATTTTTAGCCATTGAAGATTGAACGTAAAAAATGTTGGTATTAATGAAAAAATACTTGTAAATATACACATCGTTATTGCTATGTCTGGGTCATCTTCAAAAACATGCTTTATAAACCCTTCTCTTTTGAAGGATTGTTTGAAGCCTCTAATTAAAAGAGTTAATATTACGATTGCCCAAGCTATTGAAAAACAGAACTTGATTAAATTAACCACAAAATACCAGTGAAGCAGTTGGTGTATTACAGCTGGCATTTGACTAAGCAGAAAATCCTTAGCTTGGACTGTACTTGTAATAATCTCAGCTAATGCTTTTTGTAATTGTTCACTCATGTTTATCTCCTTTCTTTTATATA
>ERZ795050.2581-NODE-2581-length-19799-cov-8.564526_pt1 | contig 19799 bp, 15 predicted proteins | sample MGYA00375134_ERZ795050 | MGnify/ENA primary metagenome ERZ795050 (study PRJEB30179, sample SAMN05720221) | activated sludge metagenome | isolation source: Anaerobic digester | place: Japan | collected 2015-05-26 ... | reverse complement strand
GCCCCCAAGAATTAGGAGAAGACCTCAAGGGTTGGCTATTGTTCTTGAGTAACCCTGAAAATCAAAGGATAAAGGAGCTCGGGAAGGAGGTAGGAGAAGTGGGACAAGCGATCAACCTGTTAGAAGAACTGAGTCGGAGTCGAGAAGAACGAGCGATAGCGGAAGAGCGTGAGAAAGCGATTCGCGATGAACGTTCCTTTCGGAAAGCGGAATTGGAAAAAGGATTAAAGTTAGGCCGAGAGGAAGGCCGAGAGGAAGGCCGAGAGGAAGGGCTAAAAGAAGGCCGAGAAGCAGAGAAATACCAAATCGCTAAAAAGCTCATACACAAGGGGATGGATTTGCCAGAGGTCTCAGAGATCACCGGGCTATCTCTCAAGGACTTAATGAATATCGATAACCTCACGTAAGTCAAGGATAAGTCGCTTTCCGGAAAGGCCGCCTGAGCTCGCAGGCCACTTCTTGGGTCTATCAGGGATATTCTCTGTGTTCTCTCCGTGCTCTCAGTGTGCTCTGTGCGAAACATGTTTCATTTTTTTAGACCTGCCAACTGAAAAGTCGGCGTTCCCATGGATCCCTGGGCGTTTCTCTGTGTTCTCTCTGTGCTCTCTGCGTACTCTGTGCGAAACCTTTTTTGGGTTTTGAAAAGACTTACGAACCAAAAAAGTTGGTGTTCCCAGAAATTATGCTGAACTAAAGTTTGGCGTTCCCATCCATCTCTTGGCGGAGCTCTTTCCGGATATCTGGGATGCAGTTATCGATCTCTTCTTGAAAGAGGCGTCGGAAGACGAGTTCGTAGGTTTTGTCTTTCTCGATCTTGTAATCGAAGTTCGTTTCCCCCTGAGAAATCAGGTCAGCTTTAATCAACTTTTGCAGCTTCGTTTCCAGTTCGTCGTCGGTCATATCAAGCTTGAGGTCTTTGATTATTTGCGCTCGAGTGCGTTCTTCGCCAGCCTGAAACAGGTACAGCATAATCCGTTTCGCATCCCTTTCGTTCGCTTCCAAGAAAAATGCCGCAATGTATTCGCCCCAGATGCCGTATATCTCCCCTCGCGTGATCTCTTGTGTGTACGTCGCGACGATGTTGTCTTCGTTTGTGTAGTCTTGTGTATCGTTATAGCGGGTCAAGAATAACGCCTTGAGATACAACGGATCCCCTTGGGTCAGGTTCCATATCTTCTCAACAGCATGTTCATCGATGCGTGTGTCTGTTGCCTGCGCGTACTTCCACACGGCCTCTTTCGCCTCTTCTTCAGGGAGATTTTCCAGGACGTTCTCTGCGAACCCAGCCGTGAGCCTACATAAGATCTCCAACAACCTGTGGACTTCACTACCAGAAACGATGAGTGGCGCCTCTTTCCTCTCGGCTAGGTCCCGGTAAGCCCCGCTCATCGAGTCGATAGTCTTTCCTCGCTCATTTACAATGTACGCGTTGATGTTTTGAAATTCGTCTATGATTTGGACGACTTTAACCCCTGTCGAAACAGCGATATCAAATGGAGTCCGTCTCGCGACCGACCACATCAAATCCCAGTTGCCCGTTTTTTCAAATTCGTCAATCGATATGCTTTTTTTATAGAGATCAGGGTATTGGGTAATGTATTTTTTCATTTCCATGTAATTGAGAGGGGATAAGACCCAGTCTTTGTTCCGAGTGAGGAATGAAAGGTAGTGGCTTACGAACGTCGCGAAGAAATCTTTCGCGAAGCTGGCAAGCGTGATCTGGCGCTCTTGCATCACATAGAAAAAAGGAATCACCTTGCTTTCCGAGCAGCTCCACAGGATATTGAACAGTCGCTCCAGGAAGGCCGTTTTCCCTTTCCTCCGTCTGGCGACAATCGCTTGGCTTCGAGCCATATTATTGACGAGGTAATAGTACCAATCTCCCAGATAGTAGTCGAACTCCTTCTTTCTCCCGACGAAGAGGTCAGTGTTCCCGATTCGCTCCGGCAAGGCGTAGGTTATCGTTTCCGGCATCTCGAACATCGCTTTCACCCGCTTTTTCCCGTTTGATAAGATTATAACATAGAACGTTGCCGGGCTACCAAGGAAAAAAGATCTAGTTCGCACTGAGAACACAGAGCCAAAAAAGACTAGTTCGCACAGAGGGCACGGAGAGTACACAGAGGAAAAATGCCTAGTTTAAAAACAGAAGATCGAGTTCGCACGGAGGGTACAGAGAAAGAATGCCTGGATTTAAAGCAATAGATCTAGCTCGCACAGAGGGCACAGAGGACTCGGAGGAAAGTACGGGTAGATTCAAACGAAAACCTGTTTGGCATAGTGGGAACGGTGAGAAAAGAGTTTTCAAGATTCATTGTGTACTTCTCTAAGCTAAACTTTTCTCTTCTTTCTTCGTGCTCTCTCTGTGTTCTCCGTGTTCTCTGTGCGAAACTTTCTTTATTTTTTGGTTTTTACCTTCTCCGCGCTCTCTGTGCGAAACTCTGTTTTTCGAGACATGTACAAAAGCGTATCGCGCCGTCGCGGAAAGAAGAGGCGCTTACGCCGCGGTGCTTGTTTCCTCCGTGCCCTCTGTGTTCTCTGTGCGAAACCCTCTCTTTTCTCTTGTAATAAACTATGCCAACTAAAAATTGGCGTTCCCAGCAACCTTGCCAATTAAAAACAAGCGTTCCCAGAAACAGCGCGAACTAAAGTTCGGCGAACCCAAGCGCTTCCAGTAAAACCCACCGTGCGAACCCCCTTTCCTCTTTTCCACATCCGGGAAAACAGATGACAAAACACGCTTACGCGCCCCGCCTATCAAAGAATCCCACAATGAAATGCATTAAAGGTGATATAATATAAAACCGCGGCTATACAGCAAACCCTGTCGCCGGCCCGGGTTCATAAAGGAAAGACGGCGAAGGGTCGATAATCAATAGACGATAGCGCCCAAAGACCTGAAGAGCAGGTGAACTCATGACCCCTTACGAACTCCTGAAGAAACTGTATCCAATAAACAGAAGCATCACGGGCAAAGGAGTGGAGATGACGCTCCGGATCATCCAAGAAACCCTGAACGGCCTACAAATCTTGAAAATCCCCTCGGGTACCCAATGCTTCGACTGGGTCGTTCCCGACGAATGGAATGTTCAAACTGCCTTTCTCGAAAATGATAGAGGAGAAAGGGTGCTCGATTTCCAAAAAAATAACCTTCACCTGGTCGGATATTCGATTCCGGTCGACGCCACACTCTCTCTCGAAGAGCTCCAAGAGCACCTCTATTCTTTGGAAGAAATGCCCGACGCGATCCCCTACGTGACCTCATACTACCGGAAAAGATGGGGGTTCTGTTTGTCGGACAGGCAAAGAAAAACTCTAAAACCCGGGAATTACCGCGCCTACATAGACAGCGAGCTAAAACCGGGCTTTCTCACTTACGGCGAGCTCGTGATCCCGGGCGAAGAGAAAGATGAGGTCCTGCTCTCCACCTATATCTGCCACCCTTCTCTGGCCAACGACAACCTATCCGGGCCCGTGGTGCTCACGTTCTTATCCGAGTGGCTGCTCTCCTTACCGAAGCGGAAGTACACGTACAGGGTCGTCTTCATCCCCGAAACGATCGGCGCGATCGGATATATCCACAAGAACCTCGAACAGTTGAAACGGCGAGTGATCGCCGGGTTCATCTTCACGTGCTTGGGAGACGACCGGGCGTGGTCCTATTTACCCAGTAGAAACGGAAACACGCTATCTGACCGCGTGGCAAAATACGTTCTCGAGCGCGAGGTTCCTTCTTACACAGCATACTCGTTCTTAGAGCGGGGCAGCGACGAAAGGCAGTACTGCAGTCCCGGAATCGATTTACCGATCGCATCCATTATGCGCTCGAAATACGGAACCTATCCCGAATACCATACCTCGTTGGACAACCTTGACTTCGTCACGGCTGAAGCGCTCGACGAAAGCCTCGGCATTTACAAGAAAGCCATCCGGATCATCGAACGGAATGAGAGGTATAAGGTCACCTGCCTTTGTGAGCCCCAGCTGGGCAAGCGAGGACTGTATCCAACGATCAGTTCAAAACAGACGATGGGATCCACGAGGGATTTGATGAACCTGATCGCCTACGCCGACGGGACCCGGGATTTACTGGATATCTGTCAGATCATCGATGCCGACTTCGACATCTGCGTCGACAGCGCCGACCGCCTGCGGGATGCGGGCTTGTTTAAACCGTGCAAAGCGCGTGAAGAGAATAATTGATGAGGGAGGGAATGTCGTGAACTGTCCTTACTGTTCTTCAACGAACACCGCCGTGTTTCTGGAAATGAAAACCCCGAATTTTTTAGCCGCATATGAGAAGAAACACGCGAATCTGATCAAGCCCTTTCCGTTTGAGGCCAGTTTGTGTTTGGACTGCCTTTTAGGGTTTAACTCAAAACCCCTTCCAAACGAAGAGCTTGATTTGATTTATGATAATTACAAATATATCAACCCCAATCGCGGCATCGGGACTACCAAATATGAAGGGATGAAGCGATTACTACGGAAGGCTTTAGGTCCAAGCGAATACATTGTCGATATTGGGTGTTCCGATGGCTATTTACTCTCTTACCTGTATGATCACGGATACCGAAACCTCGAAGGTATTGATCCGTCGCCGGTACCATTAAGTCCCGGCTATAATATAAAAATGCGCCGTGAGTACTTTGGCGAAAATACCCGTTTCGATAAGAAAGTCGATTCATTTCTCCTTATCCACGTTTGGGAACACTTCCCCACCCCGTTGCGAGTGCTCGAAATGATGAGAAGTCATCTTGACGCAGAAGGCAAGGTTGTTATGGAATTCCCGAATTTTTCTGGGTTTTGTCATCAGCATCTGCTCTATTACAATAAATATTTCCTGCGCAGGCTTTGCATAGACCAAGATATCTCGATAGAACACTATGAAGAAGAGCGCGATGCGATCAGATTGATTATGAAATTTGGAGAGAAAAAAACAACCCCTGATTTTCATAAAAGTGAAAAGGAAGCATTCCGCCAAAGCGTCTTCAAAATCCGTGACAAATCGCAAACAGCGAAAAAATCGTTGATCTCGTTCATCCAATCTCGGCAGAACTCCCCTATCATCTGGTGGGGAAGCGGTTCAGTTTCGGTAATCGCTCTGAGTCAAATCCCTGAAGAAATACTGAGAACGGCAAACATCACTGTGGTCGACTCGGATACAACCCGAAAAGGATTATTTCTTCCCGGGTTCCAAGGTCAAATACAATACGCTGATGAAACGCTGAGGGGTAGCCACATAGAAACATTGGTGATCGCCACTTCTTTCCGAAAAGAAATCCTCGAAAAAATCGCATCGCTTGGATGCACGGTGGGGAGTGAGTATCAGATTGAATACATATGAACGAAAATACTTGACGCTACTGGAGGCGCTCGAAATAATCAATCGGAAGAAAGAGGAGACTCAAAGAGAGTTTCCCGTATTCTACGCGGCAGGCTACACTCCGTTGCACCTCCTATCCTTTACCCAAGCGTACCTTCAAACGTCTATTCCACACGAAAGAGTGATCATCAAGAGCGGCCTTTTCAATGATCTCATAGGAAATATCTCGATGTCGAAAAGAGAAGAATACAGACATTTACTGATACATATCGAGTGGCCGGATTTGGATCCCAGGCTGGGATTACGTTCCAGTTCCGGATGGGACCTATCGATGTTGACAGACGTCATAGAGACGATAGAAAAAAAGACTCACGCGCTAATCGCCGAGGTCGAAAGCGCGGCGGCCAGCGTCCCCATCACGCTATGTTTTCCGACCCTGCCCATATTCCCGATGTCCTACCAACCGCCCCACTTGCAACAGGCGTTACGCCTGAAAATGGACGGACTCATGCATCGTATCCAGCAGAGGTTTATAGACTCCTCAAGAGTGCAAATGATCGACCCGTATTGGTTGGACCTTCATTATACGGGATACGACCGGTATGACGCCGAATCCGAAATCTCCTTCGGGTTTCCGTTTACGTTGCCCTTCGCGTCGTTTCTGGGCGCCCTATTCGCGGATACGATACGGGTTCCGGCTCCAAAAAAAGGATTGATCACCGACTTGGACGGGACATTGTGGTCCGGAATCCTCGGAGACGTGGGCGAGGAGGGGATTCAATGGTCACTTGACCACCACGCGATGCACCACGGTCTATACCAGCGGCTACTCCTCTCCTTATCCGAAACGGGCGCCTTGATCGCGGTGGCGAGTAAAAACGATATGCCCAATGTGGAAAAGGCCTTCCAACGCCAAGACCTGATCTTTACGAAAGACAAAGCCTTTCCGATGCAAGTGCATTGGAATCCGAAAAGCCTTTCGGTAAGAGAGATATTGAGAACCTGGAATATAGGCGAAGACAGCGTTGTTTTTATCGATGACAGCCCGCTAGAACTGGAGGAAGTGAAACGGCATTTCCCGAAGCTCACCTGTTTACGATTCCCGAAAGAAGAGCCGAAACAAATCTTGCCGTTTCTACACACGCTTCGACAGCTATTTGGAAAACGGCAAGTAACCGAAGAGGACAAATACAGGGCCGAGAGCATACGGGCCTCAAGCGAGGTATTTCAAGTTGACGGGCCCGAGGAGACGGTCGATCAGGAAGCCCTCCTATCATCGATCCAATCGAAAATAGAAATCTATACCAAAGGATTGAAAACCGACACCCGAGCCTTCGAACTGGTCAACAAAACGAATCAGTTCAACCTGAACGGCGAAAGATACAGCCAATCGGCCTGGGATGAGATGTGCGAATCCCCGAACTTCGTAGGCGTGGCGCTTGGTTACAAAGATAAGTTTGGGCCTTTGGGCAAAATCTTGGTGCTCTTGGGAGAGGTAGAAGATGGGGCGCTAAACGTCCGATCCCTCGTGATGAGTTGCAGAGCCTTCAGCCGGAGAGTGGAGCACCGATGTCTGCAATGGCTCTTTGAGAACTATGACCTACGAGAGATGCGCTTCCACTTCCGCCCAACCGAGAAGAACGGGCCGATCCAAACCTTCTTCAAAGAATACGAAATGAACACAGAGGATTCCCTTCTCGTATTAAAGCGGGATGACTTCTACGAAAAGGTACCCGAACTCTATCATGCCGTCGAGGTGAAAGACTAAATGGCTTCCGAATCGGTCGAAAGACTCAACCGGTGTTTTGTGGCTGTTTTCCCGGGAATAGGCCAAAATGAAATTGAAACGGCGTCAACAGACAACACCCAGGAATGGGATTCGATAGCGACGGTGATGTTGTTCAGTTTGATTTCCCAGGAATTCGGCATCAAGATCTTACCCCAACAAATGTTTGAACTCAAATCCTATTCTGCCATCCACGCGTTTCTCACCGAACAGGGGAAGATGATATGAACCTCACGAGAACGCCCGAATCTATTTCCAAGGAGCTAGACCGGATCGCTCAAGCCCTCACCCCGAAAGCATTAACCTTACACACCAATGTGGGAATGCTCGGGGTGTTAGAAGGGCCATTCACCAAAGAATGGCAGCTCTCAGAATACCACCGATTGATCAGGCAAGCATTTGAGGGAACGAGCCTTCTCTATCCGACGTTTAACTACGATTTTCTAAAAAACGGCGTCTACGATGTGCGAAACGATACCTGCAAAGTCGGCTCGTTAAATGAGCACGTGAGGAAAACGCACCCCGAGCGACGCACTCATACACCGGTTTTCAACTTCTGTATTCTCGGGAACCATCCACACCCCATTCAAACTATTAGCGAAAACCCCTTCTCCCGGGAATCGGTCTTTTCGAACATAGCGGAGGGAAACTCGTGGATCGGTTTTTTGGGGGCAGGATTCGACACCAATACATTCGTTCACTATGTGGAAGAAGAAGTGAACATCGGATATCGCTATATAAAAACCTTTAAGGGAAAGGTGATCGCCGGGGACACCCAACGCGCTGTGACGTTCCGCTACCGTGTGAGACCACTGCAGCAAGGCGCCGTAGATTACGATTGGGTTCGGCTCGAACGAGACCACCTCCATAACGGGCTTATGAAGGTATTCTCGGTGGGGCTGGGGGAACTAAAGGTAGTCGAAGGCAAGGGTCTTTACGACTACTGGTTAGCAAATTTGAAAAGAGACGAGTGGTTTCTCTTGACGGAAGAATCGAAAATGATACTTCGAGAATTATCGAAGCGGCATCGGTATCCTTTCGCTTACGAAGAGATGGAAGCCGCAGCGATAAAGAAAGAAGGGGGATAGAGCCGACTTGCGTTTTCATCACATTGGATATCTGGTTTCTTCGCTTGAAGAATCAGAAAAGCCATTGGGTCTTTTAAACGCAACTCCTATTTCGGGAGTGATCGCGGATACCGACAGAGGTGTCCTCATCCAATTTTACGGGGCTAAACCAGGCGAAACTAACGCAGAAGTAGGACCCTTGATAGAATTGATCCAACCGACAGACGCCGCTTCGCCTATGGCTAACCTACTGCAAAAAAGAAAAGCCGGCCCCTATCACCTTTGCTACAGCGGAAGAGCGCAGGATGAGCGAGATTTGCTTGAAAACGGCTTCATTATGATACAAACCCCGGCGCCAGCCATCGCCTTCGACGGCCGCAAAGTCGGGTTCTATTATTCAAACGCTATCGGATTGATCGAATTGTTGTTTGATGCTGAGGAATAAGCTAGCCAACCTGGAAACAAACGCGCTTGGGAACGGCGCGTTTTTGTGCGGCGTCTATTGGTTTCTTGGAGCACCCTTGGAAGCCTTAATCGTTAACGCAGGGTTGGTTACACTTGTTTCTGGAAAAACAGCGTCCTCCCACTTTCCTCTATCGATTGGAACAGTTCGCTGCTCCTTACCCGGTTTAACCGGAGTTGATGGAACGGGTTCGTTTCTTGTAGGGTCTGGTCGCGATGATTTCCCCCGTTGCGGGGTCCACTTTCCCGATGAGTTTCCTTCTCGCTCTCGACTGCTTTTTCTCTTTGTCCCAGTACGCTTCGTTTTCATACGCGTATGTGATTCCGGTTTGTTTGTTCTTCTGGTAGACAATGCTCATAGGTATCCATTATCGTCATATATTATAATATATAACGAGGTAATTATCGCTACCCTTTCTTCGCACTCCCCTTCCTGTCTTCCTTCTATTCCTTTCTCATCGTTAGACTTTCCGGGAATATAAGCTCTTGTCTTCCTACTAATCCTTCTCCTTCGCTCGACTTTCCGGAAATCTAGGATTGATAGGCTCTTTGGCGATGCGAATAAGCGGACTGAAAAAGGCCGAGAGCAGGAGTGGTGTACTTTGTAAGGGCGTGATTGTAATGTTGCTTTACCGCCACCTTGTAACAACTAAGGTCTTTGGCTTCTTGGTTCTTACATCTTTTACACGATTCGGATACTTGATAAATTCAAGTTTTGAGGTTCAGTTGACCCGATAAAGATAAGTTATGAGCGATCAAGGACAGTTCATCTGTTGGTGTATAATCTGTACCTTTATTCGTTTCGCGCCCGGTTTCGCTAAACAAGTATAAGTTTTTCTTTGCTCTTGAGCAGAGAACATAGAGCAACTTCAATGTTTCTGTTTTTCGAAGAGGCTTTTTTTCTGGCTTCATGATGAAATCCCAGTTCGGCAAATAACCATTGAGTAAGCCAACAGCAATAACCGTAGTGTATTCTTCGCCTTTAACCCCGTGGATAGTTGAGATAACAACGCCTTGCTTATCCCTAAAATATCTGCTGATCGAATCATAGTCCGTAGATAGTGAATATTGTTTTACACGCGAATCGATTTTTTCAAAAAAGCGCTCAGTCAAGCTGGGAAGTGCTTTCCCCTTGTTTATATCGATTCTCAGCAGGGCAAAAACCCGTTCAATGACGGCTTTCAAGCAGACGATACCGTCGGCGTCCAGTGTACGGCAATGATTGACAGCGGATAGAATGTCAAAGTTCTGAATCTTGTCTGGCAACATAATTTTTAGGCCATCGCGTACAATCGACATGAACTCAGTAGCAATTCGTTTTCTTATGGAAACGTTTTCTCCGGAAGGCATAAATAACAACCTTGCTAACAGAAACAAAGGGTTCAAGGGATCGTATTTAATGGGCGAAATATCAGGCGCGTCAAACAACACGTCTGGCAGCTTCGAACGCAGATTCCTCGACAGGCTGAAAAGTATTTGCCATTGCGGGGCAAGAACACAAATCTCCTCCGCTTTCGTGCCGGACACCAATTCGGAACATATTATCGCTGCTATTTCGGCTGTTAAGTTTTCCTTTGAGACCGACCTGCAGTAGTTTATCGTTCCGGTAGCATCTTTGATATCCGCTACCGAGCAGACACCCGTTTGTGAAACCTCGAAATTCTTGTATAGGTTTACCACACGCTGAGTTGAACGATAACATCCCGTCAGCCGCAATTCCTTGAATGTCGTTTCATAAAGCGTGTCCAGTTCCGCCTTGCACTTCGCGACCCCGCCGAGAGAGCCGTATATTGCCTGATTCACGTCACCCGCAAACATGAGTTTGATCGATTTGTTCGCTTTAAAGATATTTGCAAGGATAGAATATTGAAGCTCGTTTGTATCTTGAAATTCGTCGATCAGAATGCTGCTTATCACAGAGGCAATATTCGCACAAACAAAAGGGCAGCGAGTTGAAAGCTCCTCCGAAAAACGAAGAATCATTTCAAAATCAATTTCTTTGTTGGCCGCAAGCAGAGTCTCATATGCAGTAACAACCGCCGGGGTTTGGAAAGGGTCGTCAAAGATGCCCAGTTTTATCCCCAAGTCTTTAGCAATACTTTTCCCATATTCCCCCTGCGTATATTCGTCAATAATGGAATAACCCTCGCACAGTCTGCCTGAATACATGGCATAAGGGCGAATGATAAACTGCATACAGAACTGGTGAATTGTACCCGCCCAAATATTCGACAAATCGATGCCCATATCGTCGAGCCGACTGGTGATCTCTTCAGCGGCTCGATTTGTAAACGTTAACGCTATGTTCCATTTTTTTGATACTGGCTCTTGCGCCGCCTGATACGCCAAGCAACGAGTAAGCGTACGTGTTTTTCCGCTGCCGGGGCAAGCGGTAAGCAGGACATTTTCAAGAGCTTTGCAAACAGCTTCCTGCTCGGGGGAAAGTCCTCTCAATATATCGGAAAAATCAGGCACTTAATCCACCACCTTAGCGATGAACGCACTAAACAAGTCTTTAGGAAACTCGCGGCAGAAATCTGAAATCAAAGCAGTTCTCTGTTCAGGTGTTGCGGCTTCGTCGAATTTTTTTTTCATGTAATCATAATCGTTGCCCAAATCATTGTTTGCTCCAAATGAATACTTAGCCATTTTCCATAACAGCTTGGGGGATACAACATCCTTTGCTGCAAAAGCAATCGCATCAAGAATATAAGCCGGTATGACCGCGTTTGCCCTAATTTCAGAAGCGAGTAAGGTGGCATACCATCCCTTCTGGATGTTTCGCGCTATAGTAAGAACAGCGTCGTAACGTTCGGCTTCAGTGCCGGATTTGATTGCCGCGATAAGCTTGTCTTTCGTAGCCTTTTGTGTGTATGCATGCTTTATAACTGCGTATATGAACTCTCTATTTTGAGCGATATTAGCAAAATCAACCTCAAGCGTATGTGGAGCGTAAAAGGCTTCGACATAATGATTTGCCCCAAACAGGGTTGTCAGCCGTTCTTTTCTTGCAGCTCCAAAATTCATCGCCTCCTGACTGCCTTTTGTTGCACCGGCGACAATTGCATCCAAATCCGTTATTATGGCGCATCGCCTTTGCAAGCGGGTTGCATCAAAAATGCAAGCGACATTTTCAAACGCAACGCTTCCAACATTAATGAGCCCAATGCCCATTTCATCCAGCGAAACGCCAAGCACATTCTTAACCAAAGCAGGAATCAGGATTTCCTCGCCGTCACCTTCTACGAGGATAACACCTTTTGAGAATAACAGCACACTCCGTTTTGCGTCCAAATATCTGGAAAGAATCTGCGTAAACGCCATACCCTTGTGCTTCAGGATGCCGGCTCCAAATTGGTCAAGCCCATTTGTTGGTTTCATTACAAACGACAGCTGCTCATTTACTTTCTTCATAATGTTTACTTTTTCAATATCCGCAACCTCAGAAATATGCGTCGAGTGCGTGGACATCACGACTTGCGTATAGGTGTGCGCGACTTGTAGGTTGTCAAACAACGTTTTCTGAATGTGTGTATGTATATGGGCTTCCGGTTCTTCGATGATCATAATATTGAGAAGCTCCCGGTTGCGGTTGGCTTCGAACTCGACAAGCTTCAAGGCAATATACAAAATGTTAAGATGGCCCAATCCGAGCAGTTCAATATCGTTCTGGTCGGAAGTAGTCACTGTCAGATATCTGGCAAGTACCGCGAAATTTTCTTTCATGCGGGATTCGAGCTTGATGTCAGGAGAATAAACCGTTCCGATCATTTCAAGCAGTTTTCGATTTACTTGATTCCCAATATCTGTAATCTGAGGGATACTGGCGATTTTTAAGTTGAGTGCATTAATTTTGCTTTTGATATCATCGATATCTGTTACAGCAATTTCACCTTCAATGGTATCAATGATTTGCCGTATTGGGTTTTTTGGTTTTCGAAGTTCATTTTCAACATCTCGCAAAGCATCAATGAAAACTGTTGAAATGTGTTGCCGGACACTTATAATGTCAATTTTCGTGCCAAGCACGGAACTGCTATCGTTTTCGGGGTTAGCGTATTCGCCAGCTGCGATATCGCCTACGATAGACTTATATACGGCTTCGTCGGTAAAGTCAGCTTGAGATCGTGACGTATAAAAAAACTCATAGTCACTGAGCTTTATTTGAGCGCGAATTGTTTCGAATCTGCAGCTATGAGAAGCTTCCGCCAACTCCAATCTTTTAGAGTTGCATGGACGGATGAACAAAGTGACTGTTCCGTAACCTTTGTCTGCACAACGGATATATGATCTTAAAAAACTAGCGTTTTCTTCGTCGGGAGTCAGTTCAACACAGAATTCGTTATTCTTGTCCTCATCAGATATCTCATCAAAAAACGCAGAGATTATTATCCAATGCCCTTTCCAATCTCCGAGGGTATAAGAAAAATCCGTTTCCTTCAGTCGTTTTGTGTTGTAGTAGTAGCTGTCATCTAAAAGTATCCGCATGGCGGTTAGGGCATTTGACTTTCCAGAATCGTTTTCGCCAATAATCGTATTGGCACCCTTCGCGAACTCAAAACGCGCAGACTTCAGATTTTTGAAATTGATGATTTGGATGTATTTCAAGTACATATCTTCTACTCTTTCCCCTTTCTTTTGCAACTCAACATGTGCGTGGCCATTACAAAAAACAGACAAGCGAAAAACTGAATGAAATCGGTTTTTGAAAAGAAAGTGAACACGGAATAAGGAAAATCGATACCCCATATCTAATTATGGCTCGTTCCAAGTCCATAAAACTGGTCAGGTAAGCAAGCGCTTTTTTACGCGCCATTTCATCTATGGAGTGTGTGGTAACCGGTTCTTCTGAGAAATCCAAAAATTTAATTTCTTTCTCTATGTAGTGCTTTAACACTCTCCAAATGCGGTTATCACTTACGTCGTACAACTGATGAACCTGCGCTACACTGGTTATTTGAGCCAAAGAAAGGAGCAGCGCTTCGAAGAAAAGCGTGAATCCGCTTCCTTTCCGAGCCCAGGGTACTTGTACTTGTTTGACACCCTCCGGTGTATAGATTCTCGGGATACGCGCGTGCAGATAGGTCTTATGCTGAAACAGGTTTATATGCCGCCACTCTCGGTTGACCGTATCGTGGACACTGCACAGCTTGCTTTGATCAATGAATTTCGCTCCTCGTTTGGAATCAACGTGTATGTGTATTTCTAACCCTTTTTGTTCTATATCGCTGATGTACCACGGTTCCACTAACCCTAGCAGTTGTTCGAAAAAACCTGCAGCCTATCTTCTATCTTTGCTCCTCCCAATTGGCATTTTTCATTGGGAATTCTATCATAACCGTTCAGTTTCGAATTCTTCATCGCTAAAACTTTGTTCTTGCACATACAAAGTGCGGGAGAACCATATTTCTTTAGACCACCGACCGTTAAGCGCTCTCTCCTTTTGTTATCCCGGCATTCCGTGTCTTTTTAATTTTAATGACCCCCAACCCTATTTTTTTAGGTATGTCAGATTGTAAACGCTTATGGAGCACGGGACTTTAGTTCCATATAGGTTCAGTGATTTTTCCGTGCACTCCGTGTTCTCTGCGTGAACTCTTTTTCTTTTTTGGGCGTTCCCAGGAGCGCACATAGAAGGTCGTAGGCTCGATACGGTATAGGTTGATTTTACTTCACAAAAAACTCAGTAGCTTCCGGTGAAGCTCGACCATCGCCCAGGTGTCGAGTTCGCAGTACTTCTTGAGGTCCTCACGGGTAGGGGTCTGGAGACCTTTTTGGCGAACCTCTTTTTCTCTGCCGAGGACCATATTCGAGAAGACGCAAGAGGCGAGCCTTCCTTTGTTCACCGCCAAACCTGTATACGTCAAACACGGAATCATGACCGGCAATACGCCTTTGATGGAATAGCTCCCTCGGAAGTCAGGGTGGTAATACCCCGCTTTTATCGCGATTTCCAAGTCCACGAGCCGTTCAAGCAAAGGCTCCAGTTGCCGTGCCAGCCCTTCTTCTCCCTGATCGGTGAGCCAATTCATCAACCACCTGATCCTTCCTTCCTCGAAGGCCTGATGATAGGTCATGATGCTCCCTTCTGTTGGAAGGGCATTCACCATAGCCTCCGCGAGACCGATGACGCTGGCGTGGAGGTCCAAAGGGTCGGCCAAGTACTCGTGATGGTTAGACCGGACACTGCAAATCGAATCACCTTCATTTTGGGCGATATGGAGCGAAAACTGGGTGACGATCTGTTCATAGGGCTTCGTGTTTGGTAAAATTGGCACTGCTGGGGCGATCGTTTCGAAATCAAGGTAAGCGATAGGGTATCGCCAAGCGCAAAGCTCCTCTTCCAAAGCGTTGGAGTCTAGGAAAGGTTGCCCGGTGATTATCGACTGCCTTACCCGCTCTTGGTTCGCATTCAAGCCGGTGGGCTCTTCGATCTGTTCCACCCTCGTAATCCCTTCGTCTATCCATCCCTGAAGTACTGCGCTCGTGATCCGTGGGATCTGGAAGATGGTATGGTCGTAAAAATCGGTGAAACATTCCGTATTACGTTCGCACCCTTTACATTCCGCGCGAAGCAACGGGTCCGGTCTAGTATCTAACAAAAATCCCTCGATACGCCCAGAATCGGCTTCATAGGCTTCTATCAACGGTTCAGCGAGCGCAAGGCATTCGATTTCGGCGAACATCGTGTCCTCGCAATCCCCGTACCGGTAGGCGCGAGAAAGGAACCACAAATTCGCGGAAGAAATGGTAATCCCCGCGCTCCGGCATACCCATATGGTGTAGGCAATGTCTTCAAGGTATTCCTTGCCTTGAGCGTTTTCAAGATTTTGTTCCATAGCGGCTTTCACTTCGAGGATCGAGAAGCCGGTTTCGGTGGGAACCAAGATATCCGCCCGCGCGACGAACTGCCGATGTATGAAAGCGGGTTCAAACAAAACGGAATGCGGGTTTGCGCCTATCACGCGCCGCGTTTCATTTTCGGCTACGTAAGGATCCCTATCCGCTATTTCGATACCGTTCTGAAACCGTTTTTTCGCCAGTCCCCCGATTTGATTGCCCTCGAAAAACTCGTACTCCGCCTCAAGGGTGAGAGGCTGCTTAGCCCCGTTCATCGTTTCCCAACCTAGCCTCGGACACTTCTTGGCATTCAGAAAAGCTCTTTTGGTAATCAGTCGATTCGACCCATTTCCATTCATCTTGACCCTCCTCTCTGTTTTTTCATCACGTTAAGGTAAAAAAAGCCAAGCTGTCCGGTGCGAGCCGTTTGGCATACGCAACCAGAATCCTTCCGCGCCTTCGCGTGATTCGGTTCGGTAAATTAGATTTTTCCTCGATTCACCCATCATTTGTGCTTCTTCTAAGATTACGGTTATCTATCGTAAAACCAATAAACGTGTATAATTGATAAGTTTTCGATTATACCAGATTTTGCTGCTATTTCAATAACATTGGATAGAAGTGATGCGGGACAAAGACAAGGAGCGCCATCGGAGTGTTCGCGAATGGCGCACTTTAGTGCGGCATGTTATAAATGAAATAACTTGGGCTCGCACGGAGGGCACAAAGAACGCAGAGGGAAGATTAGCAATGAGAATGCCTGAGAACACCTTGGAACACCAATTTTTAAGTTGGCTGTTTCCTAGGAAATGCGCACTTTAGTGCGACTTATTTTCAAAGAACTGAAAGGGGTTCACACAGAGAACACAGAGGGCAAAGAGAGGACACAGATGAAAAATACCTAGATTAAAAAACAAAAGATCTAGTTCACACAGAGGGCACAGAGAACACAGAGGGGAGATTTATGCTGGGAGCGCCTGGGAACGCCGCACTTTAGTGCAGCATGAGTTATGTCTTTTTTCATTCCAAAAACCGGAGAACATGCCAACTTGAAAGTTGGGGTTCCCAGCCTTCTAAACCCCACGATCCGCCCTATTTCTCAAAAACGTATCGCGCCGTCACATAAAGAAGAGTCGCTTACGCCGCGATTACATCCAAAAATCTAAATTATGCCAACTTGAAAGTGGGCGCCGCTAGGCGTTGGCAAAAATCCTTGTTGCTTCCCAAAAAAATGTACGAGTGCCTTGTCATAACGTCCCGTGATTGTTTGGTGTGTCACGTATGGTATACTTTGTTGGTGGTCAAGCGCGCTTTTTCGGCCATATCCAACAAAAATATCGAACCTTCGAGTGAAAAGGAGTGTTGATTACGCGGAATGTAGCGATAATCCCCGCGCGGGGGGGGAGTAAACGGATTCCTAAAAAAAATATTCTGCCATTCTTGGGCAAACCGATCATCGCTTATTCTATCGAAACGGCGCTCGAAAGTGGTCTGTTCGATGAAGTGATGGTGTCGACGGACGACTCGGCAATTGCGGATATCGCGAGAGAGCACGGCGCGGTGATTCCGTTTATGCGCGATCAGAACACGGCCAACGATCGAGCCGTAATTGCGGAGGTCTGCTCCGAGGTTTTACAGAAGTACCAACTCCAGGGTAAGGAGTTCGATAACGTCTGTATGATTATGGCAACCGCGCCTTTTGTCACAGCCCAAAGATTGAAGGAAGCATATTCCAAATTGTCAGAAGGCAACTACGATTGTATCATGACCGTTACGGAGTACAGTTTTCCTATCCAGCGCTCTTTTAAACTCGAAAACGGGCTTCTTCTAATGAGATGGCCAGAGAACATCCACGTTCGTTCCCAAGATCTGGAAAAAACCTACCACGATGCCGGACAGTTCTGCTTTTTCAAGGTCAATTCTTTCCTTAAACAACGCATACTCTTCATGGAACGAACGGGAATGATCCTTTTAGACGCCATCGAAGTGCAAGATATCGATACACCTATTGATTGGGAGCTCGCCGAACTCAAATACCAATTTCTTCGTTCGAAAAAGCAATGACTTCTTCACCCATTAACTCCCAGGCTCTCATAGAGCCTGCACTCTCTGTTCCCTAAAACCGTGAATCTTACTATGAATCGTTTCTTGCGTGTGTTTAAGCAGATCGACGCAGATCATCGCCGTATCCCCAATCGTTGAAAACCACTTTTGATGTATTCTTACCGATTCGACCGCTGCATCCATCTCATTCTCAAACTGATTCGGTACAGCGTTGCGCTCGATATCGAAGTTGAGGTAAAAAGATTGTATGATGTGCATAAAGAACAGCTGGAAATTTTCTTTCCGCTCGTGGACTTTGGCTTTGTACCCCGTTAAGGTGGATTGAAACAGATTAATCTTTTCTTTTGCCCTTCTTTCATCGAGCAGGCCTTTTTTGATCTCTTCCAACACCTCGTCGATACTCAATAGCCAATCCAAACCAGCTTTACAGGTATCGTACACGTGCTGCATATCGTCGAGGGTCCTGTCTACTAACCCTCCAATTTTCTCTGCATCGCGATCGGCTTCCTCTTTCGAAAATCCCGAAACCAAGGTTTTTATCCGGTCCAACGGTGAGAACGGCTCGGAAATATACTTATCGATCGCCTCCTGAAAGGTCATCACGGTTGTTCCTTTTATGAAAGCGCCGCCTTCGGTGGCGTTGATGCACTGGCCTTTGTATTCGGCGACATCGATTTCATAGGATTTCCTAAACCCATTCCATATCGTGTTCGTGAGTATGGGCTGCCCATCGTTCCCCATAACTTGGAAAGTCCCGACATTATTAGCCGTCTGTTTTTCGCCAAAGGTCGACCCGGATGCGTGTGTCGTCCCTTCACGACTATACGCCAGGTCTTGACCTATCAAAATTATCGGGTCGCAACCCAACGCGTCCAGTATTTTGAAGGCCATATTCCCTGAGGACTGCTTGATGTCGAGTATACCTCGGTCGACTTTCAACCACTTGAAGTGGTCGAAGTTCCTGTATACGATGATCCTCGGGCCGGGGTAGGCTTGATAGGCTTCGTTGAATACCACGGGACAGGCGGCGTAGAATACGTCTTTCACTTCTTCTGCAGTAAAGCCTTCAACAAGTTTCACCAGTAGCAATACCCGCTCAAGTGACGTGATTAAATGGGGTTTAACACCTATGTCTACCAGTATCCTTAAGGAAGCGTCGGGACAGACTATCACCGCCTTGTCTTCCAAACCTTTCAAGAGGTGTTTGTTTTTGTTCAGAGATGGTCCGGTGGAGACGACGATGCCGGGTTTTCCTTTGAATTGATCAAACAGGAGGTTGATCCCCGGGTTGTAGATGATTTCGTTGATGTTTTCGAGCATGTTGCGCACGCCGATCAGCGAGTCTTCGATGCTGTTCCCGAAGTTGTTCAATTGATACGCGCCCGCTTCGCGGAAGGCGCGGAGCGCGCGCAGATAGTATTCCTTTCCTAGTCGCATCGAGCTCGAGTGGAAGATCGGGCGCATCGCTTTCAACAGGACGAGCAGCTTCTGATCCGACGCGAACTTCTCTTGTAGCCTGAGGAAGAGGTCGTCTTCTTTCTCACCCACGACGAAGTGCAGGCTGAAGGCTTTCGCGATCGACGCGTAGTCGAGGGTCTTCAGCGTCATATAGAAGATGTCCATCTCTTTCTCGATGATGATGAGGTGCGTGGTCCCGGCCTTTTTCACGTGGTCGCGCAGGAAGAGGTCGAGCTCGTATCCTAAGCCGATCCCGAGGAAGAGCGCCGCTTGTGTGTTTTTGAGGTTGAGTTTTTCGAGCTCGTTTCGGGTGTCTTGTTCCGGGTCGGAGGCGGCGTAGAAGAAGCTCTTCCCGTCCGGGAGCAAGAGGTTGAGGCGTGGCGGGTTTCCGGTGCTCATCACACGGTATTGCCCGGAAAGGGCGTGGGTCTCCACGCGCTGCGCGAGCGCGGGATCGCGCTGCCTGAGGAAGTTCAGGTTGCTTTCGAAGAAGCCCTTCGCGACTTTCACCGGGGTAACGCTGACGACGGGCCCGTCCTTCTTCGCTGTTGGGTTTTTTATTTTTTTGTATCTGCTCATTTTTACCTCCTGGTTATTGAATGTGTCTCGCTGTGGCGCATTGTGAGTACTTCGGGACTTGGGAACGCCACACTTTAGTGTGGCATGGGTTGTGCTTTTTTCCTTCCAAAGGCCGGTAAAACATGCCAACTTGAAAATTGACGCTCCCAGGCGTTTTGGGAACGCCACACTTCAGTGTGGCATGGGTTGTGTTTTTTTCCTTCCAAAGGCCGGTAAA
>ERZ795050.2573-NODE-2573-length-19830-cov-9.509633_pt1 | contig 19830 bp, 17 predicted proteins | sample MGYA00375134_ERZ795050 | MGnify/ENA primary metagenome ERZ795050 (study PRJEB30179, sample SAMN05720221) | activated sludge metagenome | isolation source: Anaerobic digester | place: Japan | collected 2015-05-26 ... | reverse complement strand
GTGCGCGGCGTATTTCCGGCTCGGGCTGGATGACGAGTTCAAGTTCCGCTGCAACCAGAAGACGTACCAGGAATTGATCTACCAAGCAGTCGGGCTGTCGTACCGCGGCGAGAGATACCAGCTTTACCCGGGCGCGGCGCACTGCCGCTGGGCCGGGCGGCGCTGGCAGGCGCACCAAGTCGAGCCGCACGAGAAGGTGATCGGGCTCAACACGGGCGCGGGCGACGCGTTCGCCAACAAGATTTGGCGGGCTGAGAAGTTCACACGGCTGGCGCGCGAGCTGGTCCGTAAGCACGGCTGGCGGGTGGCGCTGCTCGGTGGCCCGCGCGAAGCACAGACCAATAAGGCGATTGCAGCGGCGTGTGCGGGATTGGTCGGGCGTGGCGGCGGTCCCGCGGTCGTGGACGTCTGTGCTGCCGGAAGCGAAGGCGGCCTGGGTGCGGGGCGCCATGCCCAAGACGCGCCTTCGTCCCCGGCTCTGCACGAGTTGGAATTCGCGGCGCTGGTGGAACGCTGCAACGTGGTCGTGACGGGCGACACCATGGCGATGCACGTGGCGATCGCGCTGGGTGTTCCGGCGGTAGTGCTATTCGGCCCCACGTGCCCCCAGGAGATCGATCTTTACGGGTGCGGCACGAAGATCTGCACGCGTTTGCCGTGCGCGCCGTGCTACCGGCGAGCGTGCGACAAGTCACCTAACTGCATGGACGACATCGGCGTCCCGGAAGTCCTGGCCGCGGTCGAACATTGGGCGGAAGTGACGCCGGAAACACCAGCGTCCGTAACCGCTGTTCCGTCCCCCGCTATGTGTTGCAGCCAGTAATTAGCGGGAGATCGTCAAGCTATCGATTGGGGGAGGTGGGAATTGTTGACCGCGTTTCGCCATTAGAGATGAGGTCGGCTTGGAGCTGCGGTGCGGTATTCAACCGCTCGCTGCGTGCTGACCCGTATTGGTGGGTCGAAACAGTCATTTCGGGGCGACACGCCAGAGACGGGGGGCAACTGCGCGGACGGAAGCTTCCTGGCGGCATTCCGGGGCGACACGCCCCGGCTCTGCTCTCCCCTGGATCCCTTGACGCCTCGATCCCTCTCTCTTGATCGCTCGTGTCCGTCGAACGAACCGCACGGGACCGTCGGCCCGCAGCCTGGGCGCCTGCCCATGCTTGACAATCCCCGTCCGCGGCCTATGGTTCTGGCACGATTGTCCCCTTAAAGCCGGAACACCGGAGGTCGTAATGGATCCGCACCCGCAGCCGCAGCCGCAGGTTCGCCCGCTGGAGAAACTAGGCCAGGGCTGGACTGACCAACTTCAGCCGCTCGAGCCGCTGGACGTGATGAAGACCGCCACCTTCGACCAGATGCTGCGGGCCATGTCGCGCACCGCCTTTAGTGGCCGCAACCTGGGCGAGGCGGCCGACGTGCTGTACCAGATGGCCACCGACGACAAGTGCTTCGTGGTCATGACGCTCTCCGGGGCGATGACCATGGCCAAGATGGGCTTGGTCATCACGGAGATGATCGACCAGGGGATGGTCAACGCGATCGTCAGCACCGGGGCCCTGATGTGCCACGGGTTAGTCGAGCAAACCGGGCATACGCACTTCCGCTACGACCACCGCTGGAGCGATGAGCAGCTTTACGAGGCCGGCTACGCGCGCGTCTACGACACGCTCGAACTTGAGACCAACCTGGCGGCGGCCGAGGGCATCATCCGCAGCGTGCTGGAGCAGATGCCGCCGGAGCAGCCCTTCGGCTCGCATGAGCTGCACCGCCGGCTGGGCGAGCACCTGAGGCAGACCACGTCCGGCCGCGGCATCCTGCAATCCGCGGCGGCGAACGACGTGCCGGTATACGTGCCGTCGTTCACCGACAGCGAGTTGGGGATTGACTTGTTCCTGTTCAATCTGCGCCGGCGGCTGGCGGGACAGCCGCAGCTTCAGCTCGATTTGCTGCGCGATCTGGACGACTATTTGCAGCGGGCGCTGCGGGCGGAGCGCATCGGCATTTTCACGATCGGCGGCGGCGTGCCGCGTAATTGGGCCCAGCAAGTGGCGCCGATGGCGGAGATTCTGCACCGCAACACCAACGGAGCCGTGGGCGGCCTGATGCGCTACCAGTACGGCGTGCGGATTTGTCCGGAGCCGACGCACTGGGGCGGCCTGAGCGGCTGCACCTATTCCGAAGGCGTTTCGTGGGGCAAATTCGTACCGGAGAGCGAGGGGGGGCGATACGCGGAAGTCTACGCCGATGCTACGGTAGCCTGGCCGATTCTGGTGCGCGCGGTGCTGGAGCGGATGGGGCGCGTCGGCAAGGGCTGAGTGCAAAACATCAAAGTGCAAACCGCACGAGCAGCGCCGGGTCGTATCGCCGCCGGGCTTTTTCCCGGCTTGCGCCGGCGCTGCGGCCGAAACCGGACCGACTTGCCAGGCGGTTTGCCCTCGGGCTCGCCATTGTGCGGCATGTCGCATCGGGATAGGTGGACCTAGAATATGGCAAACCGCGCCCGCTGGGGACGCGTCTGGAGCACGATATGGCCGCGAAAACTGTGAAGTGTGCCAAACTGGGGCAGGAACTGCCGGGCATCGACGAAACCACGCCGAATGGACGACAGGCGCTGAAAATGTGCCTGTTGATTGGCGGGCCGGCGTTGCGGCAGCGCGTGCTCGATACGATCTCCGCCCAGGCCTGGGAGATGTGGACCGATCACATGCGCATGATCATCAATGAGTTCCGGCTCGACCCGACCTCGGACGAGTCGAACCAGGTGCTGGGCCAGTTCATGGAAGACTTCTTCTTCGGGCCGCAGCGCGAGGTACCGGGTTACGTTCCGCAGTGACGGTATTGGACGAGCCGTCGCAGCCGGAGATCGTGCCGGCGCGCCGGCCGCCTCGACGTGGCCAACCTCAAATCGCTCATATAATAGGTTTGTGAGCTAAGTTTAGGATTTCCGACTCCTGATATGGGCGAGAGTGGACCGGCGCAGGCAATCGTAGCGAAACCGCGCGGCTTTTGCGCGGGCGTCGAGCGCGCCATTCGCGCGGTGGAAACGGCGCTGGAGCGTTTCGGCCCGCCGATCTACGTCCGCAAGGAGATCGTGCATAACCTGCACGTAGTCCAGCGCTTACGCGAACGCGGCGCGGCCTTCGTGGATGAGCTGGACCAGGTGCCGTCCGGCGCCGTCATCATCCTGTCCGCCCACGGTTCGCCGCCCGAAGTCTACCGCGAGGCCGAGCGCCGCGGGTTGCGGCTGGTGGATGCCACGTGCCCGCTGGTAACCAAGGTGCACCACGAGGTGCGGCGTTACGCCGAGCGCGGCTATCGCATTATTCTGATCGGGCATGCGGGCCACGATGAAGTGGTCGGCACGATGGGCCAGGCGCCGCAGTGCACCGATCTGATTAAGCGACTGGAGGACATCGACCGGCTAAACCTGGACCCGCGTGAAAAAGGCGTCATTCTGACGCAGACGACGCTCAGCGAAGATGACACGCGCGAAATCGTCCAAGCTCTGCGACGGCGCTTCCCGCAACTGGAACTGCCGGGCAGGAACGACATCTGTTACGCGACGCAGAACCGCCAGAACGCCGTCAAGCGCATCGCGGACCGGATAGATTTGCTGCTCGTGGTCGGCTCGCGAAATTCGTCGAACTCGCAACGCTTAACCGAGGTGGCCCGCGCCCGCGGCGTGGAGTCGTACCTCATCGACAGCCCGGACGACATCGACCCGGCCTGGCTGGTGGGCAAGCGCTGTGTCGGCATTTCCTCCGGCGCCAGCGCGCCAGAGGACGTCGTTCAGGCGGTACTCGTTTGGCTGCGCAAGGCCGGCGTCAGCCACGTGGAAGAGATCGAGGCTCCAGACGAGAAAGTCGTTTTCACGGTACCGAAGTTGAGTTCGTAGCGGCGAGGTGGGGGCCAGAGCAGAGCCGGGGGGTGTGGTCCGAAGCGAGAGGGATCTAGGTATCTAGGGATCAAGGGATCAAGAGGAGCAGAGCCGGGGCGTGTCGGCCCGGAATGCCGCCAGGAATCTCCCGCCCGCGCGTTACCTGCTCCGACCAGCCCTCTCGCCCCCACAATGTCGCTAACAGCCTCTATGCAAGGTCAATCCTCCGTCGGAGGGATTTGGGATTCGCTGGGATCAAGATGCGTCTCGCCGGGCTTGAGCTTAGGCGGCCGCTTGAAGGGTGATTGCGGTGGAATTCGTGGGGGACCGGATTGCGGCTCTTGTGGGCGCGGCTCGGCGGACGCGTCGCGCTGCTGACTGGGCTCCGCAGGGCTTGGACTCGCCGGTCCTGCGGAGTGTGGACTCGCGGGCGGCTCGGGCGCGGATTTGCGGCGACTGGCACGCGGCGGGCGGCGGCCGGCGGCTACATCTTCGTCGAAGGCTTTCTTGCGGCGCAGCAGATGGTGGTAGTGCTGCCCGAAGCGGTGCGCCTCGTCGCGGATCTGTTGCAGTAGGCGTAGGGCCTCGTTGTTGCGCGCCATGCGCAGCGGCTCTCTGCGGGCCTGCACGTAGAGCAACTCCTCACGCTTGGCCAGCGCGATCACCATCGGCGGCCGCATCGCCCGGCCGCCTTCAACCTCGACGGCTTCATACATTGAATTGAACGCCTCCAAAGCCGCGTGAAGCTGGCCCAAGCCACCGTCAATCAGGATGACGTCGGGGAACAGTTCCTCGGCGATGGCCGCATGCCGATAACGCCGCACGATCACCTCGCGGATCATGGCGTAGTCGTCGACGCCCTCGACGTGCTTGATGCGGAAGCGGCGATATCCGGCCTTGTAGGGCTTGCCGTCGATGAAGCACACCAGCGAGCCGACCGAGGCCTCGCCGTGCAGCGTGGCAATGTCGATGCCTTCGATGATGCGGATGGCGTCGGGCAGGCCGAGCACGCGTTGCAGGCGGTCGAGTCCGGCCCGCGGATCAATGTGGAACACCTCGGGCTGCACGTCTTCGTCGGGATCGCCGGACAACGCCAGCGACTGGATGGCCTTGATGCGGTCGCGCAACACGGCCGCGTCCTCGTAGCGTCGCTCGGCCGCGGCGGCTTCCATCTCCTTTGTCATCTGGCGCAACACGACGCTGCGTTTGGAATTGAGAAAGCGCATCAGGCGGCGGATGTCGGCCGCATAGGCTTCCTTGCTTATGTAGGCGGCGCACGGGGCGGTGCATTGGCCGATGGCGTGCAGCAGGCACGGGCGGAAGAAGCGGCGTTTGGGGTCGTCGTCGCGGATGTCCAGCTCGCAGGTGCGGAACTTGAAGACCTTCTGCAAGGCGTTGACCGCCTCGCGCAGCCCGGAAGCGGCGATGAAAGGGCCGTAGAGCTTGACACCCTTGAGCCGCGGCTTGCGCGTGACGTAGACCGCGGGGAAGTCGTCGCCGGTGGTGATCTCCAGGTAGGGAAAGCTCTTGTCGTCCTTCTGGCGTTCGTTGTAGCGCGGCTGGATGTCCTTGATGAGGCGGTTTTCGGCTAGGAGGGCGTCGACCTCGGTCTCGGATTCGAGGAAGTCGATGTCCTCGACGAGCGTGGCCATGTGGGCGATTTCGGGGCCGCGCGAGGCGAGCAGGTCGGTCGAGTTCTGGAAGTAGCTGGAGACGCGGGCGCGCAGGTCGCGGGCCTTGCCGATGTAGAGCACCACGCCCTCGCGGTCCTTCATGAGGTAGACGCCGGGCGATTTGGGGAAGTTGGCGATCTTGTCGCGCAGGCGCTGCACGCGGGCCGCGTCGCCATTTGGCCGGCACTCCGGCGGCGCTGCGGCCGGGGGCGGTGGGACGGGGTCCTGCGGGGGCGGCGAAGGGACGCCTTCGGACGCTGACGGGGAATTGGACGAGCTATGTTCCGGCATACGTGGGAGATTATAGGGCAATTACGCGAGCGCAAGTCGAAGATGGAGGCGGGCCTGACGAGAGCTGCGAAGGGGGGTCGCGGAAAATCTAACAGCGGCTGTTAGATTTTCCAACAGCTCCTGTTTGATTTTCCAACGCGATCTGTTATTTTTGCCGACAGAGATGTACCCGCGCTTCATAACTCGTGGCCTGCTGACGGCGCTCGGCGATACCCCGATCGCCGTGCTCCACGGCCCGCGCCAAGCCGGCAAGAGCACCCTGGCGCGCCATATCGCCGAACACGATCACCCCGCCACGTACTTCACTTTCGACGACCCCACAGTCCTGGCGACCGTGAGCGGCGACCCGACCGGCTTTCTTGCCAACACGCCGGGCTGCCTTGTGCTTGACGAGATTCAACGCGTGCCTGAACTCATCCTTCCCATCAAGGCCGAGGTGGATCGCGACCGTCGGCCCGGACGGTTTCTGCTAACCGGCTCGGCCAACTTGATGCAATTGCCGAAGCTCGCCGATGCGTTTGTTGGCCGGATGGAGATCCACACTCTGCTGCCGCTCTCTCAGGGCGAAATCGAGGGAATGCGCGAGGGTTTCATCGACGCGCTCTTTGCCACGAAGGCGCCGCCGTGGCCGGCTTCTGGGACGGCTGAACTCGGCACGCTTTCCAGGACGGATTTGGCACGGCGCATCTTGGCCGGCGGTTACCCCGAAGCCATCGCGCGACCGGAGTCGGAGCGATCGCGTTGGTTCGAGTCCTACCTCAGCACGGTTATGCTGCGCGAAATTCGCGACTTGGCGAATATCGAGGGACTAGTGGACCTGCCGCGCCTGCTGGTTGCCGTCGCCGGGCGGGCCGGGGGCATCACAAACTACGCCGAACTCGGGCGCGACGTGGGCCTGAACCAGGTAACCGTCAAGCGCTATTTGACGCTCCTAACCGCGACCTTCCTCCTGCGACCAGTCTCGCCTTGGTTTACCAATCGCATCACGCGGATCGTCAAAAGTCCGAAGCTGTACTTCGGCGATGCCGGCCTGCTGGCGCATGTACTGGGCGCGACAGCCGACCGCTTCGCTGCTGACCCTAAGCTGGCCGGCGTGCTCCTGGAAACCTTCGTCGCGACCGAGTTGCTCAAGCAAATCAGTTGGAGCCACACGAAGCCGAGCCTGTGGCATTTCCGCGACCATCGCGGCCACGAGGTCGATTTCGTGCTCGAGCCGCGCGGCGCCCGGCAGATTGTCGGCATCGAAGTGAAAAACAAGGCGACGCTGGACACCGACGACTTCCGCGGCCTGAAAGTGCTGGCGGCCGCCGCCGGTGAGCGCTTCCACCGCGGCGTAGTGCTGTACACGGGCGCGCAGGCGCTGCCGTTCGGGAAGCAGATGTATGCGCTGCCGATCGCGGCGTTGTGGCGGCTGGGAGCGAAGCGCGTCGGCTAAGGGTCGCGGCTCGGCTCAAGCATTGGCAGAGTTGAACGCCGCGTACTCGGTCGTATACTGCGTTTCGCACGCGCTGCTCAGCGCAGGCGAGCCGAATCGGAGTCCGCGCATGAAGCCGCGCGATCGCAAACGCCCCGTGCTTGTTAACATCAAGCCGTCCCGGCAGGCAGAGTCGGGGCAGGCGCCGTCCCGGGGAAAGCGGTCCCGGCAGACGCAGCCCGGGCCTTCGCGGCGTTCGTGGATCATCCTGCTTGGGGCATGCGCGTTTGTCCTGCCGGCGCTTGCGGTCGGCATCTTCCTTTACGTGCTACCCCAGCGGCCCTCCGCCAAGCACCCCCCCGCCGCTCGGCCCCTGCTTGGCAACGGCCGGAACGTGCTGCTGATTACCGTGGATACTACCCGCGCCGATTACCTCGGCTGCTATGGGCGACCCGGCGGCCGCACGCCCAACATCGACCGCCTGGCGCAGGAAGGCGCGCTATTCGAGCGCTGCATTGCTTCGGCGCCGCTGACCGGACCGTCCCATGCCAGCATTCTGACCGGGAACCACCCCTTCGTGCATGGCGTGCGGCGTAACAGTACCGTTCCCCTCGCAAGCGAGAACATCAGCCTAGCCGAGGTGCTGAAGGACAGCGGCTATGCCACCGCGGCAACCGTCGCCTCGTTCGTGCTCAACCGCCAGTTCGGCTTCGCCCAGGGCTTTGACTACTTTCACGACGTAAGCCAGACTTCGGTCGACGACCCGCAATCGGCCGAGCGCAAGGGGGACGAAATCAGCCGCGACGCGATATCTTTGCTGCAGACGCTGGCGCCGGCCCCGTTCTTTCTCTGGGTCCATTACTACGACCCGCACCACCCGTATGAGACGAAGCGCAGCCCGCCGTTCACGCCGGCGGAGGCTTACGAAGATGAGATCGCCTTTATGGATGAGCAGATCGGGCTGGTGCTGGGCGAGTTGGAGAACCTGGGCCTCGCGCAGCGCACGATCGTGGTGTTGGTCGGCGATCATGGCGAAGGTCTGGGCGAACACGGCGAATCGCAGCATGCGTACCTGCTGTACAACAGCACGCAGCACGTGCCGCTAATCGTGCGCTGCCCGGAGGCGGTGGTTCCGGGCACGTCGCTCGCGGAAGTCGTGCGCACGATCGACGTGCCGCCCACGATCCTGGCGCTGTTGGGCTTGCCGCCTGTGGAACAGACACAGGGCGTAAGCCTGGCCGGGTGCTTGCGCGGTGAAATGGCCGTGCCCGCGCTGGAGGCGTACAGCGAGTCGTTTGAAGCTCACGCGCAGTTCGGCGTTTCGCGCTTGCGCAGCCTTATGGACCAGGAGTGGAAGTACATCCTGGCCCCAAAGCCCGAGTTGTATGCGATCGCCGACAGCCTGGCCGAAACGAACTCGGTTATCGCAGAGCACCCGGACGTCGCGGCGCGGCTGCGTGAGCGGCTGCGCATGATTGTCGCTGAATCGCCGCCGCCGGCGCGCCCTGACAGCGACGCCGCGGCGACGCTGAGCGACGCGGATCGCGCGCGCCTGGAGTCGCTGGGCTATGCCGGGACGGCCGTTCGCCCGGACGAAGTGAACGGGCCGGAGCTGGAGCGGTTTGAGCCGGAGGGGGCCAATCCCATGGACTTTACCGCACAGTTCGAGCTGACCGTTCAGGCCGGAGACTTGTTGCAGGTGCGTGATTACGCCGCGGCGACGCCATTGCTTCAGCAGGTGCTCGCGATCTTGCCTGACGCGCCGCGGCCAGCTGGGCTGGTGGCCACCGCGCTGGCGGCACAGGGCCGTCCCCACGAGGCAATCCCCATATACGAGCGGGTGCTGAAGCTTATTCCCGAGGACACGTATCTTCGCGGCTCGTACGGCATCGCCTTGATGCAGGTCGGTCGCACTCAGGAGGCGGCCGACAACCTGCGCATCGTGCTGCGTGAGAACCCGCGGAGTGCACGGGTGCTGCACAACCTGGCGATCGCGCTAACGCAGCTTGGGCGGCTGGCAGAGGCGGATCAGAATCTGCAGCTTGCGCTGGAGGTTGAGCCACAGAACCCGCGCGTGTTGCACACGCTCGGAATTCTCCGCGCGCGGCAGAACCGACTGGCGGAAGCGGAGCAGTACCTGGTGCAGGCGCTGCAAATCGATCCTTCGTTTCGACAGTGTCAGGAAGACCTCGAACGCATGCGCGCCAATATGCGAGGGCGCCAGCCGTAGGGCATCAGTCAGTCCTGTTCCTCAGCTAGTCTGCGTCCGACCTCGTTGAGAAACGCCAGGTTGTTTTCGAGGATTCCGGGCAACTGGGCAATTTCGTCCGGATGGCACCAGCGCAACTCGGCCACTTCGGCCGGGTTGGGCGTCAACTCCTGCCCGTCCAGGTCCGCGAGCCACCATTCCAAATGTAGACTGCGGTCGGGTCGCACGTAGTGCCAGACCGGGCGCAAGGGTTGCACGCGTCCGCCGACCTCCTCACGGAACTCGCGAACGACCGCCTCGGCGGGCGTCTCCCCGGGATCGATCGCCCCGCCGACAAAGCACCAGGCGCCGCCGGCCACGATGTGGGCCGCACGGCGAATCACGAGCAAGCGCCCCGCTCGCCGAACTACTACTACAACGCCTTTTCGCATGCCTAACTCGCGTCACGCCTGGCAACGGCACATTCTTCTAGTATATGCCCGGCTACGCCTGCATTTTTTATCAGGCTCTGCACGCCGTGCAAACCCGCCGTTGGCGCATCAGAACCGAGGCCCGCCCATTGTAACGGACCCCGTTACTTGATCGGTCGATGAATAAGTCGAGGGCATGGCCCCGCGGCGAAAGCCGGGCTTGGCAACTCGGACCGGCCCGCCCAGAGAAGCGCTATGGCCAGAAGCACAGACATCCAGACTTGTCCATTGAGCACAATTGTCTCAAACGATGGTGCAAGCGCCTGGATCGTGCGCCGGCAACCTGACCAAGCTGGCGCGCCGCCCAGCCTGGCTGAAATCCTCGAAATGCTCGAGGCCTCAAGAATACGGATCTCGCCGGCCGTTTACGGGCGTGTCGAGCAGTACGTCGAACTCTGGGATACGGAGAGCGGGGATGGCGTTCCGTCGCGGTACTTGGTGGCCGAAGGCACGCCGCCTACCGAGCCCGAGGACGACGAGTTGGAGCTCGACGAACAGTTTCAGGAAGCGTCAAGCGGTCAGACAAGTGAAGGAGTAGTCGACCACTTTGCGCGCTCGATGATCAAGACTGTCTCGGCTGGAACGGCTATCGGACGCATCAAGCGCGGCCGGACCGGCTCATCGGGCCGGGACGTGTTCGGGCGCGAGATTCCGGCGCGGCGCAAAACCCGCGCCCAGGTTTGCCTCGGTCACGGCTTGCTGGAGTCCGAGAACGGGGCGTTGCTGGCCCAAGTCGATGGTCGTCTGGTCATTGACGGACTGCGTTTGAAAGTCGAACCGCGGCTGGAGATTCGCGGCGATGTTGACTTTGACTCTGGAAGTCTGGACGTCTGCGTAGACGTTGAAGTGCGCGGGACAGTGAAGTCGAATTTTCGCGTGCGCACGAGCGGCTCGCTGACGGTTGGCCGGGCGATCGAGGCGGCTGAAATCGACGTGGACAGTGATCTGCGGGTACAGGGCGGCATTTGTGGGCGTGAAGGAGCGGGCGGCGTGCGTGTGGGCGGCAGCGTTGCGGCCCGCTTCTGCAATGAATCGAACGTCGAGGCCGGCGGCGACATTCGCATTGAAACCGAGACGCTGAACAGCCGCGTGCGGACGCCTGCTGTGTTTCGCAGCCGGGGCGGCACGATCATCGGCGGGACGATTTGGGCGCGCGAGGGCATAGAAGTTTCGGTGCTGGGCAGCGAATCAGGCATAACCACCTGCGTTGCGGTTGGGGCGAGCTTAGGGGCGCTGCGCGAACAGCGGCGCATCGAGCAGGAGATCGACGGACACGAAAAGCTGGCGGCGGGCATACGCGAGAAGATCGCGCCCCTAATGGCGAACGTCAAACGCCTAACGCCCCAGCAGCGCGAAGCGGCGACCGAGCTGATGGGCCGCGCGAACGAGCTGGACACGGCCGTCGATGAGTTGCAGGCCCGGCGGCAGCAGTTGCACGAGCAATCGCGCCCGAACGGCACGCCGTACGTTCTAGTGAACGCCGCCTGTCAGCCCGGTGTGCGAATTGCGTTCGGGGCGCGCGAGGCGCGCATTGGAGCGCTGCTGCACGGCCCAGTGCGGATTGAAGAGCGCAAGATTGAGAACGCTACGGAAATTGTGGCGGTCAATTCGCGTACGGGCTCAGTAACGACTCTGCCGAGTTGCGAAATCGACGTGAGTACCCCGGCGCCGTAGCCGCCGGCTATGGCGGCCGGGACGAAAAAGTTCGCAGGAAGTGCTTATGGACTCCGAACACCGGATGGAACAATGCCCACTACAGACGCCCGTTAAACCGGACGTGAGCGCCCTGGTCAATGAGGTGCTGGGCCGGCTGGCTTACCTGATCGGCGAAGACGAGGCGCCCCCGGGTGCGGTCTTTACGGATTGGCTGCGCTTTGAAATCAACCACTGCGGTCCGACTGCCGGGACGTTGCGCTGCTGGTGTACCCGAAAATTCGCGCATCAACTGGCCGCCAACCTGCTGGGGGTCGAACCGGGGCCGGAGGAGGCCGCGGCGGCGGCCGAGGATGCCTGCCGCGAGTTCATCAACGTGCTATGCGGTCAATTGGTGACGGCCTGGTACGGCACGGGGGCGGTGTTCACCTTGACCATTCCGACCGTTTGCGGCGAGGCACATGTTCGCCCGCCGGAAAATCTGGGGGAGCAGGACTGCCGAGTATATGTGGCGGGCGAACCGTTGTACTGCCAGTATGTGGCCGACCCGCCCGGTTGAGGCCCTGGGGTGAGCACGTGAATGAACGTCATTGAGACACTGCGGGACCTGACGGCCGAGGAGTACGAGCTCTTTCGGCAACTGGTGTACCAGCACAGTGGCATCAATCTGGGCGGGCAGAAGATGCAACTGGTGCGGGCACGGCTGGGAAAGCGGCTGCGCCAGGGGGGCTTCCGATCCTTCCGCGCCTATTACGAATACGTGCGCAAGGACGCCAGCGGCCGCGAACTGTGCGCCGTGATCGACGCCATAGCCACGAATACCACGCACCTGTTTCGCGAGAAGCAGCACTTCGACTTTCTCGGACAGGTGTTGCGCGACTGGGCGAGCGACGAGGTCTGGCGCCGCCGCCGCCACGACGTGCGCATCTGGAGCGCGGCGTGTTCCAGCGGCGAGGAGCCCTACTCCATTGCGATGACGGCGCACGATGCTCTGTGCACGTACACGGGCATTGAGGTGAAGATACTGGCCACCGATATTTCGACCAACGTGCTGGAGCGGGCCGAGCAAGGCACGTACGAGCAACACCGCCTGGGGACAGTGCCCGAGTCGTTTCGGCGGCGCTACTTCACAGCCGCGGGCCAGGGCCTGATGCGGGTCGTGCCGGAGCTGCGGCGGATGATCACGTTCGCGCGGCTGAATCTGATCGCGGGCAATTTCCCGTTTCGCTATCCGTTCGACCTCATTTTCTGCCGCAATGTAATGATCTACTTCGACCGCCCCACGCAGGCCACGTTGGTGAATCGCCTGGCGGAACACCTGCGGCCGGGCGGATATTTGCTGATCGGGCATTCTGAAAGCCTGAATTCGATCAGTCACCCGCTGACCTACGTTCGGCCGACCATTTATCAGAGGCGCCGATGAGGTCCGTGGAAGGCAAGCCGCCAACAAGGCAGCCACAAGCACGGGCGTCCCGCCCCGGCGCGTGGCGCGGAGGTGCCCGCGTCGATGATCGCAACACGGCGCGCCGCGCGGAGGCTGCGGCATGAGTCCGGCGGGGCCGATCAAGGCCCTGGTGATCCAGTCGAAGCCGACGCTGTGGCGTCGTCTGACGCAACTCCTGGCGCGGCACCCGGAAGTGCGAATCGGCAACTGGGCGGCAGACGCCTGGGAAGCCCGGCTGGCGGTCATTGAGCATCATCCGGACGTGATTCTGCTCGACGTGGGGCTTTCGGATTGGGCGACGCTGCTGCGCAGTCTGCTTCAGTATTATCCGGTGCCCGTGATTGCCATTGGGCAAAGTGAACCTCAGAGCAGAACGCGCATCCTACAGGCCATGGCGCGCGGCGCGATGGATTTCATCACCGAGCCCGAGGCGGAGGACGCGCTCGCGTGGGGGAAGCTCGCGGACGAACTGGCCCAGAAACTACATGTTGCGGCCCGCGATTTTCGCCCCGTTTCGCCGGCGCGCCTGGCGGCCTGGCGCGCCACGTCATTTGCGGAAGGCGGCCTCGACCCGCGGCGCTTCGTGGTCGGCGTTGGCGCTTCGACCGGCGGCCCGGAGGCGTTGCGCATCATGCTGGCCAACGCTCCGCCCGACTTTCCGCCGGTATTGATCGTGCAGCACATGCCGGCGATGTTCACCGCCAGCTTCGCCGAGCGGCTTGATCGCTTTAGCGCCATGAGCGTCGCCGAGGCCCGTCAGGGCGACCTTTTGTCACCCGGCCGCGCCCTGGTGGCCCGCGGCGACACGCACCTCACGGCGCGGCGGACCGGCCAATCATGTCGCGTCTGCTACAGTCACCAACGACCGATCGGCCGCCACTGTCCGAGCGTGGACGTGCTATTCGAATCACTTTTGCCATTCGGCGAGCGCGCCGTCGGCGTGCTGCTCACCGGCATGGGCGACGACGGCGCCCGCGGACTGCTGCGGCTGCGGCAGGCCGGCGCGCTGACACTGGCGCAAAACCGTGAATCATGTGCCGTGTACGGTATGCCCAAGGTTGCCGCCGAAATAGGCGCGGCCGTATTAACGGCCGCTCCGGCAGATATACCCGAACTGATCCGGCGGACGCTGGCGGCGCGCACGGGCGCGAAAGCTGCCGCGGGCGGCGCGCGGAAGTAACGTCAATCTCCGCGTAGCCCAACGGCCGGCCGCCGCGGGCACACTGGCCGACGAACGCTGCTCGACTAGAATGCTGCGGGCTAAAATGCTGTAAGAGTTCTCAGCGGATCGGAGCCGGCGTGGCAATCACTTACCTCGACAACAACGCGACGACGCGCGTTGACCCGCGCGTGCTCGCGCAAATGCTGCCGTACTTCTCCGAGGAATACGGCAACCCCTCCAGCGCTCACCAATTCGGCTCGCGCGTCGCCGGGCGCATCGAGGAGGCCCGCACTCAGGTGGCACGGCTGATCGGAGCGCGCGAGACGGAGATTATCTTCACCAGCGGCGGCACAGAGGCCGACAACCTCGCGCTGCGCGGCGTGCTGGCAGCCCGGGCCAGCAAGCGGCACGTCGTCATCTCGGCCGTCGAGCATCACGCCATATTCGAGCCATGCGAGGCGCTCCAGCGCGAGGGATTCCAGGTCACGTCGATCGCTGTCGATCGTGAGGGACGGCTCGACCTCGACCAGCTCGCGGCCAACATCCGCGACGATACCGCCATCGTCTCCATCATGCTCGCAAACAACGAAACGGGCGTGATTTTCCCATTGCGCGAGGTCGCCGCCATCGCCCACCAGCGCGGCGTCCCGGTACACACGGACGCGGTCAACGCCCTCGGCAAAACGCGCGTCAACGTCGAAGAACTGGGCGTCGATCTGCTTTCGCTCAGCAGCCACAAGATTTACGGCCCGAAGGGCGTCGGCGCGCTCTACGTGCGCCGCAACACGCCGCTGCGGCCAATGATGATCGGCGGCGGACAGGAGCGCAAGCGGCGCGGCGGGACTTCGAACGCGCCGGGCATCATCGGTCTCGGCGCGGCGTGTCAGATTCTGCACGAGCTGAGCGACGCCGGCATGGAGCAGGTAGGTGCGCTGCGCGACCAACTTGAAGCGGAGCTACGGCGGCGCTTCCAGGACATCTTAATACTCGGGGCAGCGGCCGAGCGCCTGCCAAACACCTGCTGCGCCTGTTTCCCCGGCCTGAGTTCTGAGCCGCTGGTAATGCTGCTGAGCGAGAACGGCATCTGTGTATCCAGCGGAGCGGCCTGCAGCAGCGGTTCCCTGGAGCCGTCGCGCGTGGTACAGGCCATGGGCATCGAGCCGCACATCGGCCAAGGCCAGATCCGCTTCTCCCTGGGGCGGTTCAATACGGCGGCGGATATCCAGCGTTTGTTTGAAGTCTTGCCACAGGCGGTAGAGAAAGTGTCCAGAGCAAATCTGTAGTCTGTCGGACCCGCTATAGCGGCTGTACGGCCAGGCCGAACAGATTGCTGTTGTACGTGGCCAGCAGTACGGACACGCCGGTGATGGGGTCAATTCGTATCAGGTTGGCCTGCCCGGCGAACGGGTCGGTGACGGCGTAAAGAAAGCCGTCGGGGCCGAACGTCAGGCCCTGAATAGCGGGAGCAAATGGAATTTGGTTGGCGGTCGACACGAGACCCGTAGTGAGTCCCGTATTGATGTCAATCGTCCCCAGACCGGCAGTTGTCGTTCCGACCAGAGTCCCGCCCGGCGTGAAGGTGAACGCGTTGAAAGTAGTGCCCGTCAGTATCGACGTGGTCTGTCCTGTAAGCGGGTCGATTCCGAACAGGATGTTGCCCGGATTGGCGAACAGCGTGCCGGTTGGGGCAAAGGCGACGGCGTTGGGGGCCCGCCCCGTACCCGTGAAGTTCGTCAGGTCGCTCACGGGTCCGACTGGCGTGACTGCCCCGGTCGTCGGAGATATCTCGACCAGTTGCGTGTCACCGGCCGGAGTGCTTCTGACCCCGAAGAGCGTGTTGTCCGGAGCAGCAGCTATTGCCGTTCCCGTCAGGTTGGCCGGGCCGATCGGGACGAGCGTGGGCGGGTTGATCAACAGCTCGACCAGCCGCCCGTTTGCCACCGACAGAAGCCGAAAATCGTTGGGGAATCCAGGGCCTGTTCCGACCTGAACCTGGGTCGTTCCGGCGCCGCCAATTCCGACACTGCCGGTCGTACCAAAGCTTCCCGGCGCATTGCCTTCGACCAGAATGGTTCCGTTGCTGAGTACGCTGCCACCGGCTGGTCGCCCGCCGCGGGTGCCTCCGCTAGCCCCCCCGACGACGAACGGGCTGTCATCGCCAGATTCGTCGAAAGTCATCGGCACGCATCCGCACAGCATAAATGCGACATTCGAAAGCAGGAAAGACAGCAGTTGCAGGCGGCGGCTTGAGCACGTGCACATTGGGAGTTCCTGACTTTTTCGCCCGGCTCGGCTTTGCCGCCCAATACAACCGCTCGGGGCGGCCAAGTCCGCCGGGAACACCCCGACAATACACAATTGCCGCCGGATGAGGAACGCAATTCTGTGTAATCCGGCTCACTGGCGGCGTCGGGACATGCACTGGAGTAGTCCGACCCACAATGTCGCCGGTATACAGATGTCGCCATTCCACTCTTCTGGCTCAATCAGTCGTCCCTCCGGCCTGCACCCGCCCGCTAACCCCCATTTCAGGCCATGCATGTTTTCAGCGGAATAGCATCTACTCAGAGCCGGCGCACCTGATTGGAGGCAATATATGTTTGAGGGCATGACAGGCAACGCAGAGACTTTGAGCCACAAATGGGGCTGGCTCGTAGCCCTGGGAATCGTGCTTATTGTGCTGGGCGTGGTTGTGCTCGGGCACGCGGTTCTCGCCACCCTCGTGTCCACGCTGGTAATTGGTTGGCTGCTGATAATCGGAGGAGTGGTCGAGGCAGTGCACAGCTTTCAGGTGCGGACCTGGGGTGGGTTCTTGTTGGAGCTGCTGCTGGCAGTCCTCTATTTTGTTGCCGGGGTCATCATAGTTAGTGCCCCCGCCGGCAGCGCACTGGCTTTGACTCTGGTCATTGCGGCCTATCTGCTGGTGGGCGGCATTTTCCGCGTGGTGGCCGCGTTCTCGCTACGCTTCCGCGGCTCAGGCTGGCTGGCCTTCAGCGGCGTCGTGGCGTTCATCCTGGGCCTGGCAGTCTGGCAGAACTGGCCCGCGACGGGCCTGTGGTTCATCGGGCTATGTGTGGGCGTTGAACTCATCGTCCAAGGCGTGTCGTGGATCGCACTCGGTTTGACCGCGCACAGCCTGGGCCGGGGCGGCGCGCCCGAGGCTGCGCCCGGCGCCCCGCCGGCGCTGCAGACCTGAGGCGTCGGAAAGCGCAGCCAAACAGGCCGCGATCGCGATAAGGTAGGCCGGCCGCTACGTGCAGGCCCGCAGCCGTTCAATATCTGTGCCGGTGATCGCGGCCAGGTTGCGCGTGACCTGTTCGATGTCCCAGTCCCACCAGCGAATTTCGAGCAGGGCCGCCACGGTCGCCTCATCAAACCGCATGCGGATCACGCGGGCCGGATTCCCGCCGACGATGGCGTAAGGCGGCACGTCCTTGGTAACCACGGCGCGCGAGGCGACGATCGCCCCGTCGCCGATCTTCACGCCCGGCATGATCAGGCCGCCATAGCCGAGCCAGACATCGTTGCCGACGACCGTGTCGCCGCGGTGCGGGAACGCGAAGTCCGCCGGCAGATTGCGCTCCCACGCGCCGCCGAAAATGCGGAACGGGTAGGTTGAGAAACCCTCTATGGCGTGATTGCCGCCGTTCATGATGAACTTGGTGTCGGTACCCACCGCGCAGAATTTCCCGATGATCAGCTTGTCGCCGATGAAGTCGAAGTGGTACAGGACGTTCTTTTCAAAATTCGCGACGCCGTCCGGGTCATCGTAATAGGTGTAATCGCCGACGATGATGTTCGGCCGCGTGATGTGGTTCTTGAGAAACGCCAAGCGCGGCTGACCCGGCAGCGGAAACGGGTCGTCCGGCGAAGGGCCAATTTCAAACCGCTCCATGTCTCTCGCTCCTCTTCTCTTCCTTAAATTTAGAGAGATTCATCGATGACTCCAGAAGAGTGGGAAGGTGGTAACGTGGAAAGGTGGGAAGGTGGACTGCTCGGTGAGCATTGCTCGCGTTTCAACACCTCCATACACAGGTAGCGCCGTCACAGGTAGTGCCGGCCGGCCGTTTAACTCGGCGTCCGCAGGGCCGGCAAACTTGCCGCTTGCCGAATCCGGTTCGCCTCCGCCCAGGCCGCGTGGTGCTCCGACAGAACGCGGGTCAGACTGGCGGCGCTGATACCCAGGCATGCGGCCGCGTCATTCGTTCGCCCGCGCGCTGCGTCTAAAGCGTCCAACAACAGCCCGAGCACCTCCGCCAAATCCGGATTGTTGGACGCCAGCCGCAACGTCCCGTCAACAACGTGCACGTGCTCCGGCCAGGTCACTGCGTTTGGCAGCGGCCGCCGGAAACCGATTGCCAGCGCTTCCCGCAGGCGCCGCAAAGCCCGGGCCTTGTTCTCATGCTGTGACCGGCTCTCGGCCGCTTTGACGATGATCCCGCTCGGCGCATGGTGCAGCCGGACGGCCGACGAGGTCTTGTTGCGTTTCTGTCCGCCCGGTCCACTCGCACGGAAGGTGTGAATTTCGCATTCAGCTAGCAAGCGCGCATCGTCATAGCACACGCGCGAGCGCAGGTCGTCGGCCTCCGCCCTGCTCGCCTCGTGGCTTGGTTGCCTCGCTGCCTTCATCTCTGCCATCTACGCGAGTATACGGATACAATGTTGGGTGCCATGCCCCAAGCTGTAAGCGCGGGCATGCCCCCCGTCGGTCACTGCCGTGGCGGCGCGACCCGGGCCGGCGCAACTACGGCTGTGGGCTCGCCGCGGGCGCCTCACGCGATTCACGTACTGGCGGAGCGGCGGTCGCGCCATCGTTGCGCGGGTGGCTGGCCAGCAGGGCTTTGACGCGCGGGTGCTCGCGGTTCAGGTGCACGCCGGTCGCCGGGAAATCCGGGTTCTTGGGATTGGGAACCTTGCTGATCGTGACCAGCTTCTCCGCCCGCAGATGATCCAGCACCAGCTTAGCCTCTTCCGGCGCGAAGCCCAGCCGCGGCAGTAGCTCGCGCACGATGTACCCGGCCCACATGAAATCGTGCCGGTTTTCCAAGCGCATGAACTCCCGCAGGAACATATCCGTGCGTTCGTCCATCGAAAGTTTCGAAACGTCCGCGGCCGGCGCGCCCTCGCGGAAGCGCGATTCGGCAGCGGGGGCCGCAGCGCTGGGCGCAGCGGCGGGCGCCGCAACCGGCTTTATTTGTAGCTTGACCGCCACCGCAGCGTACTGTTCGAGCGCCTGCTGGAGCGTGGTGTCGGCGCGCAGCTCATGGCCGTCGGGCCCCTGGAATTGGATTTCGTCCAGGCCCAGTACTCCACGAAGAATGCGCTGGATTTCGGAGAGGGGTTCTTGCGCGTGAGTTCGCGCCAAGCCGGAAAGAGTTTCCTGGAGGAGCGCTTTCCAGTTCATAATTTTGTTGCCCTTAACATGGGCCAAAAGCGCCGACAATAGGGCGCATAAAAAAAGAGAACAGTGGACGTTGCCGGGCGACGGATTTCTCCGCCGCGCCCCAGCCGCTAAGGGCCAGGTAAGAATGCGCTGATTTTAGTTCGCTCAGGCGGCAAGCCGCCGGAGCGATCTAGGTATCCTCTAGAAAGGAGGTGATCCAGCCGCAGGTTCCCCTACGGCTACCTTGTTAC
>ERZ795050.2559-NODE-2559-length-19956-cov-6.297472_pt1 | contig 19956 bp, 22 predicted proteins | sample MGYA00375134_ERZ795050 | MGnify/ENA primary metagenome ERZ795050 (study PRJEB30179, sample SAMN05720221) | activated sludge metagenome | isolation source: Anaerobic digester | place: Japan | collected 2015-05-26 ... | reverse complement strand
CGGAGCGCGATGAAGCCGCGGCCGGTGATGTCAACGTCCGACGCGAGCACCCCGGGAAGCTTCTCATTGGCGTCGCCGGTGAACATCTGCACCTTCTGCGCGTCGGCGGAGTCGATCTCAACGCGAGCCTCGCCGACGTCGGCGGTGCGCAGCACGGAGCCGGTGATGGACACGCCCTTGATGGACACGCCCTTGATGGAGCCGCCCGTGATGTTGGCGGATGTGATCTCCGAGGCGAGGATCGAGGCGACGTCGAGCCGGGCGGCGTCGATCGTGCCGGCCTTGATGGCGCTGGCGTTGAGCTCGAGCGCGTTGACGGCCGCGGCCGTGACGACGGCGGCCTGCACACTGGCGACGTCGATCTTCTGAGCCGTGACGGCGTTGGCGGCGAGCTTCGGCGTCGAGACGGCTAGGTCATCGATCATGGTCTCCGTGATGAGCGGCATCTCGTCCCAATCGACCTCGACGGTTGGGTTGGCGTGCGCCTGGCTGAAGTCGTAGCCCCACCCCGAGACGTCGCTCGTGACGGAGTTCACGGCCCGCACGCGAAGCAGGAACGGCCCGCCTGGCGGGAACGGGACGACGACAGGCTGCACGGCGGTCTGGAAGGTGTCGTAGGTCACCCAGGAATCCGCCGATAGCTGGACCTCCCACGTGAGCCAGGGATCGTAGGCGGTGCGGTCCCACTTCACCAAGAGCCCGTTGAGGAGCGCCGTGCCGAGGACGTTCGTCGGCGTCGCCGGCGTGCCCTCGGGAGCGGCCGAGGCGAAGTAGGTCGCGTAATCCGGCAGGCGGCTCGGGTCGATCGCCGGCGGGTCGCCGTGCGTGCCCAGGATCCACAGGTCGGCGCCGTCCGAGGCGATCCACACGACCTCGCCGACCTGCGGCGCCACGCTGTTCAGGTGGTGCACGCCGTCGACCGCGACTGTGGAGCCGCCGATGAGGACGCTCACGGTCGAGCCGTCGACCGCGCTCACGACGCCCTGCCTCATGCGCAGGCCGGCCTTGGCCTTCAAAGCTTCGGCGAGTTCCTTCACGTGATCACCATCGTTTCTCGCGCCGTGGCTGTGAGCGCGCCCGAGGAGTCGAGCGGCACCGACACGACGTCGAACATGAAGCGGCTCGAGACGCCGTCGGCGTCCACGAACTCCACGACGTCGAACGCCTCGTGCGCAGGGTTGGGTAGCAGGGAAAACGACGCCTGCTCGATCGGGCGCTTGACGCGCGCCAGCATGGTCTGAGCGGCCGAGTCGACCTCGGCCTGCGTGGTGAGCAGCGGCGAGGAGTAGAAGCGCGGCACGCGCCCCATCGGCCCGTAGGCGTAGGTCGGTGAGTTGGGATCCTCGTCCCACGCCTCGCCCCGGCGAGGAGTAGCGACGCCGGAGCCCTCGGCCGTGACCACGACGCCGTTGTAGAGCTCCGTCAGTACGGCCGTGCGCGTGCGACCCAGGACCACGGCCTCGTCGCCGGAGTGGTAGGTCCAGCAGACCGGGTCGGACTCCGGGTTGGGAGTGTCGCGCACCTGGGCGACGCCGTCGCCGTCGAAGTACAGGTCAAGGCCGGCGGACGCGGCCAGGTCGCGCGCGTCCTTCCACGGATCCGAGTCGGCGCCGTCGAGGTAGACGAGCTTCGCGCCCGTCGTCTTGTCGGCCGCCTGCAGGGTCGAGCCGACTGGGCAGCCAGGCCAGCAGGCGCGCAGGATGTCGGCCAAAGCTTCGCCGACGGCGGCGCCGGCCGGCACCACGTAGGGGTCGGTCCAGCGCGCGCGGCTGATGCGCCGCGAGCGGTCGCCGGCCGACACCGTGATGGTGCCGTCCTCGGCCTCCTCAAGATCCGCGTCCATGACGAACACGCCGAGCGGCACGAGCTCCTCGGTGCCGTCGGGCAGCCGAAGCCCGCGGGCGACTACGACCTCGGCGCCGGCGGTCGCCAGCCAATCGAAGGCGTCGGGATGCGGCGAGACGGTGAGCGACAGGGAGCGGAGCGCGCCGTCGCGCGTGCCGTCACAATCGACCGCCCCGCCGGTGAGCGGCAGCACGCCGAGCTCGGAGCCGTCGAGCTCGACCACGGCGCGGACCACGGCCCGCTGGTCGCAGGAGACGATCGCTTCGCGGAAGGCGTCAGAGACGGGATACATCAGGGAGCCTCGACCTCGAGGAATGAGAACGTGGCGCGCCGGCGCGCCACCTCGGGAGCGCCGGTTTCCGTCCAGGACCGCGAGAGGATCCGCACGTAGCGCGCCCAGCCGTAAGGCGACTCGAGCAGGAGCGTGCCGGCGTAGTCGCGCAGCGCCTCGAGCGCCGTCCAGCCGGCCGCGGTGTTGGTGCTGACGGTCAGGGAGCCGTCGGCGCCGCCGAGCGCCATGGAGACGACCACCGGATACTTGCGCCCCACCGGGCGGAAGGTCGCGGCCTCCTCCTCCTTGGTCCACTCCGGGTCGGCGTTCACGTTCGCGTCGAGCAGGTTGAGCGACGGGTCGAGCGGGCACTTGAGGTTCCAGCCCGAGCTCGAGAGCGTGCCCACCACGGCAGCCGTGGCGTAGGCGGAGACAAGCTGCTGGTCGGAGATCGTGGCCTCGGTCGCGGCGCGGTAGGAGAGCGCCACACCGCGCGGCGCCTCGTAGTCGTAGAGCGTCGCCTTGACAGCGAAGGTGCCGGCGAGCGAGGTAGCGCCACGCACCGGCTCCCAGGTGGCGCCGGCGTCGGCGCTGCGCTCGACCGTGGTGAGCGGATCCGTAGCGCCGGCCTTCGCGTTCGGCGTGACCTCGAGCACGACCCGCTGGTTGGTGTCGTCCAGCGTGGCGGTCAGGGTCGGCGCCGGGCAGGGCTCGACGTTGACCACCAAGGCGAGGTAGGTCCAGGCGCCGAACTGCGCCGCCTCGAAGTAGCGCCGACCGCGAGCGTAGACGCGGTACGCCCCGTTGGGCAGCGGCACGTCGGGAGTCTCGGCGGCCTCCTCAGAGGACAAGGTGACGCCGTCGATGTAGTCGAGCGGAGCCGTGAGCCCCTGCGTCTCCCACAGCGGCGTCGAGAGATCCGGGTCGAAGCCGGCCGCCTCGTACTGCGCCTGCGAGAAGACGCGGAGCTCGTAGGCGACCTCGGTGCGCGCCGGCTCGCCCTCGTTGTCCTGCCAGGACTCCACGAGGGCGGAGAACGTCGCGCCGAGCTCCGGGTAGGACGTGGTCGTGACCGGCGACGCCGGGTCTGTGGCCAGCGCGACGGTCGGCCGCGCGGCGTAGTACACATCCGCGAACACCTCGTATATATATGCACGGTTTGAGTCGCTCGCCTTGTGCCCGTCGTTGACCCGCACCGCGAGCCGCGTGAGCCAATCCGCCCACGGCCCGCGCGGACCCGCCATGCGGCCCTGGGCGGCCGGCGTCTCGAAGGTGTAGGCGCTCGTGCCCGAGCCGGCGCGCACGCTCGGCCCGTTCACGGTCGGCATGATCTTGTTCGTCGGCTTGCCGCCGCCCGGGACGCTCATGGCGAGCGTCACGAGCTTCGGCGGGTTGGACGTCGGCTGCCGGAGCCGCGCGCCCGGGACGATGGTGGCGATGTCGTGCCCCGCAGGGATCGTCGGCGCCGCCAGTAGGAAGCGCGCCATCGGCGCGCCGTTCACGGCGCGCCGGATGTAGGTGGCGTCGCTCTGGTCCGAGACCGCCACGGACGCTTTGCCGCCGGCCCCGGTGACCGCGAGCCGCTTGTAGTTCGGCTCCTGCTTGACCGGGCGGACGGTGACCTTGGGCATGGACGTCACCTCCTCGAGAGCTCGGCGGCCAGGCGGCGGAAGGCACGGTCGACCGCGGCGTCCACGGTCCCCTGCGACACGCTCCCGGACGGGCTCGAGCCGAAGTTGATCTGCACCGCGCCAGGAGCCACGTGGAGCACGACAGAGCGCCCGCCGGCCCCCGCGGCGACCGCGTACCCTCCTGCGGCGCCAAAGCCCGGCAGAGTGGCTCCTGCGAGCCCGTGTGCGGCCCGACGCACGGCATCCTTGCCGCCGTCGATGCCGATTGCGAGCCCGGCGGCGACGTCCTTGCCGACCTCGGCGAAGACGCGCGAGGGCGACCCGATGCCGAGCACCTTCTTCGCGGCCTTGGAGAGCCCGCCGATGAGTCCCTTGAGCTTGTCGGTGACCCAATGCCAGGCGGCGGAGATCCCGTTGCGCAGACCGGCCACGATGTCCTTGCCGATCCCGTAGAGGATCTTCCCCGGGTTGCCGATGGCGGACTTCATCTTGCCGGCGACGGTTCGCAGGAACCCTGTGACGCGGTTGAAGGCGCCGACGATGCCGTCGCGCATGCTCCCGAAGAAGCGCACGACGGAGTCGGCCACGGCCTTGACCTTCCCGAGCACCGCCCGGATGATGCCCACCCACGTCTTGATGTAATTGGCGACGAAGCCGAAGACGGCGACGGCGGCCGTCTTGATGGCTCCCCAGGCGGCGTTCACGATGTTGCGGAAGGTCTCCGACTTCTTGTAGGCGACCACGAGCGCGGCCACCAGGCCGGCGATGGCGATGACGACGAGCCCGATCGGGTTGGCGGAGAGCGCCGCGTTGAGCAGCCACTGCGCCGCGGCGGCCGCCTTGGTGACGGCCGTGTGCGCCACCGTGGCGGCGGTCGCGGCGACCTTCGCGGCCGTCTCTGCGACCCACGAGGCTGCCTGCCGCGCGAGCGATGCGATGGCGAGCGCGCCCTGCTTGACGAACGAGACGAGTCCCTTGGTAGCCCCCGCGATGCCGCGCGCCCAGCCGGGCGCCGCCTTCCCGCCCTTGCTGAAGGCAAGTGCCAGCTTGCCGGCGACGCCCACCGCGGCACCGACGCCCTGCGCGAGCCGCCCGACGATCACGAGCACCGGCCCGATGGCGGCGCCCACGAGGGCGGCCTTGATGATGAAGTCCTGCTGGCCGTCCGTGAGGTTGCCGAACTTCTCCGCGAGCTTCGTGGCGCCCTCGATCAGCCGCAGGAACGACGGCATGAGCTTGTCGCCGATCGTGATGCCCATGTCGCTGACGCGATTCTTCATGATGGCCATGCGCGACTCAGGAGTCTCGTAGCGCCGGCCGGCCTCCTCCGCGAGCGCGCCGTTCTCCTTCCAGGCGTCGCCCGAGATCTTCAGAGCGTCGGAGAGCAGGTCGCCGGCGCCGGCGGCGCGCAGGAGCGCGTCGCGCTGGCGGACCTCGGTGATGCCGAGCTTCTCGAGCTGCCCGAGCGTCGAGCCGCCCTGCTTCTCCATCTCGCCGAGACCCTTGACGACGGCCGTTAGCGCGCCGGCCGCATCCTCCTGCCACGCCTTCTTGAACTCGGCCGCGCTCATGCCGGCGGTCTCGGCCCACAGCTTGAGCTTCCCGCCGCCCTTCTGCACCGCCGCCTCGATGCCGATCATCGTCTTCGAGAGCGCGGTGCCACCGGCCTCGGCGCTGATGCCGACAGAGGAGAACGCAGCAGACAGGCCCATGATGTCCGCCTCGCTCATGCCGACCTGGGCGCCGGCGCCGGCGATCCTCATGCCGAAGTTCACGACCTCGGCCTCGGTCGTCGCCATGTTGTTGCCCAGCGCCACGATCGAGGAGCCCAGGCGGTCGAAGTTCGTCTGCTCCATGCCGGTGATGTTGGCGAAGCGGGCGAGCGCCGTCGCGGCCTCCTCGGACGCGAGGTTCGTGGACTCGCCCATGTCGATCATCGTGCGGGTGAAGCTCAGGACGTTCTCGTTCTCGATGCCAAGCTGGCCCGCGGCTTCGGCGACGCCGGCGATGGCCTCGCGTGACGCTGGGATCTCCTTGGCCATATCGCGGATGCCCTGGCGGAGCTTGGCGAACTCGGGCTCGGTCGCGTCGATGGTCTTGCGCACGCCGGCGAAGGCGCTCGAGAACTTCATCGACTCGTTGATGGCCAGGCCACCGAGCGCGGCGACCGGCAGCGTGATGCCCTTGGTCAGGGTCATGCCGGCGGCGGCCGCGCTGGCGCCGAAACTCGTGATGGATCGCGAAGCGCCGAGTAGGCCGGCGGCGGTGCCGGCGCCGGCGAGCTCGGCCTGCTTCTGCAGGCGACCAAGGTCGCGCATGGCGGCATTGGCGCCGGTGCCCCTGTAGCTGGTAACGATGGGGATGACAACGGCCACGTTACCTCACCGCCTCCATGCGGCGCGTGTACTCGAGCTCGGCCTCGCGAACGGCGTCCTCGACGTCGGCCTGAGCCCGGTCGCCCTCGGCATCCCAGGCGGTCCACAGGAACCGGCCCGGCGAGTAATACTTGGCGTTGAGCGTCTCGATGAGGCTCTGCGTGCGCCGCACGTTCTCCGGCTGGGCATCGCGCACGGCGTTAGCGAGCTCGAAGATGGACGCCAGCGCGCCCGGCTCGCTCGACCACTTCTGGCCCCGCGAAACCGAGCCGGGCACCGTGGCGATCGACTTGACGAAGGATCCGCGGCGCGTGCGCGTGCGGACCCGGTAGGCGGTGCCCGTCGCGCCCGTCCGCTCGAACTCGGCCTGGGCGACCGACTTGATGCGGTTCGCCACGACGTTCAGCCGCCGGTCGAGCCGCTTGAGCAGATCCGGCTCCATCTGGCGCAAGAGGTTGCGCGTGGCGGAGACGCCGGCGACATCGACGTCGGTCGAGTAGACGGGCGCGGGCACCTTAGCGCCTCCCGGTCAGTCGCCGGCCCAGGTCGGCGAGGCGAGCTTCGCGGGCGACATCGGCGCGCGACTCATCGCCATAGAGGAGATCGACCATGGCGTCGAAGACGCCCGGCCGGCAGCGGGAGATGCCAAGCAGGTCGCACAGGTGGCCGATCGGCTGCAGGGTGTCCAGCGCCACACGAGCTAACTGGCGCTCTGTGGCGCGTTGGATTCCCCCGCGGACGGCTCCTCGGCCGGCGCGGGCTCGTCGTCCTGCGGGATGGTCACGAGACTCAGCCACTCGAGCCAGCCGAGCTCCGAACCGCGGAGCTTCGCGCGCTGGGCGGCCAGGAACACGGCGTACAGGCCAGAGCGCCACTCGCGCTTGGCGTCGACGTCGAGCCGCTCGCGGCGGTACTCGGCGATGCGGAAGTCGATCTCCGCGGGCGACAGATCCGCCGGGAGATCGGGCTTCGCCGGGTACGGGTACTCGGCCTCCGCCCACTCGGCCGCACGGATCGAGTCGCCGAGGCCGATGAGGACGTTCACCGGCTCCTCGGTGTCGACGTAGATGACCTCGAGCAGCTTCGCGCCCTTGCTCATGGATTACCCCCTCTGGTCGGCCGTGGCCAGGCTCAGTACGAGGCGACAGCGTTGATGACGGTTGCGGTGATGGCGGGGTTGCCGTAGCAGCGGCCCTGCAGAGTGAGCTCGGCGGGACCACCGGCAGGACTGGCCTCGGGCTCGGACGTCTTCCAGGCGACGCGCGTCGCGGCGAGCGCGACGCTGTCGGGCGAGTCGGTGAACGTCAGAGAGAACTCGCCGTAGGGAACGTCGGCCGACACGGAGTCACCGTCGACCGCGCCGGTGAGGAGCAGCCGCACCGGCAGAAGATCGGGCACGCGCACGACGAGCTCGACGTCGCACTCGAACGAACCCTCGTCGAGGCTGCTCGGCTCGAGCTGCCCGGACTTGGTGTCGCCCGCGATATTGCGCTTGATCTCGACCGAGCCCGACTTGATCTCGGCGCCGCCGTCGTAGCCCGAGCCGTCCAGGTCGAGCACCGCGGTGAGATGGATACCCTTGAGGTAGTCGAGCAGGGACTCATCGAGCACCGGGACGTAGGCGGCGTCCGACCACGCGACGCCCATGCCGGCCCAGGTCGGCGTGACCTTGACCGGGTTGTTGCCCTCCCACTCGATCTTGAGCGAGTCGAGCTTGCAGTCCGACGCGGCCTTGCGCTCGGTGTCCTTGGCGCCGAAGACGGTGCACCACGGGAGCGAGGCATCGGGAGTGATGACGTGCGTCGAGGCGCCGGTGCCTGTCGCGTCGGCGCCGCCGGCCAGGTTGGTGGCGGCGAGCGCCGTCACCACGCCACTGCCGTCGTTGCCGGGAGCGAGCGATGCCGCGACGAGTGCGGCGGCCTCGCTGTCGGTGTTCACGGCGTCACGGACCTCGCGCGCGGTCGACGTGATGGCGCCGTCCTCGCCGGTCGCCAGGTTCACGACGATGGCGGAGCCGGTGACCACGACGCCGAGCTTCTGGTCGTTGCCGGACGGATCCGTCAGAGCGACGGTGATGCCGTTGCCGGCGGCGCCGGCGGTCGCGGCCAGGAACGTCAGATCGTTGTTGACGCCGGCGAGCGCCGTGGTGAGCACGGCCTTGACGGCAGGAGTGCCCTCGCTCGTCTGGATATCGCCGAGCACGGCGTACAGCAGAGCGCCGATCGACGCCGGCCACATGCGGCTCTCGTAGTCTGCGGCGATGGCGACCGCCGCGCGGTACTCGCCGATGGATCCGACGGTCGCCGACGTGAGCTCGTCCTCGGTCTGCTCGAGCTCGAACGACACGAGCCCACCACCGCCGACCGGACCCCACCAGGACGGCTGGGCTTCGGCGGCGCCCTTCGCCGACTGGATCGCGAAGCCGGCAGCGGACAGTTTCAGGTTCATCGGGATTCCTCACTTCCTGCGGCCTTCGCCGCCCTGGTGGACACCGGCACGGCCTTGCCCGTGGCGATGAGGACCGAGAGCACGTCCGGGTCCACGTCCGACTCGCGCACGATGCCGGGCTCGAAGCGGTAGTGAACGCGACCCGAGCGGCCGGTGAACGAGCCGCTGACGGGCGCGAGGATCTCGTACTTGCGAACGCGCTTGGCCATAGCCTCATTGTCCTTTCAGCGTCACCAACACCGGCACTCGACCGGGAGCTCGAGGCAGAGTTGAATGTTGGAGCCGTCGGTGCCGGCGTCGAGCCGGTACCGCGGGATGCGCCACGAGGGAACGACGGCAGCGAAGGTCGCCGTCTCGAGCGCCGACTCGCACGCAGCCGCCAGGGTCTTGACGCGTGAGCGCGCCTCCTCGTAGTCGGCCGCCTGCACGAATATGAACAGGGACATGCGGAAGATCTCCGCCGACGGCCGCGGCCCGGTGAGCTCGGCCTCGATATCGCCCTCGGCTTCGCCGCCGATCCAGACGTGCTCGGGCTGGATCTCGGCCGGGAAGCCGAGCCCCAGTGCGACCTCGCCGGCGCCGCCGACGTCGAAGGCGTCTTCGGCCTTGAGCGCCTCGAGGAGCGCGTCCTGAGCCGCCCACAGGTTGAGCTGCTCGATCACGAGCCGGCCCCCGTGGCGGGCTTCGCGGCGCCGACCAGGCCAATGATGGCGTCGACGTCCGGGATGCCGGTCTTGCCGGTCGCGTCGGCCTGCGAGATCCGGTAGTTGCCCAGGTCGGTCGAGATCGACGTGGCGCGCGCCGGGATGGTGGACGGCTTCGCGTGCTCGGCGGCCAGCGTCATGACGGCACCCTTCACGAGATCCCCGTAGGGCGACTCGGCGAGGCTCGCGTAGCCGTGCTGGTAGGTAACCTCGACAGAGGAACACGCCGGCCAGATCGTGTCCCGCTCGAGGACGCCGGAGCGCGACACATGGAGCGCGGCGAGCTCGGCGGCGGAGAACGCGACGCCGTCGACCTTGACCTCCGTCGGGCGCCCGACCTCGACCCAATGCGAGAGGAACAGCCGCCGGGAGCCGGAGCCGTCGAGCGTCTCGGTGACGGTGCGCGGCACGAAAGCGACGTGCGCCGCGGCCTCGAACCACTGCTCGGCGAAGGCGCGCGCGGCCTCGAGCTTGGCGTCCGTGTACTTGGACTTGTTGGCGATATCCGGATGCGCGGCGCGGAGCTCGTCGACCGTGAAGTACGCGGCGCTCATGAGGTCACCTGCTTGAACGGGAAGTGACGCCCCGGGCAGGCGGTCGGCACGTAGTCGCGGTGCCGTTTGTCGACGAGCTTGCGCCCGAAGTAGATATCGAGCTCGGCGTCGACGAACATGGCGGCGATGCGCTGCTCGAGCGGCATGACGCGGTCGGGCCCGTCGTAGTTGCCCTCGCAGCAGATGCCCGGCTGCGCGTTACCGGCGCTCGTGCCGGCGTGCGCCCCGTAGGCCCAGAGCGGCCGGCCGGCGTGTATCCGGCCGGACTTCTCGATATACCGCGTGTAGCCGATGCCCGTCCAGCCGTTGTTAATGTGGGTGTTCCAGACTTGCTGGACGGTCATCCGCACCGCAGCGGCGTGGTGCCAGACCTTGGCGATCGGCTTGCCGATGCGCCGCGAGAGCGCACCGCGCCACGGCCACTTGTGCTTCACGACAATCAGCGACGGTGCGCCGGCCTTGTCGAGTCGGCGCTTGAGCGCCGTGGACCACTGGCCGGTCGCCCTCATGCCGAAGTGCCGCTGGACGATCTTGGTCTGCTCCTGGGCCGGACGGCCGAAGCGACCCGTCTTCGGCCCGAAGCCGGGCGCGCGCTTCAGCTCGAACTTCTCGACCGCCCAGAGGATGCGCAGCTTCCGCCTGACGCACTGGATAGGCTTAGGAGTCTTCCCCATGGTGCCCTCAGCTCCCGTCGCCTGGGCCGGCCTCGAAGGCCCGTTCGGCTCGTGCGGCCTCGATGGCCTCGATGTACTCGGCGCGCAGGTTGGCGCCGGTGGCGTCGATCTCCTCCGCCTCACAGACAGCGCGGAGCTCGGCTAGCTTCATGCGAGCGAGCGGCTTGGCAACCGTCTCCCGCTTCTCAGTTGCCGGTTCGGCCTGCGGCTCAGGCGAGCGGCGCGGCTCGTCGTGCAGCAGGCCTGCTGCTCTGGCCTCGTCCTCCGTGATGACGTCTCCGGAGATGAAACGCAGTACGGTGCGTCCGTCGGCGGCCTTGCCGAAGACGCGGCGCGTGACAGTGAACACGGCGGCTCCTTTCAAGCGCTTGTCCTCTGAGTCTGGCGCGGCCGTCACCCGCCGCGCTCATGGTGCTGTCGGCAGCCCGAGGCGTCGCACCTCGTCGGCCGGTACCGAAGCGCCGGCCGTGAAGAGCAGGCACTGACGACCGTCGATGAGCCCGTAGATGCGAGAAGCGGCGCGGAACCCGTCGCCGTCCGGCACCACCGAACCGCGCGCGAGGCGTCGTCTGGCGCCACCTTCGGCTGCGCAGAGCTTGCGCGTGGTGTGGTACTCGACCTCGTACGGCGCAGCCTCATCGCATCCGATCACGCCGTCGCGCGTGAGATGGCCGGTTTCGACATCCCAGGCGATGGCGATCCCGCGAAGCCCACTGGTCACGCTCACGTCGTGGCCGCGCACGTCGTCCCAGTGCCACATATCGAGCGAGCGATAGATGCTCCCCGTGGTGAGCACGCAGTAGAAGCCGGTCGCGTTGCAGAGCTCGTCCGGCTCGCCCGGCATCAGGGTGCGCGCCCTGTGCTGATCGACGTGCCAGAGACCGAGGCAGCGCTGACCCCAGCGTCCCACTTGCACGCCGACGGCCCATGCAGCGCGTAGACGCTGGAGCGGACGATAGGTCGCGGCCGGCACGATAGTGTCGTCCTCGAGCAGCAGCAGGCGGCCGGTGCCGACCAGGCCCTGGGTGGCGAGCCGCATGGCGGCGTGGCGCGTGCGGCGCTTGGCGCGCTCGTCCGGCGGGGCCCAGCCTGAGACGTGCAGGCGCAGTTCGGGACACGGCAGACGCTCGAGACGCTCGCGCACGGCGGCCACGAGCTCCTCGTCGTCGGAGTCCACGTAGGCGAGGAACGAGGCGTGCCCCAGCGGCACGTCCGAGGCCTCCAGCGCATCGAAAAACGGACCGACGGCCCAGCCGCGAGTGAACGGACAGAGCACCTCGAGCGTCGCGCGTCCGCGCCGCAGGATCTCATGCCGTGCGCTCATGCTCATCCAGGTAGGCCAGCAGGTCGCGCTCGAACAGCTCACGGTGCGGCCAACGGCGACGCCGGTAGCGGTAGAGATAGCAGGGAGTCTCGACCATCGCGATACGCGGCCTGGTCTTGAGCCACTCCAGGCAGGTGAGCACGTCGTCGCCGAAGTGGTGGCCGGCCGGCCAGGTAAGATGCCGCAGTCCGTTCTCGCGCAACCAGGCGGTGCGGTGCGCGCCGCGGATCGAGACCGGCTGACTGCGGCGCTGCCGCGCGAAGGCGTAGGCCCCCTCGAGGTCGGTCGGCCAGCCGGAGTAGTCCCACAGGCGACGCCGTCCGGCGTCGTCGATGACTGCCAGCGGCGCGACGGTCCAGTCGGCGCCAGAGACGATGAGCGGATCGACGGCCAGCAGCTCGTCGTCGGCGTCGAGCCAGCAGATCCACTCGGTGCGGCAGGCATCGAGCCCGGCGTTCAGACCGCGCGCGACGCCGCCGCTGGGAGCATCGAAGCGGACCGAGCGCACGTCGTAGGCGGCGATGACGTCGCGCGAGCCGTCGGTGGACCCGTCGTCGGTGACGAACACCTCGCAGCCGAGCCGCAGCGCGCTCTCGATCGCAGCTCCGAGCGTCGCCGCCATGTCGTAGGTGGTGATCACGCAGGTGACGTCAGGGTGCATCGTGAGCGAGCTCCTGCTCGCGCTGCAGGTACCGGTAGTCGTCTTTCGCCTGCATCCGACCTGGGTCGCGCCAGTGGCGCACGTTGTGGAGCGTCACCGGCACGTCGTAGTGGCGTGAGTCCTCGCCAGGCTCGCCGTGACCGGCGACCAGACGGCCGGACTCGTCGTAGACCCAGTGGTGACGGCCTGCGTAGTGCCAGCCGGCGCGCGCGTGGAAGATGCGCGGCTGCCGATAGGCCTTGTCGTAGAGTGAGGGGTTGCGGACCTCGACCCAGCCGCAGTCACCGCGACCAGGCCGAGGGACACCTTCGAGCAGCTCGTCCGCGTCGATCACGAAGACGGTGCCGAACTGCAGCGAGGCGGTGCGCTTCTCGATCTGCGACTCCCACGGCCGGCGCACCGTGACGATCTCGCAACCGAAGCGTTCCGCGATCTCGAGCGTGCCGTCGGTCGACCAAGGCACCTCGTGCGGGAAGTCTCTGTAGGCGCCGTCGATGACGACGACGCGCGCTTGCGCCGGCAGCGTGGCCAGCATCATCGGCAGCTGGCGAGCCTCGTTGAAGGCGCAGCAGACAAAGGTGAGGCTCACGGCAGGTCGAACACCGCCACCTGCACGGCGTCTCCGATCGTCCATGCCTTGGCCGGCGTGCGGCCCACCATGGCGGAGAGGTCGGACAGCGTGAGGTCGGTGAGGTGATAGGGGTTGAAGGCGGAGGTCGCGAACGATGGGAAGGTCGCGATCAGACGCGTGGCTGGACTGGCCGTGACGGCGGCGACGAACCGGCCGGGGTCGGCGAGGTGCTCGAGCGTCTCGATCGAGACGACGGTGTCAGCCCTCGCCGTCCGCAGTCTTCCCACCAGCTCTTCCGCCTGCAGGTCGCAGAGCTCGAAGCGCACCGAGGCGCCGGCGTACTCGCGCCGCGCGAAACCGACCGCATCGTCATCGCTGTCGAGACCGAGCACCCGACTGACCGCCGGACATCGCGCCAGCATGGAGGAGCCGAACCCGCAGCCGCAGGCGGCGTCGACCACGCTGCCGCGTGCGTACTTGCGCACGATCCGGTAGCGCTCGACAGCGGCCAGACGCGAGACGAGCCGCTCGAGCGCGTGCGCCTCATCACGGGTGAAGTGCTCGCGCTCAAGCAACTCGGCATCGCGCAGCAGTCGCTCGAGGATCATCGGTCTCTCCGGTCGGCAGGGGACCGGCCGTTACCAGCCGGTCCCCTGCATCACGGTGCGACTGTGGCTCAGCTCGAAGCCGCGCTGATCTCGCAGAACGCGGCCGTCTCCATCGCGCCGGCGGCGCAGGAGAGCTCGGCCAGGATGGCGACCAGGTTGCGGATGAAGTAGTCGTTGTGGCTGTCGGAGAGAGCGATCGAGACGCCCTCGTGCATCCAGACGCCGTACTCGCGCCAGACGCCGACCACGCTCATGCCGGCCGGCAGGTCGAAGTTCGGCAGGATGAGGCAGCCCTCGACCTCGATCGGGTTGAACGCCGTAGGTGGCCCGAAGATGAACGAGCCGGTGCCGGTACCGCCCTCTTCGCCGCGAGCGAAGCGCAGCTTCTTGTAGTCGGCGCGGCTCACGAAGCCGACGTTCGGAGTCTCGCCGTAGGCATCGGCGACGACCACGGCGGCGTCGTAGAGGTCCTCGATCAGCGACTTGGCGGTGCTGCCGGAACGGTTGACGTGGCCGATGCCGGCGGTGTTGCAGACGCCCTTGAGGTTCGGCGTGTTGCCGTTGCCGTTGATGATCTGCGCGGCCAGGCGGCGACGCAGGCCCCACTCGAGCTTGGCGTCGATCAGGGAGCGGACGCCGGCGATGTCGCGGATGCTCTGCTTCGAGGCCGGCAGCCAGTGCGCGATGGTCGTCACGTCGAAGGTGACCGGCTCGATCTCGAGCGTCGACTCCCCCTTGGCGTTGGTCGCCTTGGTGGATTCGGTGGTCTCGGCGACTTCGGCGGCCGCGCTGGTGAACGCCTTCTCACGGACCCACCTGACCGAGGTCGAGTCGGTCGTCGCCATCGTGACCAGGTCGAGCACGGTCAGCGGCGGCAGCAGCGGCAGCGGACGGATGCCGGGAGCCTGGTCGGGTGCGACGACGTTGGCCGGCGTCGAGAACACGGCCGCCTGCGGCTTCATCATCGCGATGGCCTGCTCGCGGGTGGCGACGCGCACGCCCGGCGTGGTGCCGATGGCCTGCTTGCTGCCGGCCGTCTCGGGGATCCGCGCGGCGACCTCGCGGTACACGTCGCTGGCCACGAAGCGCTCGCCGATGCTGCCGACATGCGGCTCCTCGACCGGCGCGGTCATGGCCTGCGGCGCGTCGTCGCCGAGCAGCTCGAGCACGTCGCGGTAGGTGCGGTCGGCGGCACGGGAGGCCTCGGCGGCCGTCTCGTACGCCTCGCGCGCTGCCTGCGCGGTGGCCATCTCCGGCGCGGCGCTCATGTCGACGTCGTCGCCGAGAGCCTCGAGCGCCTCGCGAGCCTGGGTGAACTCGTCCCAGCGCGTGCTGGCCTCGGCACTCGCGGCGTCGGCCTGCTCGCGCAGCTTACGAGCTTTCTCTCTCAGGTCCATGACATCTCCTTCTTAGTGTCGTCTGCTGGTGAGCAGGATGGACGCGATCTGCTTGCCGTCCATGGTGGCGGCAGCGTCACCCGGAGCCGCCGGGGCTGGTTCGGTGGAGCGCGCGTCGAGCGGCGAGAGCACCTCGTCGATCAGGTCGCGCGCCTCGGTGAGCTTGCTCTCGTTCTCGGCCGAGATCGTGCGTCCGGCCGCCTCGGGACGGAATCCCAGAGCCTTGAAGCGCTCCATGGTGCGCGGGTCGACGGCCAGCGCGGCCGCCGCCACCTTGGCCTCGATCACCTCGTCGACGAAGCCCCACTCGGCGGCCTCGGCGGCGTCCATGTAGGTCTCTCCGTCCATCGCCGCGCGCAGATCGTCCTCAGACTTGGTGCAGCGCCGCATGTAGATCCGGCTCATGAGCTCGTCGACGCGGTCCATCTCGCCGGCCATGTCGCGCAGGTCGTTGGCGTCGCCGATGCAGACCGTCCAGGCGCGGTGAATCATGAACATCACGTTGTCGAACATGCGGATCTCTTCGCCGGCCAGCGCTACCACGGTGGCGATCGAGCCGGTCCAGCCCTCGATCAGCGAGGTGACGCGCGCCGGATGCGCGATCAGCGCGTTGTAGATCGCCATGCCATCGGTGACAGAGCCGCCGGGACTGGAGAGGTGCAGAACGATCTCATCGGTCTCGATCGCGGCGATCTGTTGCACGAGCTCCTTGGCTATGAGCGAGGGCTCCCACCAGTCGTCGCCGATGACGTCGTAGATCCAGATGTCGGTCGCGGTCGGCTCGCCGTCGTTGCGCGCGGCTGCCTTTACCTCGAAAAACGGGTGCTCAGCCCGCGGGAACTGGCGGCTCATGGCTGGCCTCCTTCTGACTCGTGGGTTCGTGTCCGGCGCGCAGCGCGTCGAGCACGAGCTGCTCGTGCAGTGCGTTGGGGCCGGCACGCGCGGTGTCGGACTCGGGGTCGAGCAGGTTGGCCGGCACGCGCGGACGGTTGTAGGGGTTCGCCGGGTCGGCCGGGTCGCCGATCGGGTCCATGCGCTTGAGCTTGCGGTTGTCGTTCGTGGACGTGGTGCCGGAACTGGTCAGCAGCATGATCGACTGCGCCTCGGCGAGCGGGTCTGGTTTGAGGATCTCGGCCAACTCGAACTCGGTGAAGACCCCCTCGCGCACCCAGCGTGAGACGGGACCGATCAGCTGCGCCTGCTCGGTCTCCTCGATCAGCGTGCAGTAGGGAGCCACGGTGTCGACGTAGAAGCTGCGGCGCAGTTCGCTGATGTTCGAGTAGGTGGCGTGGTCCAGGATGCCGATCATCGGCGCCGGGATGCCGAACGCCGCGGCGGCCTCCTCGCGCGTCGCCTTGCGCGTCTCGATCAGGGAGACGTCGGCGGCCGACTGGCTGAGACTGTTGAAACGCAGGTTCTGGTCGAAGATGCCGAGCGCCTTGCCGCCGGGACCGCCGTAGAGCGCCTCGAGCTCGGCGCGCAGCCGCGGGATGGTGCGGTCCTGCAGCACCTTGTCGGTCGAGAACGCGCCGCGCAGGCTGGGTCCGTTCTCGAGCGCCTGCAGCTGCCAGTCGGTGGCGGCGTCCTCGATGCCGAGCGTGCGCCGCAGCGGCTCGAGCGGCGAACGGCCGCCCATGAGCCGGTAGTGCACCACCTCGTTCGGCCGCGCCTTGATCGTTTCGCCGACCCCGGCCGGCCGGATGACGTACTCGAGCGGCGTGCCGCGGCCGTCCGCCTTGACCGTCACCCAGGTCCAGGGGACCGGCCAGAGCGCGGTCGGCTCGCGGTCGGTGCCGGGGAGCTGCTTGAGCTCGAGGTGATTGCCGTGCGTGAACAGGTTGAACGCGAGCGCTCCCTTACGGTCGAACGAGGAGCCGCCAGGGAACGGCGTGCGCAGCAGGCGCGCCAGCTCGTGCTCGCGGGTGCGGCGCCGCTCGTCGCCCTCGAGGCCGAGGTAGACCTTCTCGGGCAGGCGGCTGATGGCCAGGTAGAACGTGCGGACGGCGGCGTAGATCCACGGCTGCGTGAAGACGATCTGTTCGTAGGTCGCCGAGCGGCCGCCCCAGAGTGGCACGGACCCTGAGCCGGAGTAGGTCGTCGGCGCACCGCTCGGCCACGGAGCCGCTGCCTGCGCACGCACCGGCGCGCCGCGACTGATGATGATGCTCACTCTTCTTCACCTCCGATGAGGCGCTGGATGAACGCGACGCGGGTGAGCGGGATCAGCGTCTCGCCGTCGATCGCCACCGGCGCGGCGTCGTCGGAGAGATAGGCGGCGGCGCGCAGCACGTAGACGTCGGCGTAGGCGGCGATGAGCACACCGCGGATGGATGCGCCGTCGCGCGTGTGCACGACGACCGTCTCGGCCTCGAGCTGTCTCAGGTATGGACGGCGGCTGATCTTCACGCCGATAATGCTGCCGTGTGCGTCACCCGAGCCGCGCGGCGAGCCTGATCAGGCGGTGATGACGCGCGGGTCGGTGCGCGCCACGGCCTCGCCCTCGGCCAGGTACGAGGCCATCGCCAGCGCCACTGCGGCGTCGATCTTGAGGTCGTCCTGGACCTTGGTCAGACGCCATCCGTAGGGGGTCTCCTTGACGCCTGCGGCGAGCACCTGCTCGGTGAGCTCAGGATCGCCGCCGTGCCGGCCACGTCCCTCGCGCAGTACGTCGAGCAGCATCATCGAGGCCGCGCTCATCTGTACGTTGGTCTGACGGAACTCCTCGACCGGCAGGCCCCACTCGTTCTGCAGGCGCAGCATGGAGCGCGTGAAGTAGTTGGGGTCGCAGGCGATGCGCGCCACCGGGAAGTCCTCGCAGAGCTCGACGATCTTGGCCTCGATCGGGTCGTGGTCGATGTATCCGAGCGCCTCGTCCTTGCGCCAGATCCAAGCGAGCCAGTTGTGCACGCCGTCGGCGCCGACCTGGTCGAAGACCACCGCACTCGTGTCGCGCGTCCACGAGGCGTCCAGGCCGATCACGGCGGGAAGGTCGGGGACGATCACCGGACGCGCGCTGCAGGCGTGCCAGAGGGTAGCCGGGTAGGCGCGGTTGGTGCCCTTGCTGGGGAAGCGGTTCAGGTGGTAACGCTCGAACTGCGGGAAGGGCATCGTGGCATATGCCGCCTGCAGGTCGGCGTCCGAGACCCAGGACTGCGGGTTGGCGGCGCGCCAGACGGCCGGATCGGTGCCGTCGGCCTCGTCATCGGCGCCGACCCAGTAGATGTAAGCGCGCGGGTCCTTGCGCGCGCTCTTCAGCAGCTCCCAGAGCGGACCGCGGCGCTCTTCGCCGGCGGTCGAAATGGTGATCAGCAGCGCATTCGGCTGGCCGATCATGCCGGAGAGCAGCGCGTAGCGCATCGAGTCGTCCTTGTGCACGTGATACTCGTCGATGATTACGACCTGCGCGTGGATCCCCTGCGCTGAGCCGGCGTCGTAGGCGACGGTGTAGATGCGCTGGCCGGTCTCGCGGACGATGACCTCGTTGGTGCGCACCTCGCAGGCGGCGCGCAGCATGGCGTCGCCGTAGACCATGCGGCGGATCTTGTTGAAGACGATCTTCGCCTGCGTTCGGTTGCGCGCCACGATCACGTACTCGCCTTCGATGACCGGCTCGGTGATCGCCAGCGCCAGCACCAGCGCCGCCGAAAGCGTCGACTTGCCGGAGTTGCGCGGCAGGCCGAGGATCGCCTCGCCGTACTTGCGCGTGCCGTAGCGGTCCACGCAGCCGAAGATCGGCCGGATGATGTGATCACGCTGCCAGTCCTCGGGGGTGAACGGCTTGCCGACGAAGGCGCGGTCGGGGTGACGGATAAAGGCGCCCAGGAAGGTGGCGACCAGCCGCGCCGCCTCCTCGCCGCGCTTGGTGGTGCGGTAGCGTCCCGGCACGCGCGGCAGCGGCGACGCGGCAGCTGCCCGGCGAGGCGTGCGCCTCTGTGCGGCGGCGGGACTCACTCGGCCATCAGCTCGCGCAGACGCTTCTGGATGTCGAGCACCATGGAACCGGTGGCCGCCTCCATGAGGTTGCCGCGGATCCGCGCCAAGGGGTTGAGACCGAGCACGTCGGAGATCTGTCGCATGGTAACGGCGGCGTCCTTGGCCACCTTGATCATCGGGTTCGGCTGCGGACCGTTCGCGCCCTCGACGAGCAGGCCGTGCCGGTTGAGTAGGTCGGATGCGTCGGCATGGACCTGCGCCGCCTCGCAGTAGGCACGCACCAGCGGCAGGTCGACCTCGCGCAGGGTGCGCAGCGCGGCCATGTCGTCCAGGATCAGCGCCCAGACACCGGATGCCACGGCCTGCATGCCGTCCGGTGGCGCGTGCTGCGTGATGTCCGGCGGCTTCGGCGGCAGTACCGCCGGTGGACCGCCTCCGGTCTGCGGCCGGTGTCCGGTGCTGCGGCTCTTGGCTCGCCGTGGGTCGCGCGGCCTACCTTTGGCCATCAGTCCCTCCCCTGCAGCGTCTCTGAGATCACGTCGGCGAGCGCCTCGGCGACGCGCGTACAGCGCCAGGCGAACTCTGGCCGTACCTGAGCGCCGAGACGCGCGAAAACGCCGGCCAGCGTCTGCGCCTCAGCGTAAGCGCGCGCCACCTGCTCGTCGACGCAGGCGGCCGGCACCGGCTCGGCGTGCTCGGCGAGCGCCACCAGCTGACTGCCGCGCTCAAGCTCGGCGCGCACGACGGCAGCCTCGCGGCGCGCACGGCTGGACGATTGGCGGCAGGCAGCGCCGCAGAAGCGCGGCGCGGGACCGCGCTTGGGACGGTCCAGGATGCGCCCGCACCACTCGCACTTGAGAATCTCGAGGCGCTCCACAGGCTCATCCTCGCGTCCGCGTCACCGAAACCTGTGACGTCATAGGTTCAGAAATGCCATTTTCGGGTTCGCGCGAAAATGGG
>ERZ795050.2552-NODE-2552-length-19998-cov-24.851828_pt1 | contig 19998 bp, 14 predicted proteins | sample MGYA00375134_ERZ795050 | MGnify/ENA primary metagenome ERZ795050 (study PRJEB30179, sample SAMN05720221) | activated sludge metagenome | isolation source: Anaerobic digester | place: Japan | collected 2015-05-26 ... | reverse complement strand
GCCGTGCGGACCAGCTCGCACGCCCGGACATCGCTTCAGCACCACTGGTCAGCGCGACTCGCCGCCGTGACTTCCGCGAAACACGCTCCTAGCAGCAGGCGAGGGGTCACGGGCGTTGCGCAGGCAGCCGACCCACGAGGAAAGGCGCCCGGAGGCCAGCGTATCATGGCCGGCGGAATTGCCTGCCGGCGGTACGGGTTGCGCCGGAGGGAGGGCGGGATGACCTGGGAGTACTCCGAGAAGACCAAGCAGCTCTTCATGGACGCGGTGCACGGCGCACCCGGCACCCACATGGGGGAGATCGCCGACCCCGACGGGTTCGGCGAGCACGGCTCGATCGCCTGTGGCGACGCGCTGCGGTTCACGTTCCGGTGCGAGCGGCACCCCTCGGACCCGCTGCAGGACCGCATCGTCGAGGCCCGCTACCTCACGTTCGGCTGCACCTCCGCAATCGCCGCCTCCGAGGCGCTGTGCGCGATCATCGAGCAGGGCGGCTACTCGCCCGTGCGCGCTCTTTCGATCACGAACCAGGACATCGTGGACTTCCTGGGCGGGCTGCCCGAGGCCAAGATTCACTGCTCGGTGATGGGGGCGGAGGCGCTCGAGGCGGCAGTGTTCAACTGGGCGCAAAAGCGCGGCGTCGACCTCGCCGCGCTCGGCCTCGACATCACCCGGCAGGAGCAGGAGGAAGGGCGGCTCGTCTGCAAGTGCTTCGGCGTCACCGAGCCGTACCTGCGGCGCAAGATCAAGGAGCTCGGGCTGCGCTCGATCCCCGAAATCACCAACGCCATCAAGGCAGGCGGGGCCTGCATGGCGTGCCACCACGCGCCGGGCGGCTTGCAGGACGTGCTCGACGAGGTGTGGGGACGCCAGCCCTCCGGCCTCATCACCTTGCCGACCCTCCCCGAGGTCCGGGCGGAAGCACCCGCCAGGGCCGAACTCTCCCCCTACAAGCTGGCCAAGCAAATCGAGCGCGTGCTCGAGGAGGACATCCGTCCACGGTTGGTGGACGACGGGGGCGACATCGAGATCGTCGACATCAAGGACACCACCGTGTACTGCCGGCTGGCGGGGGCGTGCGCCCACTGTGCCGGGGCTACAGGTACCATGAAACTCCTTGTCGAGCGAGTTCTCAAGGAACGCATCGACGAGCGGATCCGCGTCATCGCGGTATGAGCGAGGGATCGCCGTGAGCATCGTGTACGCCGACAACAACGCCACCACCCGGGTCGCCCCCGAGGTGTTCGAGGCCATGAGGCCGTTTTTCGAGGACCAGTACTTCAACCCCAGCTCGATGTACGAGGCGGCCACCGGTCCGGCCGCCGCCCTCAAGAACGCCCGTGCCTCGCTGGCGCGCCACTTGGGCGGTGTCCACCCCGACGAGATCCTCTTCACCTCCTGCGCGACGGAAAGCAACAACACCGCGATCTTCGGGGTGGTGAAGGCCAACCCGGCGCGGCGGCACGTCGTCACCACCTCGGTCGAGCACCCGGCGGTGCTCAACGTCTGCAAGGAACTCGAGCGCGAAGGACTGGAGGTGACGTACCTGCCGGTGGACCGCCAGGGTCGCCTCGACATCGCGGACTTCGTGCGTGCGCTCCGCCGTGACACCCTGCTGGTCACGATCATGCACGCCAACAACGAGACCGGGGTGGTGTTCCCGATCGGCGAGCTAGCTCGCATCGCCAAGGAGACCGATCCCGCGATCGTCGTCCACACCGACGCCACCCAGACGGTCGGCAAGCTTCCGATCGACCTCGGAGGTGAGCTCCGACACGTCGACTTGCTCGCGTTTTCGGGCCACAAGCTCCATGCGCCGAAGGGGATCGGTGCGCTGTTCATGCGCCGCGGGACGCCGTGCCGGCCGTTGCTGCTGGGCGGGCATCAGGAGTCGGGCCGCCGCGGCGGAACCGAGAACGTCGCTTTCATCGTCGGGCTCGCCACCGCGCTGGAGCTCGCCGCGACCACACACGAGGCCGATGAAGCGCGTGTGAGCGGGCTGCGCGACCGGCTCGAACGCGAGCTGGTGGCCCGCATCCCCCTCGTCGAGGTGAACGGCGGAGGCGCGCCGCGCTTGGGGAACACCTCCAACATTTCCTGCCACTTCGTGGAAGGAGAGGGGATTCTCTACCAGCTCTCGGCGGCCGGGATCTGCGCCTCGTCGGGCTCGGCCTGCACCTCGGGCTCTCTCGAGCCGTCGCACGTCTTGCGCGCGATGGGGGTCCCGTTCACGGCCGCGCACGGTTCGGTGCGGTTCTCCTTCTCGCGCTACACCACCGAGGCGGACATCGAGCGCATCCTGGCGGTGTTTCCCGAGGTCGTCGCCAACTTGCGCCGCCTCTCGCCGTACTGGGACGCCGCAGCCAACCGGCCGCGGCCGGAAGCGGAAGGCATGCTGCACGGCGCACCGGCGGGTCACGCGCGCTGACCCACCTTCCCGCCCGGCGCTTCCGACCCTGCTAGAATCCCCTTGCAGGACCGGCCCAAGAGGCTGTCACACAAGGAGTAGAGCATGTCCACACACAAAGGCACCATCGGCATCCTCACCGGTGGAGGCGACGTCCCGGGGCTCAACCCGGCGATCCGCGCCGCGACCGTGCGCGCCCTCCGCGAGGGGTACCGCGTCATCGGCCTCCGGCGCGGCTGGGCCGGGCTTGTCGAGCTCGACCGCAGCAGGCGCGAGCCCCAGCCGGAGCAGTTCATCGAGCTGTCGGAGGAAATCGTCAACAAGGTCGGGCGCACCGGGGGCACGTTCCTGCACTCCTCGCGCACCCGCCCCTCGCACGTGCCCCGCGCGGCGGTCCCGGCGCATCTGCAGTCGACCTACCAGGACGACGTCAACGACCTCACTCCCGAGGTACTGAAGAACCTCGAGTGGCTGGGGATCTCGACGCTCATCCCGATCGGCGGCGACGACACGCTGTCGTACGCGGTGCGGCTCCACCAGGAAGGCGTCAAGGTCATTGCCATCCCGAAGACGATGGACAACGACGTCCCCGGCACCGACTACTGCATCGGGTTCTCGACCTGCGTCACCCGCACCATCGAAATGACCCACGCTCTCCGCACCACCGCCGGGTCGCACGAGCGCTTCCTCGTCATCGAGGTGTTCGGGCGCTACGCCGGCTTCACGGCGCTGCTGCCGACGATGGCCGGCGCTGCCAACCGCTGCGTGATCCCGGAGCACGTGTTCGACATCGAGCGGCTGTGCGAGCTGCTGACCGCGGACCGCTTCTCCAACCCCTCCAAGTACTCTGTGGTGCTGGTCTCTGAGGGCGCCCGCTTTTCGGGGATGGAGGACATGGCGTTCGAGGGCGACGAGGCCGACATGTTCGGCCACAAGAAGCTGGGCGGCATCGGCGACCTGGTTTCCCGCAAGCTCAAGGAGCTTTCGCCGAAGTTCAACCAAGGCAACAAGATCGACGTTATCAACCAGCGCCTCGGCTACCTCGTGCGGTGTGGTGACCCGGACGCCGTCGACTCGATCGTGCCGATGGCGTTCGGCAACCTGGCGCTCGACCTGGCCCTGGACGGCGTTTCGGGGCGCCTCGTGAACGTCCGCAACGGGCGCTACGACAACGTGCCGATCGACGTCGTGACCAGTCACAAGAAGGTCGTCGACGTGCACAAGTTCTACAACACCGACAGGTTGCGGCCGGTCTACTCGCGCTTCGAGTCGAAGCCGCTGTTCATCATGACGTCGGATTTCTGAGGAGCGGATTCGCGCTCCGCTGGGGACCCCCAACCGACAGCGCGCGGACGCGGTCAAATCCGGCGCTGCAGCCTGGTGACCACCACCTCGGCTCCGGCCTCGCCGAGAGCGGCGAGCATTCCGTCGATGTCGGAGGGGGTGAAGAAAAAGCGGCCTTCCCCCTCGAGCAGGATCCCCTCGTCCCTGGCCGACGCGACGACAGTCGTGGCGGCGCTGTCGAGGAGGAACGTCCCGACGACGTAGGCCGGCAGGCTGACGCCGGTCTGTCGCTCACCCTGCAGCGGCCGGTGCCGGCGAACCCTGGTGCCGGCCAGGGGCACCACGAGGGGGCGGCCGAGCTTGCCGACCTCGAGGACGCCGGGCCGCACACGGTAGCGCAGGCGCGCGGGGCCGATCACGAACAGCCAGAGCAGCACCCCGCCGCCGGCGCCGAGGACCGTGAGGTCGAGCGCCAGCCACCCGGCGTAGGTCCGGAAGCGGCGGGGGGGCGGTGCGAACACCCCGGGCTGGTGGTTTCGCACCGCGAAGATGAACTTCTCGGGTTCGGCCGGGCTCACCACGAGCGCCGTCGTCAGCCCGCCGGCGCGGATGATGACGCCCCGCTCCCCGCAGTCCGTCGCCAGAAAGACCTCCCCGAGCGCCGGCAGCTGGAAGTAGCCGGCGCAAAAGCCGGGTTTTTCCTTGCCGAAGTGCAGGGTGCGGCCACGCAGCACGGTCTGGGAGCTCTCGAAGATGCGGGAGAGCGGGACCTTGGTCTCGTCGGAGAGGCGGTTCTTTCCGGTCGTGACGACGAGGTACTCGGTCGTGACCTCGTAGCGGATCGTGCCTGGCCAGATGAAGCTGCCGCCGATCCAGCCCACCAGCACGAGGAGCACGGCGAATCCACCGGCGAAGCAGAGGAAGGCGGTCTTGCGACCCGTGGCGACGGGGGCGAACTCGCGGCCGAGCGCGGTGCCGGTCTCTGGCTGGCTACTCATGGCAGGCTCCCTCCGCGAAAGTGTACCCGGTGGCGCGGAGATGTCCATCCGGCGTCTCGGCCAGCCGGTACAATGCCGGCGCGACGATGGCCGATCTCCTGGAGTGCCTGCTGCAGCTCAAGGCCCTGGCCCAGACCCCGGAAAGGCTCGCCGAGCTCGCCTCGCGCGCCGAATCCGGGCGCTGGCGGCAGCGGCCGGTCCCGGGCGAGCGGGCCCCGCTGGAAGTGCTGGCCCACATGGCCGAGGCCGAGCTGGCGTACTCGACCCAGTTGCGCCTCGTCCTGGGGGCCGACCGGCCGCTCCTGCCGCCGTTTGAGCCGGCCGCGCCGACGGCCCGCGCCGACGGCGTTTCGGGCTCCGTGGAAACGGTGCTGGAGAGCTTCACCGCCCGCCGGCGCGACAACCTCGAGCTGCTCGAGCGCTGCAACGCTTCCGACCTCGCGCGTACCGGCCGACACCCGGTGCGCGGCGAGGTGACGGTTGCGGACCTCGTGGCGCTGCTGCTCGCGCACGACATCGACCACCTCGGCGAGCTGCGCCAGGGTCTCGGGCTCGCCGAGCCGCTCCCCGACCGGTCGCCGAGCCACGCCGGGGAGACGGGTTTCCCTACCGGGTCATGTCGAGCCCAGGGCGCGTTGCCATCACCGGCTGCTGAGCCCCGCCGCCGGGAAGGCGGGCCGGAACCGCGGCCCGCGCGTCGCCCTCGGGGCACTGCTCGCACGGCTCGAAGACGATGAACGCGGCGGCCGCCACCCGCCCCGAGACGGGCAGGGGCGCCGCGGGGTCGTCGGGGATCTCGCTTTCACGCATCTCTCCGAGCAGCACCACGGCCTCGGCGCCGAGTTTCTTGGTCAGCGCCGCCAGGCGTTTCAGCGCCGCGGCGTCGCCCCGGGACAGCGGCACGGACAGCGCCTGCACCGCGAGAATCGCGTACGGTTCCTCGGGGTCGGCGGTGTAAACCTCCACGTCGTCCACCACGGTCATGGCCGGCCCCGCCTCGACCGGCCAGACGGCGAGCGGCATGGCGGACCCGGCGGCGGCCAGGAGCACGGCGGCCAGCATGGCGGTCACCCCTGCCGTGCCAGGCGCTCGACCCCCACGAGATAGGGGCGCAGCGCCTCGGGGACGACGACCGAACCGTCTGCCTGCTGGTAGTTCTCGAGGATCGCGATGAGTGTGCGGCCGACCGCGATCCCGGAGCCGTTGAGGGTGTGCACCAGGCGCGGCTTGCCACCGCCGGTCGGCCGGTACCGGAGTTCCATGCGGCGGGCCTGGAAGTCCTCGCAGTTGGAGCAGGAAGAAATCTCCCGGTAGCAGCCTTGCCCCGGCAGCCACACCTCGAGGTCATGGGTGCAGGCCGCGGAGAACCCCATGTCGCCGGTGGACAGCGTCACCACCCGGTACGCCAGGCCCAGACGCTGCAGCACTAGCTCGGCCGAGGACGTCAGATACTCCAGCTCCTCGTAGCTGCGCTCCGGGGTCGACAGGTGGACGAGCTCGACCTTGTCGAACTGGTGCTGGCGGATGAGACCCCGCACGTCGCGGCCGTGGCTGCCGGCCTCGGCCCGGAAGCAGGGGGTGTAGGCGCAGTACCGCCTGGGCAGCGCCGCCTCCTCGAGGATTTCGCCTGCGTGCAGGTTGGTGACCGGGACCTCCGCCGTCGGCACGAGATAGAGGTCGGCGCCCTCGACCCTGAAGAGATCCTGCTCGAACTTGGGTATTTGCCCCGTACCCTGCAGCGCCTGGCGGTTGACCATGAACGGGACGTACACCTCCTCGTAGCCGCGGGCGCGATGGAGGTCCAGCATGAACGTGACGAGCGCCCGCTCGAGCGCCGCGCCCATCCCCCACAGCACCGCGAAACGGGCGCCGGCCAGCTTGGCCGCGCGCTCGAAGTCGAGGATCCCCAGCGCCGGACCCAGGTCCCAGTGCGCCGCTGGCTCGAAGTCGAAGCGCGGGGGTTCGCCCCAGGTGCGCTCGACCCGGTTGGCGGTCTCGTCCGGACCCACCGGCACGGTCTCGTGCGGGAGGTTGGGAATGACGAGCTCGAGTCCTGTCATCTCCTCTCCGAGCCGTGAAGCCTCCGCCTCGAGCTCGGTGATGCGTGCGCCCAGCGAGGCCATGCGCGACTTGGCGGCCTCCGCCTCGTCCCTGCGGCCAGCCGCGAAGAGCTTGCCGATTTCCTTCGAGCCCCGGTTGCGCTCCGCCTTCAGGGCCTCGACCTCGGCCACCGCCTGGCGCCATCTCGCGTCGACCTCCAGCAGGCGGTCGAGAGGGGCGTCGCTGCGGCGAGCGACCAGCGCTGCGCGGACGCGGTCGGGGTTGGTGCGGTACAGCTCACGGGCCAGCATGCGGACCTCCGAGGCGGGGATTGTTCGCCACCCCTGGCGCGGAGTCAACCCGTATACTTCGTGCGTGTTGGCGATGCGAGCGAGTGCGGCGGCCTCCGCGGTGGCCTTCTCCGGCCTCGCTGCCGTCCTCGCCGCCTCCGGCCTCCTCCTGCCACGCGAAGCAGCCGCCGCCGCTCTCGCCGTCGCCGCCGCCTTCCTCCCCTCCGCCTGGCTCGCTCCCGCCGGCCTCTCTCGCCGCGCCGCCGAACTCGCTCTCCTCCCTCCTGCCTTTGCCCTCTCCCTCCTCCACGACCCCTCCCAGCGCTCCCTCGCCCTCCCTCCTCTCCTCCTCCTCGCCGCTCTCGCCGCTCTCTTCGCCGCCAAACCCCGCGTCCCCTCCGCTCGCCTCCCCCTCCTCCTCGCCGCCTTCGCCGCCGCTCTCGTCGCTGCTTGCTCCCAGTCCCTCGCCGGCTTCCCTCTCTGGCGCGCCGCTGTCGCCGTCCTCCTCCCCCCTCTCCTCGCTGCAGTTGCCACTGCCCGCCTCGGCTTCCACCCCGCCCTCCTCCTCTCCCTCCTCGCCGCACCCCTCCCCTGGGTCCGCTGGCCCCTCGCTGCCGCACTCCTCGCCGCCGCCGCCGGGGCGTTGCTCCGCCTCCCACCCTCCACCTTCCACCCCCACCTCTCCCGGCTCACCACAACGGCCACGGGCTGGCTCCCGGGCGCCCTCGCCTTCGCCCTCCTCACCGCCGCTCTCAGCCCCTGGGGCCTGCTTTCGCCCCACCTCGCCTTCCCCCTCGCTTCCCCGCTCGCCCTCCCGCTCTTCCTCGCCGCCCTCCTCCTCACACCTCTCCTCCCTCCTGCTGCTGCCGGCGCCGCCTGGCTCGCCGTCGTCCTCTCCCTCGGCCCTCCACAGCCTCCCCCTCCAGACCGCCCCGCCATCTCCCTCTCCGCTACTTCCCCCTCCGCTCTCCTCCCTCCAGGCTCCGGCCACCCCTATCTCCTCGACCTCGCCCTCGCCAACGCCGCTCTCCTCCCTCCAGGCACCCTCGCCGCCTCGCTCTCCGTCGCCGACCGCTCCTTCCACCTCCACGCCGGTGCCGAACTCGCCGAGTGGGCCATCCTCCGCCCCGGCTCCCGCTCCGCCCACGGCCTCCCGGACCGCCCCGTCTTCCGCCCCCGCAATGTCGGCGCCGCCGCCTTCTGGTCCGTCGGCAACCGCCTCGTCCTCGATGTCCCTCAAGGCGTCGTCCCCTCCCTCACCCGCGCTCCTTCCCTCCCCGACCCCGTCCTCCTCGTCGCCGCCCAGGCCGGCCCCGCTCGCCCCACACCCCCCCGCGACTGGCCTCTCCCGGCCTGGCTCCTCGCCACTGCTCTCACCGTCGCCGCACTCCAGCTCGCCGCTCGCTCCTTCTCGTCCCCTTCCGCCTTCCTCCCCTGGGCCCTCCTCGCCGCCGCCGCCCTCGCCGCTCGCCTCCCCATCGAACCCCTGCGCCTGCTCGCCGAGCGCCACGCCCCCGACCTCGCTCTCGCCTCCTTCCTCGCCGCCTGGCTCCCCCTCGCTCGCCGCCACCTCCGCTCCCACCCCTTCCTCGCCGCCACCGCCCTCCTCCTTCCACTCGCCCTCGCCACACCCCACCTCGGCAACCCGGTCGGGGACGGCAACTACCAGTTCCTGCTCCTGCAGTCGCTGACCCGTGATTTCGACCTGGACGTCTCCAACAATTTCGACCTGGAGCGCTACCCGAACCAAGGGATCTACGTGCCGTTCGCCGGCACGCTCCTGCACTCGCCCGCACTGGCCGTGCTGCTCGCGCCCGCCTTCGCGTTTGCCGGTCGGGGAGGCGCGCTCGCGATGCTGGCGCTCGCCGGGGCGGGGCTGGTCGGGTTGCTGGCCAGGAGGGCACGTGAGCTGCAGGTACCGGCGTCCCGCCTCGGCTGGCTCGCACTCGCCGTGCTGGCCTCCTACCCCCTCGTCACGTTCGCGTGCGAGTTGTGGACCGAACTGCCCGGAGCGCTGCTCCTCGCCGCAACGCTCGTGATCGGGCCGCATCCATCCGGGCGCTGGCTCGTGCCGGCGCTCGCCCTGCTCGGAACGGGCATCAAGACCCGGTTCGCCCTCGCTCTCGGCCCGCAAATACTGGCCGCATGGTGGCCGCGCCGGGCCCGCCTGCGCGCGCTGCTGCTCCCCGCGCTCGTGCTCGCGGTGACGGGCGGCGTGGCGACCGTAGCGCTCGTGCTGCTCGTCGGCAACCCGCTCGATCCGCTCGGCCGGCGGTCGCTGTGGAGTATGCTGCGCATCGCTCCGAGCGAGGCGGCGCTCACCCTCGGAGGGCTCGTCTTCGACAGCGCCAGCGGGATGCTGTGGGCGGCACCGCTGGTCGTGGCGTCGGTGTTCGCCCTTCCCGCTGTGTGGCGGCGCGGCGGGCCCGGCGAGCGAGCGCTGGCGGTCGGCGCGGTGCTCACCGTGGGGGCGCTGCTGCATCTCCAGGAGTGGCGCGGGGGGGACTCGCCGCCGTTTCGGTACCTCGTGCCGCTGCTGCCTCTCGCCGTGCTGGGCGGCGCGATGCTGCTGCGCTCGCCCCGCCGGTGGCGGCCCCTGCTCTGGCTGGCGGCGGCCCCGACCCTGGCCGTGAGCTGGGTGGCAGCGACCCGCCCGGGGCTGCTGCTCAACCACGGCAACGGAGGGTGGTGGCTCGGCGACGCCCTCGCCCGGCGAACCGGCGCCGACGCCCTCGATCTCTTTCCGTCGTTCTTGCGGCCGGGGCCGGAGACCTGGGTCGTGCCTGTGGCCCTCACGCTCCTCGTTGCCGCGGCGGTGCTCCTGGCGCGCCGCGTACCTGCCGCCGCCCGCTGGCTGCGAGCCGCCAGCCTGGGGGTGTGGCTTGCCGTGCTGGCCGGAATCATTGGCTCGCTGGCCGTGCTCCCGGACCGCACGGTGGAAATCGAGGACCCACAAGTCCGGCGGCACGGGGGCCAGCTGGATCCGCCACCAGGCACCTTCCTGCGCTACCTCGTGCCGAACGGCTGGCGCCTCGGGGACGGGGAGGCGGTCGAGGTCCCGCTCCGGCTCGCCCCGGGCGCCAGATCGCGTCTTTTGCTAACCGTGGACGGGCCAGGACCTGCGGTGCTCTCCGCCACCTGGGCCGGCGGCAGCCCCGAGACCCTCGAGCTTCGCGGCCCGGCCCGGGAGGAGGTCGAGCTCGCGCCGCCGCCAGCCGCGGGGCGCACGACCCTGTCGCTCGCCGTCAGCGCGCCCGGCGGCACGAGCGTGGTTCTCGACCGCCTCGTGCTCGCCCGCAACCGATAGACCCCGCCCGGCCTCCGTATACTTCGTGCGTGTTGGCGATGCGAGCGAGTGCGGCGGCCTCCGCGGTGGCCTTCTCCGGCCTCGCTGCCGTCCTCGCCGCCTCCGGCCTCCTCCTGCCACGCGAAGCAGCCGCCGCCGCTCTCGCCGTCGCCGCCGCCTTCCTCCCCTCCGCCTGGCTCGCTCCCGCCGGCCTCTCTCGCCGCGCCGCCGAACTCGCTCTCCTCCCTCCTGCCTTTGCCCTCTCCCTCCTCCACGACCCCTCCCAGCGCTCCCTCGCCCTCCCTCCTCTCCTCCTCCTCGCCGCTCTCGCCGCTCTCTTCGCCGCCAAACCCCGCGTCCCCTCCGCTCGCCTCCCCCTCCTCCTCGCCGCCTTCGCCGCCGCTCTCGTCGCTGCTTGCTCCCAGTCCCTCGCCGGCTTCCCTCTCTGGCGCGCCGCTGTCGCCGTCCTCCTCCCCCCTCTCCTCGCTGCAGTTGCCACTGCCCGCCTCGGCTTCCACCCCGCCCTCCTCCTCTCCCTCCTCGCCGCACCCCTCCCCTGGGTCCGCTGGCCCCTCGCTGCCGCACTCCTCGCCGCCGCCGCCGGGGCGTTGCTCCGCCTCCCACCCTCCACCTTCCACCCCCACCTCTCCCGGCTCACCACAACGGCCACGGGCTGGCTCCCGGGCGCCCTCGCCTTCGCCCTCCTCACCGCCGCTCTCAGCCCCTGGGGCCTGCTTTCGCCCCACCTCGCCTTCCCCCTCGCTTCCCCGCTCGCCCTCCCGCTCTTCCTCGCCGCCCTCCTCCTCACACCTCTCCTCCCTCCTGCTGCTGCCGGCGCCGCCTGGCTCGCCGTCGTCCTCTCCCTCGGCCCTCCACAGCCTCCCCCTCCAGACCGCCCCGCCATCTCCCTCTCCGCTACTTCCCCCTCCGCTCTCCTCCCTCCAGGCTCCGGCCACCCCTATCTCCTCGACCTCGCCCTCGCCAACGCCGCTCTCCTCCCTCCAGGCACCCTCGCCGCCTCGCTCTCCGTCGCCGACCGCTCCTTCCACCTCCACGCCGGTGCCGAACTCGCCGAGTGGGCCATCCTCCGCCCCGGCTCCCGCTCCGCCCACGGCCTCCCGGACCGCCCCGTCTTCCGCCCCCGCAATGTCGGCGCCGCCGCCTTCTGGTCCGTCGGCAACCGCCTCGTCCTCGATGTCCCTCAAGGCGTCGTCCCCTCCCTCACCCGCGCTCCTTCCCTCCCCGACCCCGTCCTCCTCGTCGCCGCCCAGGCCGGCCCCGCTCGCCCCACACCCCCCCGCGACTGGCCTCTCCCGGCCTGGCTCCTCGCCACTGCTCTCACCGTCGCCGCACTCCAGCTCGCCGCTCGCTCCTTCTCGTCCCCTTCCGCCTTCCTCCCCTGGGCCCTCCTCGCCGCCGCCGCCCTCGCCGCTCGCCTCCCCATCGAACCCCTGCGCCTGCTCGCCGAGCGCCACGCCCCCGACCTCGCTCTCGCCTCCTTCCTCGCCGCCTGGCTCCCCCTCGCTCGCCGCCACCTCCGCTCCCACCCCTTCCTCGCCGCCACCGCCCTCCTCCTTCCACTCGCCCTCGCCACACCCCACCTCACACCCCCGATGTACGGCGACGAGCCGTTCCATCTCATGATGCTGGAGTCGCTGACCACGCACCTGTCGGTGGACCTGCAGCGCCACTTCGGCCTCTCGTACGAGCTGTCCCGCCTCTACTCCCCCGGACTGGCCGTGCTCCTGCTCCCGGGCTACCTGCTGGCCGGCCGCTCCGGTGCGCTGGCGCTGCTCGCCCTGGCCGCCGCCGGCCTGGTGGCGGTGGTGGCCCGGCGTGCCCGCGAGCTGGGCCTGGGGCGCCGGCGCCTGGGGCTGCTGGCGAGCGGCGCGCTCCTGACGTTTCCGCTCGCCACCTACTGCACCCAAATCTGGGTGGAGGTGCCAGGCGCCCTGGCGGCGGCTGCCGGGCTGGTGCTGGCGGCGGCGTCCCCTCCCCGGCGCGGGTGGGCGGCGCTGCTCGCGGGCGTGGCCATCGGCGTCAAGACCCGCCTCGCCCTGGTCTGCCTGCCGCCTGCCCTCGCAGCCTGGAAGCCGCGCCACCGGCGCGGGTGGCTGGCGGCGCTGCTCGCCGTGGGGGCCGCGGTGGGCGCCGGGGCGGCCGTGGGCTGGGTGTTCCAGGGGCACCCGTTCGGGCCGTACCGGCGCCTCCACCACCTCGTACCCTCCGACTGGGCGCAGCCGCTCGTGGTGCTCGGGGGCCTGCTGGCCGACCCGGCGGGCGGAATGCTGTTCGCGGCGCCGCTCGCCCTCGTCGCGCTGGCCGGTTTGCCGGCGCTGTGGCGCCGCGGCTCGCTCGGCGAGCGAGCGCTGATCGCGGGCGGGGTGGCCACGGTGCTGGCGTTGTTGCACTCCCTCGAGTGGTACGGCGGGGGTTCGCCGCCGTTTCGCTACCTGGTGCCGCTGGTGCCCCTGTTGTGGCTCGCTTGGGTGCCGCTCCTGCAGCGGCCGCGGCTGGCCTGGCGGCTGGCGTGGCTCGTGGTCCCGCCGAGCCTGGCACTGGCCTGGGCGCTCGTGGCTCGGCCGCAACTCTCGGTCAACCCCGGCACGGGCGCCTGGTGGCTCTCCTCGGCGCTGGCTCGCCGGCTGCAGGCCGACACCTGGGTGTTCTTCCCGTCGTACTTGCGGCCCACCGCCGCCGCCTGGGCGGTGCCGCTCGCCGTGGCTGTGGTGGCGGCGCTCACGGTGGCGGCGGCTCGCCGCTGTCCCGGCTTCGCCCGGAGGCTGGCGGCTGCTGCCGTGGCGGTCTGGCTTGCGGCGGCGGCGGCGCTCGTGATCACCGTGCGGTGGCGGCCGGACCGCATCGTCGAGGGCGAGGCGCCGCAGGTCGTGCGGCGCGGCGGGTCGCCGGAGCCGAAGGAAGGCACGTTCTCGAGCTTCACGTACCGCAACGGCTGGCGGCTCGCGGACGGCGACGGGATATCCGTGCCCCTCAACACGCGAGCCGGGGATGTGGTCCGCCTCACGGGCTGGCTGGAGGGCGAGGCGCGGAAGGGGGCGACGCTCCGTGTTCGCTGGGGCGAGGGCTCCGTCTCCGAGCTGGGGCTCGGGGGTGACGAGCTGACAGGGGTCCGGCTCGGGGTGGCGCCCGGCCGGGGCAGGAACCGCCTGCACCTCGACCTCGTGGCACCGGGTGGCGGCGGGCTCGTGGTGGATCGGCTGGAGGTGGAGCGGTGAGCCCGGTCGATGTCGTGATCGTCGTCCACAACCACGCGGCCACGCTCGGCGCCACGCTCGAAGGGCTGGCGGTGCAATCCCTGCGGCCGGCCCGGACCGTGGTGGTGGACAACGCCTCCACGGACGGCAGCCGCGCCGTCCTCGCTTCCAGCGGTGGGCTCGAGGTCGTGCTCTGGAACGAGAACCGGGGCTTCGCCGCCGCCACGAACGAGGGGTTCCGGCGGGGCGACTCGCCCTGGGTGCTGTCGCTCAACCCGGATTGCCGGCTCTCGCCGGGCTTCCTCGCCACGCTGGTGGCGGCTGCCGAAAGGCATCCCCGGGTCGGTTCCGCGTGCGGACTCCTGCTGCGGGCGGAAGGCCCAGGCCTCGAACCCACGTCGGTCGTGGACTCGGCCGGGCTGCTCGCCTCGGCGAGTGGCCGCCACCGCGACCGCGGGGCCGGGCGGCCTCTGCACGCGCTGCTCGAACGGCCGGCCTGGGTGTTCGGCGCCACCGGCGCCTGCGTGCTGTTACGGCGGGCGGCGCTCGAGGACGTGGCCTATCCTGGCGGCGAGGTGCTGGACGAGGGTTTCTTCGCTTACCGGGAGGACGCCGACCTGGCGTGGAGGCTGCAACGGCGCGGCTGGCGCTGCCTGTACTGGCCTGCAGCGCGGGCGTTCCACGCCCGGGGGCTGCGCCCCGAGTCGGGCCGGCGGGGACACGCTGTGATCAACCGCCACTCGGTGCGCAACCGTTTCCTGCTGCTGTGGTCGAACGCCGACTGGCGGTGGCGTCTGGCGTGCTTCCCGTGGTGGCTGGTGCGCCACGCGGTCGTCGTGGCGGCCTGTGCCACGGTCGAGCGCAGTTCGTGGGGCGCGCTCGTCGAGGCGTGGGGGCGGCGCGCCGCCCAGCGCCGGCGCGGCGCGGTCAACGCCAGCCGGGCGGTGGCGAGCGGCTGGCAGCTCGCGAGCTGGTGCCTGCCCGGCTGGCGGGTGCGGGCAGTGGAGGTGTGATGCGGGTGGCGATCCTCGGCACGCGCGGGATTCCGGCCTGTTACTCGGGGTTCGAGACGCTGGCCGAGGAGCTCGGGGCTCGCCTGGTGGCGCGGGGCCACGAAGTGACCGTGTACACCCGCCGCCACATGGCCACCCCGGGGCTGCGCGAGCACCGGGGCGTGCGCATCCAGGTGCTGCCCGCCTGGCGCGCCAAGACCGTCGAGACGATCTCGCACACCGCCTTGTCGTGTCTGCACGCGAGCCGCCGCCGCTTCGACGTCGTGTTGCTGTGCAACGCTGCCAACGCCCCGCTCATCACGCTGCTCCATGCCCGGGGGCTCCCGGTGCTCCTCAACGTCGACGGCCTCGAGCGCAAGCGCCGCAAGTGGAGCCGTCTGGGCCAGGCGTACTACCGCTGGTGCGAGCGGCTCGCGGTGCGATGGGCGGACACGCTGCTCACCGACGCCGCGGTCATGCGCCGCTACTACCGGCGAGCCTGGGGCCGCGACTCGATCATGATTCCGTACGGCGGCGACCTCGAACCGCCTGCGTCCGGCGCCGCCCTCGAGCGCTTCGGCCTGCGGCCAGGAGGCTACCTGCTGTACGTGGCGAGGTTCGAGCCCGAGAACAACCCCGACCGTGTGGCTGCGGCGTACCGGGGCGTGCCCGGCTCGACGCCGCTCGTCATGGTGGGGGGTGCGCCGTACGCGCCGGCGCTCGTGCAGCGGGTGCGCTCGTTGGCCGCGGCGGATCCGCGCATTGTGCTCACGGGCTTCGTCTACGGCGAGGGGTACCGGGAGCTGCTGTTCGGCGCAGCGGCGTACATTCAGGCCACCGAGGTGGGAGGTACCCACCCCGCCCTGGTGGAGGCGATGGGGGCGGGCCGGGTCGTGTTCTTTCTCGACAACCCGCCCAACCGGGAGGTGGTGGGCGGCGTCGGCGTGCCGTTCCGTTTCGACGCCGAACCCTCCCTGACCTCGCAGCTGGCCGCGTTTCTGGCCGACCCGGCTCGCTTCGCGGCACGCGGCGCCGCGGCGCGGGCTCGCGTACTGGAGCGCTACCGCTGGGACGACGTGGCCGCCGCCTACGAGCGCGCCCTGGAGGAGTTGTGTCGGAAAGCGTGAGAAGGCAGCCGGAAGAGGATCGGCTCGCTGCGTGCCTGCGAGGCAGGCGCGGATGGGCCACCGTGGCGGAGGTGGCGCTGCTGGCGCTGGCCGACGGCACCGGGCTGGTGCTGGCCTGGACCGTCGCGTTCCACCTCTGGGCTCGCCCGGTCCTGGGGCAGCCGGCCGCCGTCTACCTCGAGCTGGCGCCGCTGCTGCCGCTGGTGACGCTAGTCTTCGCCGAGGGGGGGCTGTACCCGGGGTTCGGGCTCGGGGCGGTCGCCATCCTGCGGCGGCTGTCGATCCGCACGAGCCTCGTGTTTTTTCTGCTCGCCGCGTTCACCTACGCTTTGAAGCTGCCGCATCGACACTCCCGGGTGACGTTCGCCCTCGCCTGGGGTCTCGCCCTCGTCACGGTGCCGGTCGCCCGGTTCCTGCTGCTGGCGGCGCTGCGGCGCTGCCGGTGGTGGGGGGAGCCGGCAGTGGTACTGGGCAGCGGCCCCGTGGCCGCCCGCACCGTGCGGTCGCTGCGCAGCGCGCTCTCGCTCGGCTACCGCCCCGTTGCGGTGCTGTCGCTGCCCGGGGAGCCGCCCCTCGAGGAGCTGGAGGGCGTGCCGGTGGTGGGCGAGGCCGGTGTCGCCGAGCGCTTCGCGGCGGCGGGCGGGCGCGTCGCGGTGCTGGCGTGGCCGCCCGGGCACGACGCCTCGTCGCTCGTGCGCTGGCTGCAGCTCCTCTTCCGCCACGTCGTGGTGGTGCGTGACTTCGAGGACTTGCCGGTGGAAGGAATCGAGGTTCGCAACCTCGGCGCGGTGTTCGGCGTCGAGTTCACGAATCAGCTCCTGCGCCGCCGCAACCAGGTGCTCAAGCGCGCCGTGGACCTGTTCGTGGGGCTCGCGGCGGGGGTGGTGGCGCTGCCCGTGGTGCTGCTCGGGGCCGTCGCCGTCAAGCTGTCGAGCCGCGGCCCCGCGTTCTTCTCGCAGCAGCGCGCCGGCCTTGGGGGGCGGCCGATCACGATTTGGAAGCTGCGCACGATGGCGCCCGACGCCCAGCAGCGGCTCGAGGAGCACCTGGCCGCAAACCCCGCCGCGCGCGAGGAGTGGGAGCGCTCGTTCAAGCTCAGCCGCGATCCCCGGGTGATCGGAAGGGTCGGTCGGTTCCTGCGGCGCTTTTCCCTCGACGAGCTGCCGCAGCTGTGGAGCGTGGTGAAGGGCGACATGAGCCTGGTCGGTCCCCGGCCGTTCCCGGACTACCATCTCGCCCGCTTTTCCCCTGCCTTCCGCGAGCTGCGCGCCCGCGTGCGGCCCGGCCTCACCGGCCTCTGGCAGGTCATGGTGCGCGCCGAGGGGGGGCTCGAGGAGCAGCAGCGCTTCGACACCTACTACATCCGCAATTGGTCGATCTGGATGGATCTGTACCTGCTGGCCCGCACCGCGATGGCGGTGGTGGTCGGGCGCGGCGCGCGCTAGGGAACCCAGCCGCGCTCTTCCTGGCCCGGCTTGACCAGCCCGGATCGCAGGCTCGTCACTTTCCAGCCCGGACGGATGTTGTTCGTGGCGAGCGGGGCACCCCAGAGGTAGCCGCGCGGCGCCCGGCCTTCGGGCGATCCCGCCCAGGCGGCCAGCACGAGTGCTGCGCACGCCCACGGCCACGCCAGCGCCACCCGCAGCCGTGAGGGGTTCTCGTGTCGCTGCAGCGAGGCGCGGGGCGTCCGCTGCAGCAGCGTCAGGACCGGGCCCAGCACCACGGCCGCGACACCCGCGAACGGCAGCCACCCGGGGCGCCACCCGAGGACAGTTGCCAGGCCGAGCCACACCGAAGCCGGAAGCACGCCGTGGAGCAGGACCACACCGACTCGCCGCAGGCGCGACAGCGGCGCCGGGTGGTGCCAGAGGGTACCGCCGAGCCTGATCATGGCCAGCGACGACGCCACCGCGCCGACGAGTGCACAGCCTCCCACGAACGCCAGTGACGGCACGTGGAAGAACCGTTCCAGGCCGCGCGCCGGCCCGTCCGGGCACCCCAGCGCCGGGGCCCACCCCAGCCCCAGCACGGCGGAGCCGAACGCCAGGTGGTGCACGAACAGCTCGCCTCCCCAGCGGCGCGGGCTGGGCGCCAGGACCGGCAGGCACACGGCGAGGACAGCCGCCAGCAGCGCCGACGGCAGCCAGTATCCCCACAGCCCGGCCGGCGTGGAGGCGAAGTTGATGCCCGGCTGGTTCACGAGCGCCCAAGGGTACTGGCCGAGCGGCAGGCTGACCCCGATGAAGCCGCCGCCGGCGAGCAGGACTCCCACCCCCTGCGCGGCCGCCAGGAGCAGCCACACGAGCGGCCAGACGACCAGGGCCACGGCGAGCGAGAGCGTGACGACCCGCGGCGAGAGGGCAGTGACCGGCATGCCCGGTATGATAACGCTATGCGACGCTTCGCCGTTCTCTTCGCCCTTTTCGCTGCAACAACCCCGGCTCCGGCGCAGACCGTCTCCGAGTCGAGGACTTCCTCCGGCCTGCCGGTGGTCGTCGTGGAGCTTCCCGGTGGCGACCTCGAGCACCTCGTGGCCGTGGTGCCGCTCGACGCAAGGCCGGTCGAACGCGTCGCCGACCTGTCGGTGCAGGTCACGCCGTTGCGGCTCGCGCAGGTCGTGGCCGTGCGTGCGGGCGAGCTGCAGCTCGCTGCCGTTGCAAGGGAGCTGTTGGCGGGACTTCGAGACACGGGCGCCGCGGCAGTCGTGGCGGTGGGGCCGCGCCCGGCCCGCGAGATGAGCTTTCTCGTGACGGGGGCGGAAGATGTGCCGTGGCGGCCACTGCCCCGCCAGCGCTGTCCGCGGGTAGACGGCGGCCTCGAGGCCCTGAGCGGCTCGCCCGAACGACTCGAACTGGCGTTGAGCCTGCCGGAGCCCACCGACGTGCGGCTGGGCGCCGCGTCGGCGCTTGCCCTCTGGATCGAGCTCGCGGTGCGGGGGCGCGTGCCGGGCGTGCGGGCCGCCATCGACCTCTCCACCGGGTGCGCCCGGCTGATCCTGCGGGCCCCGGCAGAGCACGCGTCGCCACGCGCCGTGCTCCGCACCCTGCGCGGTGAACTCGCCACGCTGGCGTCCCGGGTGCCCTCGCCGCAGGAACTCGAGGCGGTGCTGTCGGCTTCCGCCGCCCGGGCGGGACGGCTGGCGGTGGACACGGCCGGCGTGGCCCGCGACCTCGCCGAGTGGGTCGCGCTGGGTGGCGTTCCTTCCGTGCTGCTTTCGTCCGGCGAGGCGGACGTGACAGCCATCAGCAGTTTGGCGGGCGAGGTGTTGGCCGGGCACAGCGGGTGGGGGAAGGTGGTGGAGGCCGAGCGCTGGAGCCGGCCGCCCGCCCGAGAGTCGCTCGAGAACAGCGCGATCCTCTCCGTGGCGTGGGTGCCGGGGGAGCTGGCGGTGGTCGGTCTTGCCCTCGGCGGGTTTTCCCCCCGTACTGGCGCCGAGGTGCTCGATCGTGCCGCCGGCGCCGCCGCCGACCAGGGGTGGGCCACCCATCGTACCGAGATCCTGGGGGTGCCCGCGGTGGCGGTGGCGGTGCCTGCCGCGGCTTGCAACGAGGCGCTCGAGCTGCTGGTCGGCAGCGTGCAGGCTGCCGAGGCCGGGGACGACGAGCCGCTGTGGGGCGAGGCAGCCCGCGCTCTCGGCCTGGCGGCGCATCCGCACGCCGAGACGGTGTCGCTGGCGGCGGTGCTCCCTCTCGAGGCCGAGGAAGCCGCCGAGGCCGCTCGCAAGTTCCTCGCCGGCCTCCCGACCGGCAGCGTGCGTGTTGAGACGCCGGAGCGCCAGCGGCGCCTGCAGTGGACCCCCTCGGAGGGCGCGCCGAAGCTCGTCGCCGTCGTCGAGATCGAGGGCTCCACCGCCGGTGCCATGGCCGCGCTGGTGCTGCAGAGTCGGGCCGCGGCAGCCGGGCTCGAGGCGCGCGTGCTGGCGCCGACCGGGCGTCTGGCCCTGGGCCTGGCAGGAAGCGGCGAGGCGCACGTGCCCGCTCTCGACGCGAGGCTGGCGAGTGCCTGGCCGCGCCTGGTGCGGCCGGTGGACGGCGCCGAGCTGAAGGCACTCCAGGCTCGTGCCGGCACGGTCTTTCTCGGCGACATGGCGCACGCCGTGGCACGTTTCGCCGCACAGCCGTTCCTTGCGGCCGAGCTCGAGGAGCGGGCTTGGAGGGCCGCCACGGCGGGGGAGGTCAACGTGGTGCTGGGAGCGCTGCCCGGGTGGACGGGCCTGCTGCGGTTCGCGCAGGGAGTGGCTCCGCCCTCCGGAAAGGATGTGCGACAATCCGCCCCTGGCGCGCCGCCCGAGAGGTGAGCGCGCGGTCGGAGTAGGAATGACCATCGCTGATCACCCCCTCCACAGATCCGGACGTGCGG
>ERZ795050.2546-NODE-2546-length-20023-cov-7.086989_pt1 | contig 20023 bp, 24 predicted proteins | sample MGYA00375134_ERZ795050 | MGnify/ENA primary metagenome ERZ795050 (study PRJEB30179, sample SAMN05720221) | activated sludge metagenome | isolation source: Anaerobic digester | place: Japan | collected 2015-05-26 ... | reverse complement strand
AAAGTCAAGTTTTTTTTAAAAAAATCTTAACAATTTACTTTAAGTTTTTAAAAAACTTTTAAAATATTAAAAGTTTAATAATTAAAAGGTTTCTAAAATAAAAAAAATATAAAAAATCTTTTTAAAAAAGCCTTTTATTTTGTTTTTCTAAAACTCTTATGTCTTTATATATGCCATAATATATAAAAACGCTTTTAAAACTATTTTTTTTTAAAAAAAACAGCTTTTAAAAAATAGTTTTAAAAGCTGCTATTCAATGAAGGTAACCCATTTTTAAATTTATTAAAAGTTTTTTATATTTTAAAAACTGCCTTACTGTCATAAATATATATTTTTTTTCTTTAAAAAAAGCCTTTTATTTTGTTTTTCTAAAACTCTTATGCATATATACACATAAAATAAAAAAAAATGTCTTAAAAGCTTTAAAAAACTTAATAAATTACTTTAAGATTTAAAAATTTAGAATTATTCTAAATTTTTAATAATTCTAATAAATTACTTTTAAAGTAAAATTTTAAAAGTAATATTTTAAAATAATTTTATTAGATTAATATTTTTTAAAAAAATATTAAAATATTTTTAATAGATTGAATAGATTAAAATAAGTAGATTAAAATAAACTTAATAATTAATTTTTTTATCTTTAGTATCAGTATTTATCAGTATTTATTATATTATATTTATTTATACTATATGTTTTTCTTTCTTTAAACTCTTCTTTTTTGCCTTTATTCCATAATTTGGTAGGTCTATAAAAGCCGGTCACTCTGCTAAAAACCTCGGTTTCTTTATTGCATTTCATAAAAACCCCTTTATAATTAATATTGACAATTTAATTTTATTATTTCTAATAATTCAGAATTTAATATTTTATAAACATTGATTAAATAAATCATATTTTTAAAAGCCGTTTCATTTATGCAAGCTTTATCATTAACCCAATTTATTTTATCATCCTTTTTTATTTCTTTTTCTATTTCTTTTATTAAAGCAATTTGATCCTCAATTTTATATTTTATTTCTTTATCTATTAAAGGTTTAATATATACATGTTTATAACAACCATAAATATTAAAAAAGAAAAATATTAATATAATTATTTTTAAATAATCGCTTATATTATTATATCTTTTTTCTTTTTCTTTTTTACTTTTTTCAATTTCCTGTTCTGCTTCTATTATTTTATTTAAAACTATTTTATTATTTATATTTGAAAATTCTTTAATAGTTTCATTTCTAATATTAAATTTTTTAACAATTATTATAAAACCTAATATTATTAATATTAATAAACCTAAAAAACTTAATAACATACTAACCCCTATCATTCTTATTAATTATTTTATTAATAACATCCTTTTTATATTTATAATATAAAATTCCACTACTTAATAAACCGCCTGTTATTAAATTTATTAATTCACCGGTTCCGTCTATCGGAACGTTATATTGAGTGAATAAATAAATTATTATTAATGGGATAATAACTTTCCCGCTTATTAATTCAAAAATTAACTCGGTTAATCTTTTAGGTATTACTATAAAAAATAATATTAAAAATGTTTTATAAACAATAATTAAACACAATTTTAATAAATCTAAAAAATTAACATTATAAAGATTATTAATAAAATTAATATCTATATTTTTATTTACTGGCATTAATAAAAACCTTTACAGCTTTTTGATAATTATTATAATAATAATAACGTTTATTAAAATACCAATATAAAAAAGATTCCCCGGCATCAATATGGAGTCCCCAGGAATAAAGTCCAACTCTTTTAAAAAACTTAACAGCTATTAAAAAAGCATCAATAATATTATTTTTATTTAAACCAATATCAAAAGCAAGCCCTTGACAATGATAAGAATTTGAAACCTCTTTTTTTTCTTTTTCAGTTAATTGTCTTTTAAGCTCGTTTTCTTTTATTTTTATTTGTCTTTCTATAGTCCTGTAACCACTATTGATAATAAAATTAATATTATTATTTTTAAGCTCTAATAAAAACATATCGGATAAATGTAAAAAATCAATAATATTTTTATTAATCTCTGGCAAAACCTTAATTACTCTATCTTCATAATCATTTATTTTAATATTTTTTAAATTTTTAAATACATCTAACCAGTCCATAATAATCACCTTTTAAAATTATTTTATTAAACCCATTCTTTTATCTCTTCTATAAATACATTCATTTCATTATTATATTTTTCATTTAAAGCTTCTATCGCATTATTATACTCTTTATATTTTAACAAATATTCATAATGTAAATTTGCTATAATTTCAATATTATCAGCCGTTAAAACCCCACCGATAAATGGAATAACATTTTGTTTAATATTAAACTCCTCTATTTCATAAGTTAGATTTTTAAAATCTATTTTTATTTTTTCATTCATTAATTACCTCCTTTTTTAATCAATTTCATTACCAATAATATTATTAAGATTAATATATTTAAAAGAAACATAATAAATAAAAGGCCCCGTTCCTAAACTCATATAAACACCAATTAAACATAATAAATTCCCAAAAACTGCCATACTTTTAAAACCTTGATTATAAGGTATAAAAAAATTACCTAAATTACTAGCTTTTTTAAAAAAATTGCTTAAAGGTACACAATAAATTTTATTTGTTTTTAAATCTATTATTATAATCATATGATGTCCTAAAACTGTCCCATCATTATAATAAACATTAGTATTATAATTAGCATTATTACTATTAAAAACACTAAATAAAATGACATATCTTTTTTTATACAGACAACTAAAACATCTATTTATACTATTAGAAAAGTAATTACTAGATTGCTGCCAATATTGTTGTGGATAATATAATAACTCACTTGTCATATTACTAATATAACTATTATTTAAAATATCATAAGTATAATAAGTATTATTATTTTTATTAACTGTATTATAATAACTACCCAATATAATAATTTTACCATCACCATTATAAACACAACTATATGAATTTTGTCTATTATTATAAATTCCTCCTATTTGAATAGGTACATTTGTTAAACTTGTAAAAGTATTTAGATAAGGATTCCAAACATATGCTAAATCACCAGTAGTCCCGTGAGTAGATGAGGCCCCAAAAATATAAATTAAATTTCCTATTTGTGTATAAGTACAATGATTAGTATAAAAACTATTATTAGTTATATTATAAGTAACTGTCCCACTAACATCAGTTAAAAAATTAACCCCGCCGGTTACTATTTTTCTACTTACATTACTATCATTAGTAGCAAACAATGTAATAAAACCATCCTCTTTATTTAAAAAAGATATTATTGTTTTAGATGAGTTCAAATTCTCAGGTAATACATTATGAAACCCAAATAAATTACCTCCTGATCCGCCATCATAAATTTTAACAATATGCCAATTATAATTATATAAAACTCTTATAAAAACAGCTTCTATACCATTGTAATAAATAAAACCACTATTATTCGCTGGTGCAGCAGGTATTTGATCAATCAGTTTTACATCTAAATAATCATTAAGATTAGTAACATTCATGCCATTCACGCCTAAAAGTCTACCCATAAACGTTTCAGTATTCATATTTCTTTCCATTTTTAAACTTTCAATTTCATGTTTCCTGCTTATTTCATAATTATCATTACCATCGAGTACAAAATCAATTGATCCCATGCCATAATATTCTATAATAACATTTGCATATTGAGATATAGTAGAATTTATTTTAACTTTACCAGTCCCCTTACAGTTTTTTATTAAACTATTATTAGGATCAGGAATATAATCAACTTTAAATTGATTATTTCCTAATTCATTAGTAAAAACTTCAGTTAATTCAATTTTTTCTGCACCAGTGTCAACAAAAACTCTTACCTTTTTAATATTATTAACATCATAAAACGGCATCTCCTCCAATTGATAATATTTATTATTATTTATTTCAAAAATGTTAACTATTTTTTTTAAATTATAAGTTTCATTAAAAACATCGTAACGCCAATTAAATCGCACTTTAACCCCCTGTTTTACTTGTTAATTTTAAACTTTCAACCATTCTAAAAGCCTCTACAAATGTATCAACAAACGGCACTTCTATGCTGCCGGCCTTAATTTTAACATTCCAATTATAAGGATTTAAATTATATTCAACCTCTTTTATTTCTAAATCATAATAATAACGTTTATTAAAATATCCCTCTATCATATCTAAATATAATATTAAATTATTATAATCTTCTTTAAATTTAAAAACTATATATTTAATTTTAAAATCATTTTTATAAATTAATCTTATTAATTCATATTTATTAATATAATTATTTTTAAAATTAATATTATACCTTGGATTTTGATTCTCATCAAAAAAAATAACCTCTAAGTTTAAACTACTATTACTATTTAACCAAAAAGATAATTGTTTTAATGTATCTATTTCAATAATATCATTTAATTCTAAAAGCAAATAATCATTTTGTAAAATATTTCCACTAAGCTTTAAAGCCTTTCTACCATATAAAGAATTTGAACTTAATTCTAAATTACCATTTGTATAATTAACCCAATTATTTAAGTCTTCACAATTATTTAATATTTCAATAACGTCTCTTTTTTGTCCATATACACGAATAAACCCATTTGGTAATATAGGATTATCTAATTCATTTAATAACATTTCAAATTCAAATATATATTTAGGATAAGCATTTAATAAAGCATACTGTATCCCATAATTTAAAGCCGTTATATCATTAACAGTCTCAGGAACTTGTAATTTATAATAATATTCACCAAAATTATTTATACTATCCTGTACCTTTACGATCCCATTTAAAGCATAAACATTATCCGAAATACTGCCAATTGAACCAGTAGCATCAACTACCCCGCTGCCACTGCTTGATTTTCTTTCTACTACTATTATATTTTTTATTTTATCAATATTAGTAGTTTCAAACTTATTTACTTTTATATTTTTATTATCAATAAAAATAATATTTTTAATACTTGTATCTCTTTGAAAAAATTTAATAACTCGGTCCCCGCCTATCCAAAATTTATAATTTCCTGCTATATTTTCAATTTGTTTTAAACATTCTGTAATTTTCTTATTATCAAATTTTAAATTTTCTATAGTAATGCCAGGAATGTTCTTAATTTCATTTGGCAAATAATAATATCGATTGTCTTTTTCTATAGTTTTATTAATAACATCTATAATTATATTATAAATAGTATTATTATTATAAACTTGATTAATTAAAAGATTTTGCAACCTTTTATAAAAGCCTACTGCTTCAAACTCGTATATTTTATCCGTTCGATACTCATAAGTTAATTTACTAACAACACCACTCCAAATAATTAAATCCTCTTTAAACATATATATTTCAATAAAATCATTATGTAATAAGTTAAAACCTAATTCATTCGGTTCTTTTAACATTCTAATTTTTGCTTTATCTGTTCCATTCTCAGAAAAAGAAAAAACAATTTCATTAATTAATTTTAAACCGCTTGAAGCTGCATATTTATATTTAACATATCCATTTTTATTATAAAATACAATAAAAAACCCTTGAAAAATATCCTTTGGGATAATTTTTATTGAATAATCTTCGATATACTCGTTATATTTATTATAAATATTTCTATTAAATATTTTTTTATTATAAATCATTTAAAAAGTATACCTTTTTTTATATTTTATTATAATATCACATAAACCACCATAATATTTAATATTATTAAGTCCTTTTTTAAAATATATAAAATTACCATTAGTATATTCTATAACATTAATATTATTATTTAATATTGCTTTATTATCTTCACTGTTAAATTCTATTGTTTCATTATTATTTAAAAAATAAGTAAAACTAAAAATTTTATTAATAGTAGTATTATCTAATTTAATTTGTGATATATTTGTTTCTGAAGTAATAATAAAAATAGGATAAGTTAAATAATGTCCTTCATTATTTATTTCTATTATATCATTATCATTAATATTATTATATATAATTACAACATCTTCACACCAAAAAACTGATTCACTTATTATTTTAACTTTTATTTTAACATAATCACCCCGTACAAATGTTTCAACTTCTGAATTTTTTAAAAAACAATTATCTAAATATTTATTACTTCCTATTATTTGTATACTAAAACCTGCATTCTCTTTTAACCAACTTAAAAATTCACTAATTTGTAAATCAGTATTAACCCCTTTATTTTTAAAACTACCTTCAATATTAAATTCAACGCTTTCAAAAAAATCTAACCCTATTTGTTTCCCGCCGTCTTGCAAAGCTGCCGCTTCTATCTTATTTCTTGTTTCATAGTTAAAATTTGTAATATTAAAATTCCTATTTAATATTAACTCGTTATTATTTTTAAACAATCTTATTTGCATAACTTTTATATCCTTTTAATATAGTTATCTATATTTTTTAAAACTCTTTCAGTTTGTTCTAAGCTTTTATTGTCATAAGTCCCGTTAATTTCAATCGTTTGATTTATAATAGTTTCATTTTTTTCTTTTATACTTTCTTTATTAGATTCATGCCCACCACCGCTACCAGCACCGCCCCCAGTTAACGCCCCAGCTGCAACAGCTGAGCCACCGCCTAAAGCAATTAAAGCCGTCCCCTTTGCCATTTCACCAAGCCCCGCCTTTATTCCTAAAGGATTCGGGGGGAATAAACTACTAAAAAATTTAGCCCCCCCTTCTAATAAATAAAATGTCCCTTTTTTAATTGCTATCGTAGATATCTCCATTAATGTAGCCTTTATCATAGCCTTTGCTACTGCCATAGCAATTTGTGACATTGTCAAATGATATTCATTTAATTGATTAATTTGTTCACCATATTTATACAAAGCATCAGATGCTACAGCAGCAGCATTGCTTACACCTGCCCCAAGCCCTTCTGCAACTGTTTCTCCTATAAATTGAGACATTGTAAGAGTTTCATTTTTTAAGGTTTCAAATTTTTTTATGAAAGAATCAATAAAATCATCAAAAAAACCTGTATTAATATTTTGATAACTACCAATAATACCATAAACAGCTTCAAAAGTTTCAAGCATTTGTTCATTAATATCTTTTAAAGATAAAGCCTTTTTATAAGCTTCATGATAAGCATTATTAAAAGTATTTAAACGTTCTTGCTCTTGTTTTTTTAACTCTTCGTTTTTCTTTTTTAACTCTTCAGTTTTAGCAAGCTGCTCTTTCATTTTTTCAACATCTAAAGATTTAACTCTTAAAATAGATTCTAATTTATTATAAACTTCTCTTGTCTCTTTATTATAATAGGATATCATTTCATTATCAATATTTAAAATAGAGTTTAAAGCTTGATTGACATCAATACCAGCTTTTTTTAAATTAGATATTAATTTATTAAAAGCCTCTAAATTTTCACTACTTAATAATTTAGTAGTAGTATTTTTTATTTTTTCAGTTATATCTTTTAATTCAGATTCGAATTTTGAAGTACCAAATAAATTTTTAAATTTTTTACTATCTTGCAAAAGTTTTTCATAATCTTCAATATAATCTTTTAAATCATCTAAATTATTAGCAAAATCTTTATTTATACTTTTTAAAACTTCATTAGTATCAGTATGAAATTTTGTTCTAAAATCAGAAGATGTTTTTTCATTAATTTCATTAAGTGTATTTTTTGCTTTATTTAAAATATTATTATAATTTTCAGTATTAACACCCAAATCTTTTAATTTATTATTTAAATCTTCTATTGTTTTAATTTCATTATCTAAATTAGTAAGCCCTTGGAAAGCATTATTAAGATCTTCAACACTCAATTTACTTTTTTGCAAATGAGTAATTAATAACCCAAGTCCTGAAACAACAGCCGTTATAGCAATAGTAAAAGGATTAAACCCGCTTTCAATAATATTTTTAAACCCATTAGCAACCCCCAGCCCTATAACTGCCACATTTTTAAAACTATTATTTAACCCGTCTATTTTTTCTATAGTTCCCAACGCTACATTAGCAAGCCCCTTAGTTTTTTCAGTAACTTTTCCTAAATTACTAGCATCTATATCAATTTTAGATTTTACATTGTTTAAACTGTCTAAAGCTTTTTTACTTTTTTCAATTTCATTAATTGCTTCACTACTATTAGCATTTAACCCAATTTCAATGTTTACATCTTTAGACATTTAAAACCCTTTCAAATTCTTGTAAAAAATATTGTATAATAAATTCAAGCTCAGGATTATCATCTATAAAATTATTATATCTAACAATAATAACCCCCTTTACTTCAGAAACAAAACAATTAAACCATATGTTTTTTATTAACCATAACCATTTATTTTTAAACTCGTTACTAGTTAAAATTTTATTATTTTTACTACCTTTTAAAAATTCATTTATTAAAATACTTAATTTTTCAGCCTCTTCATTCCATTCTTTAACATCATTTATATATTTTTTTTTAAACCGTTAAACTCCTGTATTTCATTTATTATATAATCAAATTCTTTTTTAAAATAAGTTCCAAATTCTAACCAATCTTTTAAATCCATATTCCCAGGTTTTAAATTTTGATAAATAATCGAGTTTAATAATAATGATAAAATTTTATTATCAGATTCTAAATTCTTTTCAGTTATTTCAGTTTTTGCACTTTTTAATATTATATCCCCGGTTTCATTATAATCATAATCATAAACATTAATAACACCTATTAATTTTAATTTTTCAATTTTATTCCTTGTTAATAAGTCAATTTTTTTTATTTTTATAACAGCATCGTAATTTTTTACTTTAAATCTTATTTCTTTTTCTTTTTCAAATTCCTGCTCTATAATTTTTTTATAATTTAAAATTTCCATATCTCCCCCTTTTAAATATTAAACAGTTAAATCGCTTATATTACTATTAACTAATATATTAACAGCTCTAAATTCATTATCGTCCGGCTCTAATACATCTAATTTAGTAGGTAAATTAATAACTTCACCACCTAAATCTATATTTGCTTCAGTTATCGCACATTTAACAAATCTAAATATTTGCATATATTTAACATTTGTATCAATATAGTCATTACTTTCAATAACTATTATCAATTCAACCTTTTCGTCCTCTTCAAATCTTTGTTTTATTTTTGTTTTACTTATATCATTGTAATGATAAGTTATATTAATACTTAAATTGCTTTTTTTACCATGCACCGCCTCAGATTGATAAAATGATCCTCCTTCAACTTCAGTAAATAAATTAGGATTATAATCGAAACTAATATTATTATATCCTAACAATTCCCCATTTAAATAAGTTTTTACATAAGCCGCTGCTATAGGTTTAGTTTTTTCTTTTATAAAACTAGTAGGTTTAACTACTATATTTTTTTCTTTTCCTAAAAGGTTACAAGTTCCTGTAATTAAACCACCATTTGGTATATCCAAGGTCAATTGTCCAGCTTTGCAACCAGTAAAAGCCTCCACGTTACTAGCATCGCCCAAGCTTTGTAAAAATGAAAAGCTTTTTTTATCTTCACCTATAACTAAATTGCTAATATTATGAGAATATCCACTTGTATGATAAACGTTTAAAAGTCCAGTTCTTGGGCTTTTATTTTGTCCTTTAATTTTTAAACTTATTGTCCCAAAATTAGAATTCGCATCTTCATAACCATATATAAAAATATTTAAATTACTACCATTATTTTTTATATAATCATAAACCTTTTTTATTGTATTATTTATTGTTAAGTCAACGCTTAAAATAATATTTTCAGCTTCTTCAGCACCTGCTTTTATATTTAAACTACTAGCATCGGTTTCAATTAAACAACTTTGCAAATTACCAGTATAAAAAATACCTAAGCCCCCTATAATAGCTTTATTACTATTATCTTTTAATACCTTGCCAAAATGTAAATAATACAATAAGTTTAAGTTCTCAGGATGTCCGGTAAAATTAAAACTGCCTTGCACCTTTTTATTTATTATCACATAATCGCTTGGGAATGATGCTCCTAAAATAGCAGTATCTTCCTCTTTATCCATTTGTAAATTAATATTACTACCACTTACAAACAATAAAGTAGAGTTAGTTAAATAATCAGTATTTAAAACCCCCCATTCATTTTCAACCCTTAAAAAAGCCTTATACAACCCAGTACTTATACGCATGAAAACCCCCCTTTATTTTATTGATTATATTTTCTTTATAATCTATTAAACTCCATACATAATAAAATGTATTATTTGATTTAAAAAAATAAATTAATTTATAATCATTTAAATTATTTTCTATTTCTTTTTTAAAATCTTTTAAAATTATTTCTCTATTTTTAAAATAGACAAACTCTTTACTTTTTTTAATATCTTTATCTATTTTAATTATAAAACCAACAGCCTTATTATTATTTATTATATCAATTAAATCATTAATATCTTTAATATATTTTTTATTTAAACCAAAGGTAATAATATTATTATTATCCTTATTATTTTCAACAAAATTATTTATTGCAAAAATATAATAATTATCAGAAAGCAATAAATAATCTTTAACTAAATTAGTTTTTTTCTTTTTTTCTTTTTTTCTTTCTTTTTCTTTTTCTTTTTCTTTTAAAGAATAACTTATTACTAGTCCAGACATAAGTTGCTCCTTTTATATTAATATTTCTAAATTTAATAATATGCCTAAGAAATTCCCCCCTTGTTTTTCTAATGTTAAAAAATTTCTTTCTAAACTTGTATATCTAATATAAGTATAACCTTCTAATTTTGGATAATTAAATAATATTTTTAAAGCCTCTTCATAACTATCTAATATATCTAAACTTTTATTCATATTACTTTCATTGAAAATAATTTCTATTTTAACATCATACAACTCAGTTATTAATTCAATAGTTTCAGAAAAATCAACCACCTTGCTACTTTCTATATATACCATACAACAAGGATAGTTAAAGGATTGTAATGAAAAATTAAAATCTTTTATTAAGTTTATACCATTTAAATTATATTTTATATCTAATTCAGTTAATTTATTATTTAAATTATCTTTTAAATATTTTATAATATCTTTCCTTATATTAAACCCATATTTTTTCATTTTATCAAGCCTCTTTCCTTTGCTATTTTAATTATAGTTTTAATATAACTAATTAACTCGTCTTTTAAATATGTTAAAGCTTTAAAAGGTAAAAGCCCCCCAGGTATAAATAAATATGGTCTTGCAGGTACCTTTGCCCCTTCCTGCTTATTCCCATATTGATGTATTTTTGCATATGGTATATTTTTAATTCCAAATATCAATTTTTTAGAATTAATTTCAACAAAACTATGTTTTTTATCGATCCCCATTGCCGCTTTAATTAAATTTCTTTTTAATTGTAAAATAGGGAGTCCAGGATAATGTTTAACCTTCCATTTCTTATATTTCTCAGATAAAGGTTTCCATTTATAACCTAAAAAATAACTGCCTTCACTTTCAAATTGTTTTTTAATAAAATTACTTGTATAAACCTTATAAAACTTATTATAAACCGGAGTTAAATCACTTATCCCATTAGTTAATTTATTAATAAATTCCCATGTTTCTTTATAATTTTTTATTGTATCTTCATTATTATTCATTTAAAACGCCTATCAATTTCATCTATTTCATTTTTCCAAACAGCATCACCACCAGCTTTAAAATAAATATTTTTATTAATCTTTAATCTTAAAAGTTCATCAAATTTTTCTTTACTAATATTTTTATACTTCTCAGCAAGTCCAGCATTAACATTGTCAAAATTTTTTCCATAAGAAAATAATATAATAGATGCTACTATATATCTAACAATATCAATAAATAAACTTTTTTCAATTTCATTATTTAAATCAATTTCTAAGCCTTTAAACAAAAAAGAGTTTTTTAATATAGTTTCTTCCTGTTCTATTAAATAATTAACCTTTGTTAAATTCGGTTCTGAATCTTCTCTAATTTGCATATGTAAAAGTATCTCAATATCTTTAATAGCAGTTAAAGACATGTTAACCTCTTTATATTTTTAAACAAGGTTATCAAAATTGACAACCTTGTTTTTAAAAATTATTCGGTTTTTTTATTGTTAGTTTTTTTTGTTTCTATATCTATAAAACTAACCCCTTTACTTTTTGCTTTCTTTTTTATCTCTTCTATATTTTTAAACTCGTCTAGATCAACTATTTCATTATTAACCCATACACGTCCAGCAAAAACAGGATTATAATTTTTCCTTTCAACTACAACCTTAACAAGCATTTAATCACCCCCTTTTTTATATTAAACATTATTTATTTTAATTATTGCTAAAGGATTTAATAAACCAAACCCAAGCCTTCCAGTAGTAAAATATTTTATATATCTCTCGTCCGGATTATCTACCATATCCCATTTAACAGGATTGTTTATATCTTCTTGTACTACTACAAACTTATAAGGTGTTTCAGGATTAATTAAATACCAATCATTAGAATCTTGTAAATAAGGATTAATAACAATAGTTAACATTCCTTTGAATTCATTACTTATGCCATTAGTTAAAAACTCACTTGTATTTATAGCATTAAAATCTCTCTCAAATTTTGGATGTATCATAACAGCCCAATTATTATTAATATTAAACGGCTCCCCTTTAGCATTTAAAAACCCCCTTGCTCTATCTATAGCCGTCCCTAAGTCATTGCTTAAATTTGTCCTTGTTATCCCAGTCCCAGTTGCTATATTATTTATAGTATCCTTACTAGTAAAATTTGGTCTTGTATTACTAAAAAATGGCGTCCCGTCAAAAGCTAAAGGATTAAGCTCTAATAATTCTGCTATTTTCTTTTTTGGTAAATTAACCCATGCATCAGCTTGAGATTTTATAAAAGTTTCTAACCCTGCTCCTAATGTTTTTTTACTATCGCTTAATGTAAATCTATCTACTAAATAGCCTTCTTGATAAGCTTTATTCTCAACAGTTAAATAAAAGTCTTCTAATGTATTAAATGTTATATCGTCTATCCATTCTCTAATTCCACCAACAGCATTTAAAACAGGATAACGCTCAACGCCCCCATCGCTTTGTGTTTTTATTATTATACTATTAAAATTTTCATCCTCTTTAACTTGAGTAGTTAAGTCTAAGTATAAAGTTTTTATGCCATCTAATAAAAGTTTACTACTATTATATACTGCCATTTTAAAACCTCCATTTTATTATTTTATTAATATTTCAGCTTTATTGCTTCCTAAGCTTGCTATTAAAATACCTAAAGGTTTTTCAGTTGTATTTTCAGTTGTATATGGAGTATCAGAAAGAGAACTTGTCCCTCCATAAACATTTCCTAAAACTTTACCTTGTGTAAGATTTGCAGATTTAACAATTAATCTACTACCATATCCATAAACTAAAATACAATTTAAAGCCTCGTTGTCTAATAAACTACCATTAGCCCCGTTAGTATTATCGATACTATCTAATGCAATAAATACCCCTTTATATGTATCAGCTGAATTCTTAACATAAGAAACCGCATAACCATTTGCATCTATTCCAACACAAGTCCCGGCCTCTATTTTTTCCCCTGCTTTAACCGGGAAGGTTAAAACTGTCCCGGGATTTTTAACTGCATAAACTAAATTCATTTTATACCCTCCATTTTATTATTTTATTAATATTTCAGCTTTATTACTTCCTAAGCTTGCTATTAAAATACCTAAAGGGTTTTCAGTTTTAGTAGGATAATCGGAAATATAAATAGAATTTACCCTACAATAAACATTTCCTAAAACTTTACCTTGTGTAAGATATTCAGATTTAACAATTAATCTACTACCATATCCATAAACTAAAATACAATTTAAAGCCTCGTTGTCTAATAAACTACCATTAGCCCCGTTAGTATTATCGATACTATCTAATGCAATAAATACCCCTTTATATGTATCAGCTGAATTCTTAACATAAGAAACCGCATAACCATTTGCATCTATTCCAACACAAGTCCCGGCCTCTATTTTTTCCCCTGCTTTAACCGGAAAGGTTAAAACTGTCCCGGTCTTTTTAACTGCATAAACTAAATTCATTTTATACCCCCTTTAATTTATTTTTGTTTTTTATTTTTATAAAACTCTATAAAGTTTTTAACACTTTGTTCATTAGTGACATCTATCCCAGCTCTACCCATAGCATTTTTTAATTCTATGTCTTCTATTAACTCATCACTCAAATTTAAACTTTTAAGCTCTGTTTTTATTTTTTCATTTTGAAATTTTTTCATTGTTTCTATTTCTAATTGAAACTCTTTTTTATTTTCTTTATATCTCTTTTTATATAATTCAAACAAAGATCCCGGTATTATCCCAGCCTCAACCTCTTTTTTAACTGCATCAGTTGCTTCTTTTTCTGTAACCTCTTCCTCTATAATTTTTAATCTTATTATTTCACTTTGTAATTCATTAATTTTATTTTTTAAATCTTCGTTTTCAATTTGCAAGCTTTCAACCATGTTTTTAATATCAGAAACTTTATTAATAATATTGTCTACTTCCTGTTCCGTTATATCATCTCTTAATTTTAACTCTAAAATTCTACCTAACTTTTTAAAAACTTCCATTTTATCCTCCTTTAATTTTATATTTTTTTTGTTTTTTAATTCATGTTTTAAACTTAATTGTTCTTGTAATGAAGGAATTGTATTACCTAAAGCCGGATAATTAACTAAACTTATTGCTAATAAAACAGGATAATACTCTTTACCATTAACATCTGCATAATTCCCAATACTCGGAGATATACTTTTATATATTTTATTTTTTACTAAGTCAATACCTAAATTATTAAGTTCAATTTTAGCATATAAGCCGTCCTCTTTTATAAACAATTCTTTAATATCCCCGTAACTCTCTTCATAATCATGCTCTCTGTCAATTATCGGTTTTATTATATTAGGATTATTAAAATTTTCTATTATCTTTAAAGCAAAATCTTTATTAAACTCTAACCATTCATTATATTTGTCTATCCATAACCTGCCAAAACTAAAAACTTTAATAACCTGCTCTTTATTAGAATTTAAGACATTTAAATTTTTACTGTCTTCAATTTTTGAATAACAAACAGCAAGCCTTTGAGTAATATCAGGAAATTCATTAGACACGTTCGGATCAATAACGCATCTTTTAATAAAATCCTGCTCTTTTTCACCAGGTAAAATTTCAGGTATTAGCATTTAACCCTCCTTTTATTTTTTAAGCAATAGGTATTAAAACACAACGGCATTTATTTCCACCTTCACAATTTGGATTTACAGGTGAAAATAAATTAATTCCTAAATTAGTCCATTCTTCTATAGTTTTTCTTAAGCCGTCTAATGGTTCACATTGATTGCAAATATTATCATCTAAAACAGCACTATACTCATAATATTTAATTATATCAGAATACTTTTCTATAACTTCACCCCGGCCATCTATTAAACCATTAGCTACTAACATTTTAATATCAGTTAAAAGCTTTTTATTGTTATCTTTATATTTATCAATCAAATAACTTTCATAATCGTCTATATTTGTAAGATTAATTAAGTCTTGTTTTATAGAATAAATATTTGTATCAGCATATTTTTCTATATATAACCCAACTATATCCTTATCGTCAATATCGTCAAACATTAATTTAAAACTTTTATTATTATCTTCTTTGTCTAAAACTTTATTTATTTCTTTTTCCATTAAAAGCCTGCCAACGTTTACACTTTCTTTATATATCTTATATATTTTATTTTTAATTTCATTCAAATCATTTTGAGTAATTTTTATACTTTCTAAATTTATATTTTTATTATTTAACTTATTTCCTATTTTTTTTAATTGTTCTAAAAACCATTGTTTAATATAAAACTCGGTTAAATCTTCATATTTAATAATATTATTTTTTATTGCTTCTAATTCAAAAATATTTTGAGCTTTTTTACTTAATTCAGTTTTATTTAATAAACTTAAATTGATATTATTACAATTACAAACATGTTTCTTATTTTCAAAAATTTCATTGTTTACATTATTTTCATTATTTTTATTATTTTCTTTAATTTCATTTATATCTATTTCAGGTAGCCCGAAAGCTTGCCTAAACCAAGCCTCATCCTCAGGTTTTAATTTTATTATATTTCCTAATTTTGCCACTTCAGTAGCAACCTCAGTTGCCTCCAATTCAGCTATCCTATAAATTTGTATAAAAAATTCCTCATTTGCAAATTTTGACAATGATAAAGCCTTTTTAAAAATATTATTAATATCGTTTTCAAACTGTGCTAATAATGAATTTATTTTATTAATATAAACTAAACGATGCTCCCTTGTATTAGCACGTCCACCATTTTGATTATCTATTCCAGCAAATAAAAATTGAGTAGTAGTATTATAAAAAATACAATGGTCATAGTATCTAATCATCTCAATATTGTTATTATTCTGTGTCAACGCTACAAAATCAATTTTACTTTTATCTAATATATAAACACCATACCCGTTTTTATTATTTCCTATATTAGCAAGCATATTTTCAAATGAATTTCTAATTTCATTATTAGCAAACAAATCAGAAGACAACCCACCTAAAACAGTCCCTGCCCCTCTTAATCTTAAACGTGAGTCCGCTTTTAAAAGATTTTTCTTTAATATATAATAAACTCGAATCGGTTTTAATAATGATTGCCCGAGCTTCTCTGAAAACTCTAAATTATAATTTGCAATAAAACAGTCATCTGCATTAATTACTACTTCTTTTAATCTTTTTTTATAATCATAACCTTTTAAAATTATTCTATAATCTTTTTCATTAATATACTCTAAATTATAAAATAAACTACTTTTAATTGCTTGTAATTTAGATAATTTATAACCATTGTTTTTATAATCATACTTATAAGCTTTTTCAAATATTACAAACCCATAATCTAACATATAAAAATAATTTTTAATAAATAAATTAAAATTAATATCTTCTAAAATACTATAAATATAATCAATCAATTCTTTATTGTCAGATAAAACATCAAATCTTAAAGAGTTTAAAGGAGTTTTTAAAACTTCTATTGAAGTATTAACAATAGGATCGTTGTCTTTCATTTCTTTATATAATTTTAACTCGTCTTGTAAACTATAATTGTCAAAATAATCAATTTCATAAATCATATTTTAACCCTTTGCATTTAATAATAAAATATAATAAATTAATAAAAAAAACAAATTTATATTTAAAAATATTTTTTAAAAAATATTACCATTTAATTAAATCGTCTATTTTCTTAAAAATAAAAGGATTAACTTGTTTTAATACTTCAATACCTTTTTCATATACACCAGTTAAAGCATCAGCCCCATCATCGTGTTTATTTGCTTTAATCAATTTTTTAAAATTAAGTATTTCATTAGCAAACTCTTTATATTTTAAATCCCAGTTTAAAGGAAATAAAATAAAATTTTGTACATTAGAAGCATTAGTTAATAAACGGCTTTCTTTATTTTCATTTTGATAAAAATCATTAATTAAACAAATGTTTTTTAATTTTTCTCTTAAGTTTTTAGCAAATAATCTCCCTGCACCATTACTTTCTATATCGCATTCAGTTATATTAAATTGTTTTATATTATTTATTATTAACTCTTCAGTAGTTTCAAAACTTTCTAATGTATAAATTACATCTAAAACATAAATAAAACCATCCTCACCAATACCATAACTAATTGCACAAAAAAAATCTTGTCCAGTATCTGCAACATCTATATACATACGCTTTTGTAATAATGAAGGTAAAATATTATAAGTTTTAAACCCTTTTTGATATAATAAACCAGTTAAAGGTTTCGGATTGCCTTGATAAAGACATTCAAATTTTTCATTATCTATCTCTTTTAATTCAATCAATCTTTCTAAACTATGCATTTCTTCCCATAAAGCAACACCAGGATCACGCTTGTCAAATTCGTTTTCTTTACTTTCTATATTTGAAATTGCAGGAATATTTAATTTTAAATAATATTTTTTATCTATATCACCATTTAATTGTTTTCTTTTTTTTAATTCAATAACAACGCCCTTTTTTTCTAAATAACCTATTAAATCGTCTTGATGCCACCTAGTAAAAATAAAAATTTGCCTTCCTTCATTATTAAGCCTTGTATTTGCTACAGTTTTAAACCAGTCTATAATATTTTCACGTATAACCGGAGAATTCGCTTCCATATAATCTTTATAAAGGTCATCCATAATCAAAACATCTATTTTATTGCCAGTTAAAGCCCCGCCTCTTCCTATGCATTTTATACTACCTTTATAATTAACAATTTCAAATTCTTCCTGTGTCTGTATAAATTTTTTATCTTTTCTATTAATTTGTCCGCTTAATTTAATATTATCAAATAAAAGCCTTATTTCATTAGACATTAAAAGCCTTTGTATTTCTAAACTGAATTTCCTAGCTGCCATAAAACTATATGAAACAATAGCAATTTTTAAATTTGGATTTTGACAAATTAAAAAAGCCGGTAAATAAATAGATGTTAATAAACTTTTCCCATGTTGAGGAGGAATGGAAATCATTAATTTTTTAATTTTATTATCTATAAACGCTTGATAAATATCAATTAAACTTTTATGGAAATCTTTAAAAATATATTGATTGTTTATATACTTTATAAAATAATAAAATTGGCGCCTTGCTAACTCTCTAAAAATTAACTCTTTAATAATAGGATTATCTTTAATATTATTCTTGCTTTTTAGTTTCATATAATTTAATTAATTCTTTATCACTTAATTTTTTAAAATCATTATCTAAATTATTATTTAAATTAATATCAAATATATATTTATTTAAACCTAATAATTCTATTTTTAATTTCAAGTATCCTATTATAACATTTTCATTATTTGAGTTTTTTAATTCATTAAGCCTCCAGTCAATAAACTTTAAAAGCCGCTCACGTTCAAATTTTAAATCTTTATTATTAGCCTCGTTTATTAAATAAGCCTCGCATTCTTTTAAATAACGTCTCGCTTGTCTTTCTGATATATCCCATTGTTTAATAATATTTTTTAATAAAGCAGCCCTGCTTATACTCGGATTTTTAACTATCCAATTAATTATAATACTATATCTTATATCCTTATCTTTTAAAGTACTTCTTTTTCTCAAGTATATCCCTTTTTATGTCATTTTTTACTATATATTTATATATCAAATCTAAATATATAATATTATATAAAATATACAAGTATTTATTAAATAAATTAATATTTTTTTATTGTAAAAAATAAATTAAACATTAATTTTATTATCGTTTTAAGTCAATTTTTTTTAAGCAATTCAAATATATAAAAATATAAATATATAAACATTTATTTAATATCACTACTACCAAACCCTTGAGAGTTTCGGCCTTTCTTTTTATTTTTAATTTCTTTAACTTCTTTTATTTTAACCTTTGGTATTTCTATAATAATGCCCTGCACTATTTTAGTATCTTTTTCTATTGTAATTATATCATTAGTAGTATTATAAATTTTTATCTTTATATTACCATTATAGTCCTCATCAATAACACTGGCATTTGTTAACTCAAGCCCTTTATTAAAAGCAAGTCCACTACGGCCCTGTAATTGCATATATATTTTATAAAATAACTTTCTATATTTAAATAATAATTTATAAACCGGTTTAATACTAATACCTAAATCAATTATTAAAAAACTTTTAGGTTTAATTTTATAATCTTTATAAGTAAAAAAGTCTATTCCTGCTTGTCTATTATTATATATTATAATAGGAGTTTTAACATTATCAACTAATTTTTTAATCTTTAAAATTATCAAATAATACCCCTGTATTTATTTTATTATTATCTTTTTTATTATCTTTTTTAATTTCATTAATATCATAGTTTAATATTATTATTTCTTTTATAGCCGGCTTTGTTTTTTTATTTAAACTTGAA
>ERZ795050.2544-NODE-2544-length-20033-cov-6.082190_pt1 | contig 20033 bp, 13 predicted proteins | sample MGYA00375134_ERZ795050 | MGnify/ENA primary metagenome ERZ795050 (study PRJEB30179, sample SAMN05720221) | activated sludge metagenome | isolation source: Anaerobic digester | place: Japan | collected 2015-05-26 ... | reverse complement strand
GGGGATCGGGCCGCGAACGACAAACTTCTCATTCTGTTGAACGCCGTCGCTTTCGCCCGCGGCGATAAGGCAATAGTCGCCCGCGACCTTGAACACGACGGCGGTCAGCGGCTTGGGAGGTTGCCCGGGCCGCAGACGCACCAACGCCGTGTCGCCCACCTCAGGCATGCCGCGCGTGGCCGGCTCCATGACCAAAGCCCGGCTCAGCGGCTCATAAACCTCCCGAACCGCCGCAACGCCGAGGAACTGCTCCTTGCGGAAGATGTCAACCAGCCTGTTCTCCACGATGCCATCGGCGGCCGTTCCAACAAACGTGATCACCGGTCCCTCTGAGGACCGCTCGACATCGAGAATCGTGCTCTTGAGTCGCACCTGCAGATCCACGCCCGGCGGCGGCCAGATCTCGGCATCGTCGCCCGGCTCGGGCAATGCGTTGCCGACGAGCGGATGCAGTGCCGCCAGCGAAACCTCATCCTCGACGATCTCAAGCTGCCCGCGGGCAATCGGAAGGTTGAATCGCCGGATGACCACGGGATCGCCCTCCTGAAGGCCCGACCGCCGGCCGAAGTCAAGCCAAGCCGTGCGCCTCGCCGGCGGCACACGAACCACCCGTGAGCGGATCGGCACCTCAGAGCTGACCTGCGGCCGTAAGGCCGTTAAAGAGGCCCCGACAAGAACCACGGCCGACTGCTTGGCGCCCACGTTCCTGCTCGTGAAAGCCAGCCTGCCTACGGATTGCGTCCCCGACACGAGGTAGACGGTTCCGGTCCCCGTGATATTCTCCTGATGGAAAAGCCAGAAGTGATCGCCGACACCGACCCCCTCGTCGCGCCCGACCCCCAGAGTCACAAGTTGGCGTTCAGCGTCATACTCGCCCGACGAGGTGACCAGCACCGGCGTTACCGGCGTTGCGCGCGAAACCTGGCCCTCGGCCGTCAAAGCCAGCAGCAAAACCGGCAGCACCGTGACGGACATTCTTCTCACCTATCGTTCACTCCCGGCGGATATGATAACCGGAGTCTGTCCATCAGAGTATCCGGAGGCAACTTCCGCATGCAGCGGTGATCGTAGGGGCAGTCCGCCACGCGTTTGATGTAGCAGGGCGAGCACGGCAGGTCCAACCGGACGATCGCCTCCGGACGACGGTACGGACCGGTGCGCCGCGGACTGGTCGGCCCGTAGATGGCAACCATCGGACGGTCCAGAGCCGTAGCCAGGTGCATCGGTCCCGAATCATGCATGACGCAGAGCGCCGCCCCGGCAACCAAGGCGATCAATTCGGGCAGCTTTGTCCGCCCGGCCAGGTTCACAATCCCTTCTCCGGCGGCCTGTTCGACCTGCCAAGCCACGCCGGCTTCATCCTCCATGCCGATCAAGACGACCGGCAGGCCCAATTCCGCGCGGACCCGCCTGGCCACCTCGGCAAACGCTTCAGCCGGCCAGCGCTTGGTCTCCCAGCGGGTTCCGGGCCCCATCAGAGCGTAGGGATGACCCCGCGCGATGCCGTGATCCGCCAGGACGGTTGCCACGGCCGCCGCTGCCTCGGAGCGAACAGGCATGTTGAATGACACTGGAAGATCAGCAAAACCGAGTGCACGGGAAAAAAGGTAATTCCGGTCGACCGCGTGCATCTCAGGGTCCGGCACCGTGATTCGGCGACCATAGAAAAGCGGTGCAAACTCCCGGGCGTTGGCGAACCCGAGCGTCACTTGCGCACCCGCCGCAAGAGTCAAGAAGGCGCTGCGAAACAGACCTTGCAGGTCGAGAACCAGGTCGAAGGACCGACGGTGCAGGTCGCCCAGAAAGCGAACAAACTCAATCGTCGGCGTCAGTCCCTTGCCAATCCGACCGTACCGCTTGCGGTCAAAGCGAATGACCTCATCCAGGTCGGGGTGACCTTCCAACAACCCGGCGCAGCTATGGGCCACCAACCAACTGATCCGGGCGCGCGGAAATCGCGTTCGCAGGCCGTGCAACACCGGCATGGCATGGATCACATCGCCGAATGAACTCGGCTTGATGATCAGGATGCGTCGGTACTCACGCGCGGCCAGATCCATGCAGTCTCCGGACACAAAACGAATCGCTCGCTCTCATGGATGCTCGAACGCCACCTTGATTGCCCCGCTTCTCGCTCGATCGGCCAGCGCAGCCATCGCTTGCCGATACTGGTCGATCCGGAAACGATGCGTCAGCAACCCGGACAGGTCGAGCTTTCGCTCGCGGATCAACTCGATCACGATCTCGTAGGTATGCATCGTCCGACCATCGTACTGCTCGATCGCCCGACCGTTCGTGCCCATGAGGGTCAGCTCGTCAAACCACAACGGCGCCGTGTCCACCAGCGAGATCTGCGAAGTCCCCACTTCTACGACCGTCCCGCCGGAGCGCGCATATTTCATCGAATCCGTCAGCGTCTGCCCCGTACCCACACAGTCATAGACCAGGTCGACACCGCCGATGAACGCCTGGTGACCGAACTTGGTCGCCACCAACTTGCCCCCCACGCGAGCGGCGACCTTCCCGTACCGCGCGGCCTGCGTATTACGCCCGCCGACCGCGATAAACTCATCGACGCCGAACCGCTGCATCGTTTCCCGCAGTGTTTCCCAAAGGCCGATCGCAAGAAGGCGACAGCGGCTGCCGAGAGCTCGAATGCAGGCCGCTACGCCCATCGCCAGCAGGCCGTCACCAACGATCAGAGTCGTCTCATGTTCCCATGGCTTGCGTCGCAATACCGCGTGCAGGGCTCCTGCCATCGGGTCGATCAACACCGCAATCCGGTCGTCGATCTCATCCGGTACCCGGTGGAGTTGCGACTCGTGGGCGACAAAAAACGGTCCCCAACTGCCGCCCGTGAAACAGTTCCAACCAATCATCGAACCCACAGGCAGCGGACCGGCCCGGAAGTTTTCACACAAAGTGAATCGCCCGGCCGCACAATTTCGGCACACCGGATCGATGCCGCGAGGCACGCACGAGAGTGTCGGCTCGACGACCACCCGGTCGCCGGGTTTCCAGTCGCTCACCGCCGGGCCGACCGCATCCACGAGAGCAACATTCTCATGGCCCAGCAAGGCCGGAAAGCTCGAAAACGCCTGCAGGATCGACGCCGGGTGCCCCCGCTGCATGATGCCCGAAAAATCCGTTCCGCAGATTCCGCCCAAGATCGTCTTCAGCCGCACCCAGCGCGGACCGGGCAGCGTCGGCACCGGCACCTCACTCAGCCGCAAACCCGACAGCCGCGACCAGAACACCGACGGCCACAGCCAGCCCATCACCTTGCACACGGTCCATTGCACCGGGCGAACCGAGTACGTCAAAGCCCTCATGCTGTCGGGAGTCTCGCCGTTTCGCACGGCAAGATCATACCGTCGCGTGGTTTACGCTTCCAGAAAGCTCGATATGACTGCCGCCGCGGGGCCCGGAAGGCGCAAGCGACCCAAAGACGGCGCCTCTGGCAGGTTCCGCACCAGACAACGATAATGGACGTGCGCGAGGTTATCTCATGATCCCGATGGGCAAACTGATCATCGTTTTGGGCATCGTGATGGTGGTCATCGGCGCGGCCATCTGGGCGCTCGGCCGACTTGGCTTCCGCGGCCTGCCCGGCGACATCCACTATGAATCGGAAAACGTCCACTTCTATTTCCCCATCGTCTCCTGCATCGTCCTGTCGGTCATCCTTACACTCGGCATGTGGTTGTGGCAAAGGCTGAGCCAGAGATGACAACCCGGTTGGACAGGTCTTTCTCAGGGAGTGCCTGGCGGATGGACTCCGGGGACGCACGGAGCCATTGTTCCGCGCGTGACAAGGCATCAGCCGAGGTAGGGGTTCGTCCCGGTCACCTCCTGCACGAACGAGTCGAACCGACTTCGGCTCGGCAGCGCGGCAACAAGAATGATGATCGCGACAACCGGAGCAACCCACAGAAGCTTCTGCCCGGTGATCAGCAGGAAAACCAGGCCGGCCAAGCCAACTCCCTCGGCCATGGCCGCCCGAATGATGACCAGCGGGGCGTACGCGCGTGCCAGCGCTTCGAGCGACATTCCCACCCCGCCGCTTTGCTCGCACTGTGACCTGGCAGCTCTGACCATCACACCCCTGAGTACCACATAAGCAACCAGAAAGGCCGGAGCAATCAGGCCGAGAATGCCCATAAAGAGCCCGCCGAGCGAGGGCTGAGAAGCCACAACGTTTCCCAAAAGCAGCACGACCACTCCAAACGTGGCCACCCCCGCGATCATGGCGCCGCTGATGATTCGAGCCGTCAGAATCACGCCCTTGACCGTCTCGTCGTCTGAGTCCATGAAGACGCTCTCCGTAACAAGGCTGAGCCTACAGGCGCTTGACCGTCACGATGACGGCAGACACCTGCCATCCAGCCCCTCTGCCTTTGACATCGAGCCTGGAGCACTCGTTCAAAAGTCATTCTCGCCTGATGCAAGCCACGACACAAGTTGTCCTTCTTGACGACGGTCAACGCGCACAGCATGATCGAATGCGATGGCATCGCTCGAATTACCAACCAACAGCCCCCAGCCCCTTCGGGAGTGGCAAAGGCGACTATTGGTCAGCTCGGTGATCATTCTCTCGCCGGCCGTTATTCTCGCCGGTGCGTGGAGGTTGGGTGGCGTTTCGGCTCTTGAAGACGACCTCATTTACTACCTGCCCGTCCGCCAGTACATCGGTGAGCGGATCACGGCGGGAGACTGGCCTCTGTGGAACCCGTTCAGCCGCATGGGAATCTCGATCGCGGCAGACCCGCAAAGCGGCCTGTGGTATCCGCCTACCTGGCTCTTCGCCGTCTTGCCGCCGCTGGTCGCCTATCCGGTGACTATCATCCTGCATTTTGCCCTTGCAGGAATGGGAATGTATCGTTTTCTGCGATCGCTGGGGCGGTATTGGCAGGCGGCCTTGTTCGGAGCGATTGCTTTCGAGATCACCGGATACCTCGTCGCGCATCGCGCTCACCTGACGATCCATCACGCCGCCGCCTGGCTCCCGCTCATCTTCTACGAATGGCAGAGATTCTCGACCGATGGCCGCTACAAGCACTTCGCTCGTGCAGCGCTTGCCCTGGGCGCGCAAATGCTGGTGCAACATGTTCAGGTCACTATCATTGGCCTGGCCTTGCTGAGCGGGTACGCGCTGGTGGTCCTCCGCCCGCGCCGTCCTCGGCTGATGTGGGAATTCCCGCTCGGTGTCGCCGCAGGCATTCTCGTGTCCGCCATTCAGTTCCTGCCAACACTGCTGCACCTGTCGGCCACCGGCCGGGCCACCCCCTCGTACGCAACATTCGTCGAGAACTCGTGGACGCCATTGTCAGCCCTGCTGCTGCTCTTCCCGATGCTTTTCGGAAACAGGACTCCCAACCTCTGGCACCAGCCGTGGTGGGGCATCTCCCATTTTTGCGAGCAGTCGGCGTACGGGACCATCCTGATTCTGGTTCTGGCGCTGGCGTCTTATTGGCTGCTGCGGGGCCATCAACGACCGTCGGTTCGCCTGGCCTCGCTCCGAGCTCAGGGTACCGAGCTGCAGCGAGCCTCCTCGCGCCCATGGAATCGAGAAATCCTCTTCTGGTGGATCGCCTCGTTTGTGGTTCTGCTGCTGGCTCTCGGCGAGCTCACCCCCCTGGCCAAGTTGCTGTTCCGCGTCCCGCTTTACCGCAGCCTTCGAGTTCCGGCACGATGGATCCTCGGCTGGTCGCTGGCTATGCCGATTCTCGCTTCGGCGGTCATCTCCGCCGTATTGTCATCACAACCAGCCGCCGATAAAGCGACAGGTGGAATCCGATATGTGGTGAAACGCATCCTGCCCATCACCTTCGCAATTTGTGTGCTGCTGATGGTGACGGCTCGATGGCAGGTGAACTCGCTGGAATCGGCCTTCGCGGGACGCTGGAACGCAGACGTCTTCTTCAGCGGACTTCGGGCGGCCATTCGCCCCGGCAACCCGGCTATCTGGTGGCCCATCCTGCTTGCCGCCGCAACCGGGGCCCTCTTGCTACGATGGGTCGATCGTGGCCGCACGCACCAACTCGTGCTCTTGTTTCTGGTCATGATGGTCGACGCGGCCTCGGTCGCCGCCTTCATCGATGTGGATGTCCGGACATACCAGCGGTCGGACCTGCAAAACCCGCCGGAACTGGCCCGCGCCATCGCAGCAACAAAACCGGACGACGGCCATCGGCTTCTCGTTCCGCGGTTTTCGGCCGACTACAATCGCCCCATCGAGATGCTCTGGCCCCAGACAAACGTACAGCGCGACATTTCGACGGTCCACGGCTACGGGCCGCTCTGGCCGCTGTCCAGCCGGCTGCTTCTGCGGTTCATGCCCTGGGGATCGAGCCAGGAAATGCTTTCTCTGCTCCGCGACCCCAGGCTTCTCAAATCGCTGGGGGTGCGGTTCATTGCGGTACGATCGAGACAGGAGCGAGCACTCGTCGAGGCCGCCTTGTGGCCGGACGCCCCAGCGCCCAACCTTTCCCTCATTGACGGAACCGAACTACCGGTTCCGGTCCGCGCAGGTCACGACCTGCTCTGGCCCGTCAACATCCCGTCGGCCGGAATTTATGAGCTTGAAATCGACGCAACTCCCACCCCCGGAGAGAGTAACCGCTGGTTCGTCAGGCTGGAAACCCAAAACGTCGAGCAGATCGAAGAAATCCGAATGTTGACGCCCGAGGACCTTGCCGTTGGTCCTCGCCGTATGCGTTTCCAGTTTCGGTGCGACCAAGCCTACGGCCCGATCAGAGTCAGGGTCAAAGCGGAGTATGGTCAACCTGTGACCGTCAGCCATGCCGCATTCGGACGCGCGGCGGCACCCCCGCAAACGATTTCAACCGCGCCTGCGGCGACTGAAGCCCGATCACCCTGGAACCACGTCACCGATCTGCCGGGTGACATCTCGCTCTATGAGTTGAGAAATGCCAGTCCTCTGCTATTCTGGGCAAAGCGCGTGACGCCGGCGACCGACCTGCTGCAAGCCGTCAAGCTCCTGCAGGCCCGACCCAGCCAGCTTGAAGACCCAACCCATGTGGTAGTCGAGGACCTCGGACAACCCGTGTTTGCAGAGGCGCCAGGATCGGCCGCATCGCTCCAATGGCGGCGACCCTCAGCCGAAGAACTGCTGGTTGACACAAGCAGCACGGTCGCTGCCTTTCTTGTCTTCAACGAGACTTACGACGACGGCTGGACCGTCGAGATTGATGGACTGGTGTCTCGGCCACACCGGGTCAACGCCCTGGTGCAAGGCGTTGCCGTCCCGCCCGGACGTCATCGGATTATCTGGCGATACCGCCCTGTGGGACTGAGCGCAGGCATTGGACTGACACTTCTGTCCTTGCTAACCCTGCTGGTACCGCTTGCAGCTCGCCTGAGACGACCATCCGTCAGGCAGCACTGAGTCCCATAGTAGCTTGCCCGGCCATGTGTTACAGTACATTCAGGAATTAAACCGGCCGATAACTAACACCGTGCGCCGGACAGTGTGTCTAAGTATACAGAACCTTGCGGTCGGACATGTGTGCGAGCTGCGCGCATGTTTCGGGATCGCAGTGTGCTTGGGTTGCGGCTCGCAAGAAAGCGATCCACCTTAGGGCGACGCTACGATGGCTTCAGGGCCGCCGGAGGCATCAATTCCTTCCGGGTGTTACGGTTTGATGCCCTTGCAGAATACCATCTGAGGGTGCAGACCGAGGAGGCATATATCAATGGCCGAATCCAACAACAAGTGGCTTCATTTCCTGCTCGTGATGGTCGTCCTCGTACTGGTCGGAATGTACTTCCACGAGCAGATCATCGGGAGCGTCGCCTATGCCGTCGAGAAGGGCGTGCGCGAGGCCGACAAGGAGCACCTGGCTAAGGTCGAGGCGATTTCGCAGGCATTCAGGCTCGTGGCCAAGCAGGTGAAGCCGACGGTGGTGCACATCACCACGACTGCCAAGCCGCCGGAACGTCGAGGCCGCAGACCCCAGATTGACCCCAAGCAGATCCCCGAGCCTTTCAGGGAGTTTTTCGAGGAGTTCCAGGATCCGCGTCTCCTGCCCCAGCGCCCGCGCGAGGGCACCGGCAGCGGCGTGATCATCGACGCGGAGGCCGGATACATCATTACCAACAACCATGTCGTCTCTGATGTTGAAGACGGCCAGGGGCGAATCGACGTCCGGTTGCCCGACGGCCGGAAGGTAAAAGCCGACGTGGTCGGCCGTGATGACAAGACTGACCTCGCCCTCCTGCGCATCAATGCGGACAAACTCCACGCCATCACCATTGGGGACAGCGATGCAATGGAAGTCGGCGACTGGGTTCTGGCGATCGGCTCCCCCTTTGGCCTCGATCAGACCGTCACCCAGGGCATCATCTCCGCCAAGGGCCGCTCGCACCTGCTCGAGATTCCCTACGAAGACCTCATCCAGACTGATGCGGCCATCAATCCCGGCAACAGCGGCGGCCCGCTGGTCAACATGCGCGGCGAGATGATCGGCATCAATACCGCCATCGCAACCAACAGTCTCACCCGCGGATACATGGGAGTCGGCTTCGCCATCCCCAGCAAGACGATCAAAGAAATCCTGCCATCCCTCAAGGAAGGCAAGGAAATCGTTCGAGGCTATCTGGGGGTGCGCATCGTCAGCCTTGACGCCTACGGACCGGGATTCGGCAAGACCTTCGGCTTGGATCATGACGACGGCGTGCTTGTCGAGGACGTCTTTGAAGACACCCCCGCGGCCAAGGCGGGCCTGAAAATGGACGACGTGATCCTCTCATACGACGGCAAGCCCACCAAGGAAGCCACGCAGCTCACCATGATGGTCACCAAAACCTCGCCGGGCACCAAGGTCGACCTGAAGGTCTGGCGCGACGGCAAGGAAATCGCCATCCCGGTCACGATCGAGAAGCAGCCACGGGACTTCTTCACCTGGGGCGGCCGACGCACCGAAGAAGGCGATACCGAAAAAGAAGACCGCAAATCTGGTCCCGCCGAGATCGCCGCAATCGGCATCACCGTCGAGGCACTCAACGAGGAGCTTGCCAAGCAATACGGTTGGGACGAGGAATACGACAAGGTCAAGAATCTGTTGGTCATCACCGAGGTTGACCCCATCGGGGAAGCCCATGCTCAGGGAATGCGCCCCGGCAGCCTCATCATCAGCGTTCAAGGCAAAGAGGTGAGAACGGTCGCAGCTCTGAAGCAAGCCCTCAGCCAGGAAGCCTTGGCAAGAGGCGTCCGGCTGCGGGTCAGGACGATTGCCGGCTACCGTACGTTCTTCCTCCAAGTCGAGAAATAACCGCTTCCGGCCGCCCCTGACCAGGAGGCGACTGCGCGGGAATTCGGCCTTGCCGATGATGGCCCAAAACCGCTCATTGCACTGCGTCCCCGCAACACTTGCGCCTATGTAGTGTCCGGCCGCGTTGACGCCGCCTCACTCACCTTTATAATGCCCGCCCATGGGGACATCGTGCCCGCAGAGATGGCCGAAGATAGCAGCAAGCGAACCCACGCTGCGGCTTGCTTGACCATGGAAAGGCCCGACACATTGGCAAGAACCGCCTCACTGGTTGGGACTGTGCTGTTGATCTGGCTGGTGACGGCGTTTCCGCTGCATGGCCAGCCACGCCCGCTTCTCCCGATTGACGATGCCCAGGCGGAAAGCACGCTCCTGCCGGCCGGGATTATCCTTGCCAAACCCGAAATCTTCGCCGGCTACGTGTATCTGCGCCCCGAGCCCGACGGCACCCAGGTCTTGCAGTTCCACGGTGATTTCTCGCTGCACGTCGGTGCCAGGGAACTTAAGAGTCAGGAAGCCGTTGTCTGGATGCAGCGATGTCAGTGGGAGGGACAGAGCTTCTACCACTACGAGGTCTTCCTCTCTCGCCACGCACAGGTGCGAGACTCCGCGGACACGATCACCTCGGGGCCCACTCTTTTCGTGACGTTCAATGCCAGCAAGCCCGTCGAGATCTATAACGACGTCCACACGACAGAGTCGCCGGAAGACACCAAGTTGTTTCAAGATGCGTCGAGAATCCGTCGTGCCATGCGTACTTCCGAGGGTGCTGTGACTCAACCTGCCGAGATGGAAGTCATCTCCGCCCCGACTCCCCAGCAGGCAGCTGCCCTCAAACCCCGGCCGACGGTGTACTTCGACGGCGATAACCTCGAGGTTGACCAGCGAGCCGGCATTGTCACCGTCATCGGCAATGTCTACGTCTCGCAAGGTCTCGTCGACAGCAAGGAAGTGATGGAGCTTCAGACCGATGCGGCGGTCCTCTTCCTGGCTCGCCCGCCATCGGGCCAGCCTTCCGACACCGCCGCTCCCGGTCTGCAGCCCGTGCCCGCGGGGCGAAGCGGACGGACTCCCGAACAACTGTCGGCGTCGCTCGGCTTTGGCGAGGGCATTGGCGCGCAGGTCTCGGGTGTCTATCTGCAGGGAAACGTCATTCTCTCCCGCGGTGACCGCCGTATCCGAGCCACGGAACTCTATTACGACTTCGAGCACGACCGGGCGCTGATTCTTGACGCCGTCATGTGGACAACCATCCCCGACCGCGACATTCCCCTTTACGTGCGGGCGCGGCAAGTCCGGCAGCTTTCGACTACGGACTTCGTCGCCAAGAACGCGATCATCACCACCAGTGAGTTCCATACGCCGCACCTGCATCTGGGTGCCGGCGAGGTGAAACTGACTGACGCCGCTTTTCGCGACCAATCCGGCCAAATCGCGGGCATCCAGGCCGGCAAGTTCCAGATGCGGGATGCCACCCTGAACCTCGAAGGCATTCCGATCGCTTATTGGCCTTATGTCGCCGGCGATTTCCGGCGGAGCGAGACTTCCATCCATAACGTTCGGACCGCCTACAGCGACGACTTCGGGGCGACCTTCGAGTCAAAGTGGTACCTGTTCAATCTTCTCGGCATCGAGAAGCCCGACGGCGTGGACGGCATCCTGCGCCTCGACTACTACAGCAAACGCGGCCCTGGCGTCGGCATCGACCTCGACTACGAGCTGGAGAACGCCTACGGCCTGATCCGCAGCTACTACATCTACGACCGCGGTAATGATAATCTCGGACCATTCCGCGACGGCACCGTCGAAGACCCCAACCGTGACAGGGCCCTGATCCGACACCGTCAGATTCTGCCCGACGGCTGGGAGCTGACCCTCGAAGCTTCGCACATCAGCGACCGCAATTTCCTCGAGGAGTACTTCCGACCCGAGTTTGAGGAAGGCAAAGAGCAGGAAACGCTGCTCTATCTCAAGAAGCAGCAAAACAACTGGGCATTCACCGCCCTCGCGCAATGGCGGATACTCGACTTCCTCACCCAGACCGAGCACCTGCCCGACTTGGGCTTCCACTGGGTGGGTCAGCCGCTGGCCAATATCATCAACTATTACAACGAATCACATGTCGGCTTCGTCCGGTATCGTGGCGATGAAGGCCGGTTGTTCGAGTACAACCGCGAGTTTGACAACACCGAGTCCACCCGTCTCACCTTCCGAGGCGAAACGCGCAACGAGGTCGACATGCCGATCAAGCTCACGAGCATCAACCTCAACATCGTCCCGTTCGCCACGGCTCGGGCGGGGTATTGGGACGGCAGCCCGCGAAGCGGCTCGGTCGACCGCCTCTTCGGCATGGCCGGCGTGAGGGCGGGAACTCAGTTTTGGAAGCTCTTCGAGAACGCCGTTTCGGAACTCTTCGACATCAACGGCGTTCGGCACGTTATCAGGCCTGAGGTAACCGCTTGGGGCAGCGCCAGCAATCGCGACAGCTACGATCTGACGCCTTTCGACCACGGCATCGAAGACGTCGACGATTTCTACGGCACGTCAATCGCCCTGCGACAGCGATGGCAAACCAAACGCGGCGGACCGCGAACTCCGGGCGGTGAGGGCGAATGGCGAAAGGTGGATTGGATCGTCCTGGATATCGAGCTCAACCTATTCGGGAACAGCCCGCTCTACGAATTGCCGATCGGCCGGTACTACGCCGTGCGACCGGAAAACAGTGTCGCCCGCAATCACGTGCGCACCGACTTCCTGTACCGCATCAGCGACACGACCACCATCCTGTCGGATTCCAATTTCGACCTGACCGACGGCGACTTGGACCTGTTCAATCTCTCCTATGCTGTCGAGCGCTCGCCGCGTTTCTCTTACTTCGTGGGATACCGGCGAATCCACGACACCGACTCCGACCTGATCGGTGCCGGAGCCAACTACGGGATCAGCACCAAGTACCGTGTAGCGGTCCGCACCTACTACGACATCCAGCGGAACCGCACCGATATGTTCGATATCAGCCTCATCCGGAAGTGGCCGAGGTGGTACAGCGCCCTGACGTTTCAACTCGACAGGTTGGAAGACAGTTTCGGGGTGGGACTGTCCGTATGGCCAGAAGGCGCACCACAAATGGCCCTGGGATCCCGGCGATACACCAGCCTGTCGGAATCCACCGGGATCAAACCTGAAGACTGAAGCTCTCTCCCAGGCAAGAGGAAGGGGAACCCGCTTGCGCCCGGCACCCACTTTCCCTCCAAGACATGCGGCTCAACCGTGTTCCGCACAGGCCTGCGGCGCAACAATGAACCACGGTCGGCAACGACCGCTCATGCGACCTGATGTAACGGGAAATACCGCCGAACAACCGCCTGAGCACTGGATCAGGACGACTTGGCGGAGGCCTCGGTCGTCCCTGGGGCAGCCTCTTCCTTCTTCTTGGCCTTCTTACCGACCTTGATACTCCGATTGGCTACCTTCGGCAGGCCGAAAACGCTCTTGCCTTTCTCCCATCGCTCGGCTTCTCTGAGCTTTGCAAGGCGCTCGTCGCGGGTCAGGACATTACGATGGCGGCTTAGACCGCCGGCAACCTTCAATGATGGATCAAGCGACATACACTTCGGTCTCCCATTCGCCCGGTGTCAGTACGAACAAGCTAGGATACCATACGGCGGCCTTTCAGCAAAGCGGGCAAATGCGGCGGGACATTAGAAGCTTACGGCCAGACATCTGTGCGGCTTGCGCGCATGTTACCGGATCGCGGTGCGCTTGGGTTGCGGCACGCAAAAAGGCAGTCCGCCTTAGTCTTTCTGTTTCCGCAATTCAGGCTTGTCAAACGCGTAGTATCGGAACCGCTGCTCGGCCCGACAGTCCTGCCGGTAAGCCGGAGTCAGATCTTTGAGCTTGGCTTCCAGAGCCAATCGCTTGGCTTTGTCATCCGCGCTGCTCAGGTCGAAACCGTCCGCGCTCACCAGGGACAACCAGTCGTCACTCTTGTCCAAGGCCGTCTGTATGCCCTTACTGGCCAACCACTTATGAGCATGAACAGCATCTTCCAGGTGCTCCGGTCTGAACCGTACGATGTAGAGATAGTTGAGACCCTTAACGCGGACCGACGTCGGAATCGCTGCCGCCCCCGCACTGGTTGAACCGGCGTCAGGAGCCGTGACGGGGGGTCTTCCCGAGGCGCTACCGGCGTTTGACTGACCGGCAGATACGTTCTTTCCCGAACCGCTTGCTGCAGGAAGCAGTACCGGCGGGCTCACGTCGCCCTTTGTGAGTTCGGCGCGAGCCCTGGCTGGGCTGCTCGGTCCACGGGCATCAGGCACCATCGCGCCCCCCTCCCCTCCCGTCAAAGCTGCCGGCATGTCATCCACCCTCGGCTGAGCGCCTCGATTCTCCCGCCCGAATTGATAAGCGCCGATCACGGCGATAAGCAGAACACCGAACGCGACGCACAGGCTGAGCGGATTCAGTGAAAACTGAATCCTTCCCCTATCCACGCCAACCACAGGCGCCCTGCCGCCCGTAACGCCCGAGCCGCGCTCGCTTCCGCTGCCCGTAGAGCGTTCCTCAGACCTGGCCGCGGCCGTTGTCACCGGCGGCGAAGGCTGAAGCTGCGTTGATGACGCAACAGGCGATCTCGAAGCAGTCGCCGACGACTTCTCTTGGCTGCTCGGCCTGTCGAATTGGGGCACCAACTTGATGATCTTCTCCCGATCGGCCGTTTTCTCTTCCGACCGGCCGGCCGGGGCATAGCTCGGACTGCTGGTTTTGCTTCCGCGCCACCACTTGGGAAGCGGGAATCTGCTTGAACCGCCCTGCAAGTGCCGAGGTTCAATCACCTCGAACAATGCCGGCGCTCTCTTGGATTTTGCCACGTGAGTGACCCTCGATTAGGCTTGCCGCGCGTGCTTCCCTCGCACTGTTTCGCTAAACGGATACGATAGCCTTTTTTGAGCCGGATTCAAGAGACTACTTGAGCTTTCTCACAATTGTTGCCAATATCGAAGCAACAGCTCTCAAAGCGGCCGGCGTGTTGATAAATCCCGCTCAAAGCTGATAATCCGAAAACCGAAAACACGCTCTCACCAGGAGGAACGGCCGTGCACGGCAATAAATGCGCGTTGACGACAGCCTGCCTCATGACGGCATTCGCAATCTTGCCGCTTTCCGGGGGCTGCACATTGCCCGGCCGCCCAGCCGGTCCCGGGCGACTGCTTGAAAACCGCGACCCATTGTTCCAGCGATCGTATCTGCTCTATTTGCCGAGCCACTACGACCCGCAGGAGCGATGGCCGTTGGTGATCGTCTGCCACAGTGACGGCCCGTTCGAGAATGCCCGTCGGCAAATCAACGAATGGAAACGACTGGCGGAGAAAGAGGGATTCCTTCTGGCTGCTCCCGATCTCAAGCGGAGCAAGGGCCTCGGCGCCGAAAAGCCTTCGGCAGAGCAGATCACTGCGGAGGACGAAGGATTCCTCCTTTCGGCGCTCCGAAGCATTCGTGGGGCCCACACCATCGACGAAACGCGCGTCTTCCTCGCCGGCACCGGAGCGGGGGCATTCCCTGCCCTCTATGTCGGCCTTCGGCATCCCGACATCTGGCGTGCGATCTGTGTGCGACAACCCTCCTTCGACGCGAATCGGCTCGATCCATGCGCGCCATTCCTGGACCCCTACCAACCCATCCAAGTCCTGTATTGCACCGGCGACATCATCGGCAGGAAGAAGGCCGAAGCCTGTGTCACTTGGCTGCAAGACCATGATTTGAACCTGACGGCCATCGAAGAGCCGGGGGCCCATCGCCGCGATCCCGGAGCCGTGTTCCGTTTCGTCACCGAGGTCGTCCGGCAACAGCCGTGGATTCGCGTCCATGTCCGCGACGACGCAAGAAACGACATGGCGATCAGCCTGGCGGCCAGAATGTCCTTTGAGCCCAAAAGGATCAGATGGGATTTCGGCGACGGCAGCAGCTCGGCCGAGTTGACACCATCCCACGTCTACAGCCAACCGGGGCGGTATACCGTCAAATTGTCGGTCTGGTCGCCCGGCGGTGCGCAACACGTTCGTCAACTCGAGGTGCGAATCCCTCGAATTCGCCTTGGAGTCACGCAACCTGCCACATCTTGAGGAATCGTTGACATGGCAATACTCGGCCGGCGACTGGAACGTGCTCCTTTCTGGATCCGCTGGCCCGTCAAGTGGATCGTCTTTGCAGCCGTCGTGTTCGCGGTCTGCTACCCCCATCCTTCCCTGCTCCGCCGCCACCTGCGCAACCTCAAGCAGATCGACAAGCTCCCTGATCCCACCGAGCCCATGCTGCAACCCATGCTTCGCGATCTGGACGAACATCTGGCAGCCTGTGGCGTGACAACTTCGGCTCCCGCCCAGTGGCTCAGACAGGTACAGGTGTTTGTGAACCACCGAATCCCTTATGCATTTGACTGGGATTCGTGGGGCGTCGTGGACTATTTGCCCACCCTGCCGGAAATCATCCAGCAGGGCAAGGAAGACTGCGACGGCCGGGCCGTGGTCGCCGCCGCACTCATCCGAGCCAAGATCGGAGAGGCCCAACTGGTCGCCTCCTCCACCCATATGTGGGTCTCAACACCCCTTGGCGAAACCATGGGACCAATGGGCAAGCCCGCACTAGCATCCTCTGCCGAAGGCGTTCGCATCCGATGGACACAGTTCGTCAACCTCACCGATTTCGCAACCGGTGTCGCCCTCTTTCCCCTCGCCCGCGAAGCGATCATCGTCCTGACGGCGTGGCTCCTATTGCTGCCCGCACAAATCCGAAATCTCCAGGCGTTTCTGTGCCTGCTCCTGCTCGTCGAGGCCTGGATTCTCTTCCGGCTGTCGGGAGCCGACCCCTACCAGCCCAGTCACTGGGGCGCCCGTTGGGCTCTGCTCCACACCTTGGCCGCCGTTGTGGTCATCAGCCTGAATCCCCGGCATTTCCAAAAAGATACCGACCGGACGGTTTCTCCCTAGTTTCCTCCTGATTCCGTGACCCTTGCAGCCACGCCGGCCTTTCACGGTTGTATTATGTTGCGCGGAAATGACTTATAGACACCGCTCTCCGGTTTCCATTCGCTGCTGCGGCTCGACGTTTGTTCGTCAGACGTTGTTGCAGTCACAGACTGGCCAAATCTGGCAAAACTGAGATAATGAGTGATCAGGGTAATCTTGGTGTGGTCGGCAACGACAGTCTACCCTGCCACGAGGATTGCCGGATCGCGCGTCAGGCGGCGAAACAAACGCTGGCCTGCGCCGACCACACGGATAGGTGTGAAGAATCGGCTCTTTCAGGAGAGACATGCCATGCAACGAAGGAAACGGGTTGTCGGACTGCTGGTCGGACTGGCTTTGCTTGCCATTGTGGCCGCCCCGGCGGTCGCTGACAAGAAAGTGGACAGCACTCAAGCGGACGCTACCAAGACGGCAACCACCAAACCGGCCAAGCCGGCAATCATTGCGGTCTATAACCTCCGCGGTGAACTCAAGGATGGTCCCCCCACATTGGCCGTCAGCCTCGACCTGCGGACCCCGCAATCGTTGTTCAAGCTGCTCGAGCGGTTTCGCAAGATCGAGAAGGATAATGAGGTAAAGGCCGTTCTCCTCTCCATATCCGATCTTGCCTTGGGATGGGGCCAGATGCAGGAGCTGCGCCAGGCGATCCTCGGGCTGCGGGCGGCCAAGAAGGATGTGTATTGTTATCTCGAAGATGCCTCGCCCTCAGTCTACCTGCTGGCCACCGCGGCATCACGGATCAGTATCGTGCCCACGGGAGAAATAGCCCTGATGGGCATGCATGTCGAGCAGGCCTACTTCAAGGGGCTCATGGATAAGATCGGCGTTGAAGCCGACATCGAGCACATGGGTGAGTTCAAGGGCGCCGGCGAACCGTTCACCCGAACCGGACCGTCCGAACAGGCCAGGCAGATGATCGAATGGCTGGTCAAGGACCTCTTCGAACAAATGATTGAAACGGTTTCACAAGGACGGGACATTCCGTTTGACAAGGTTCGCTCGCTCATCGACCAGGGACCATTCAACGCCCGGCAGGCCCTTGAAGCCAAACTGGTCGACCACGCCATTTATGCCGATGAGCTTGTGGACGCCTTGCGCGATCGCTACGGCGACGATGCCAGATTCGTCCAGAACTATGGCGCCGACAAGAGGGCACAGCTCGATCTGTCGAGTCCTTTCGCGATCTTCAAGTTGTTGGGAGAAAGCGCGTCCAAAGGCAAACCGTCAGCCAAGCCCGCTGTCGCCGTGGTCTACCTGGACGGCATGATCGTCACCGGCCGGACGGAACAAAGCCCCTTCGGCGACGCCGGGACCGTGGGCAGCACCAGTCTGCGACACGCATTGGCCAGGGCGGCCTCAGACAAGTCCGTCAAGGCGGTCGTTCTCCGCGTCAACTCGCCCGGCGGTTCCGCAACCGCCAGCGATATCATCTGGCGCGCGGCCAGTGAACTCGGAAAGGAAAAGCCCTTGGTGGTCTCGATGGGCGACATGGCGGCGAGCGGCGGTTACTACGTCTCCGCCGGGGCGAGGGCCATTTTCGCTGACCGCGGCACCATCACCGGTTCGATCGGGGTCCTGACCGGCAAGATCGTCACCAAGGGGCTGTGGGATTGGGTCGGCATCACCTTCCACGAGACAACCATGGGCCAGAACGCCGACCTGTTCAACACCAATCGCCGCTTCGACGATCGTCAGCGAGCCATCGTGCGAGAGCATCTCGAGAACATTTACAAGGAGTTCACCGACCGCGTCATGGCCGGTCGTGGCAACAAACTGAAGAAGGATCTTTCCGAACTGGCAGGCGGCCGGGTCTTCACCGGCCGTCAGGCGGAAGCTAACGGCCTGGTCGACCGGCTCGGCGGCCTCCAGGACGCCGTCTCCTACGCCGCCAAACTGGCCGACCTCAGCGAAGATGAATATGAGCTGCGCGTGCTGCCCGAACCCAAGAACTTCATGGATCTGTTCATCCGCAGCCTTACCGGCCAGGAGGAAGACGACGAAGGCGTGGATGTGGCCGTCACGATCGATGAACCATGGACTCTGAAACTCCCATTCGCTCGTGAATTGCTGCCGGCACTCAAGGCCCTCGACCCTGATCGAGCAAAGCTCGTTCTCCGATCGCTCCTGCGCATCGAGCTGCTCGGCCGCGAACACGTTCTGCTGGCCCTGCCGTGCGAGATCTCGATCCGGTAAACTGAGCGAGAATGGGCGGCACTCGGTCCATTGACTGGCGCGAGCAGATCGAGCTGATCATCGACGGCCGGCAACCGCGTTATTTGCCGGCCGTCTTCCGGATGAGCCGCTGGTACAAGGCCCGGATCCACCGCAACAGCCTGCCGGCCGAGCTTGCGGGCATGTCGCTGGCACAGATCGAGGACTACCTGGGCCTGGCCCGGTCCGCTCGCTACGCGAAGATCTGCCGTATCGAGTTCCGCCCGCCCGTCGAAAAGCTGCTGTACCGCGACGGCGACCTGGTTGTCACCGAATACCGCACCCCTCGCGGCGATTTGCGGCGGATCGCCAGATTCGGGCCGGGCGACGAGACCTCGGGCATCGATCCGACCCTCATCGAGTATCCGGTCAAGAGCTGGAAAGATTACGCCGCTCTGGCCGAGGTTTTCCGACACATGGAGTTCGTCCCCACGTACGACGAGTACAACCGATACGACCGCCAGATCGGCCGGGCAGGCATGCCCATGGTCATCATTGGGGCAATTCCGTTTCACTACGTCCTTCAGGAGTGGACGGGCTACGAGAAGGGATACCTTGACTTGCATGACCGGCCGGACGTTTTCCTGGAAGCCGTTGAGGCAGGCAATCAAGCCTACGTCAGAATGTGGGAGGTGGCCGCATCCTCGCCGGCCAGACTCTTGCTGCACGGCATCAATTTCGATCGGCAGATGACGCCGCCGCCCCTCTGGCGGCAGCACTGGCTGGACTATCTGAGCCGCTTCACCAGGGAAATGCACCTTCACGGCAAGAAGGTCGTTTTTCATGCCGACGGCGACATGAGCGGCTTGCTCGAACTGATGCTCGAAGCCGATCTCGACGTCGCCGACTGCTTTGCCTGCCATCCCCTGGTGCCGTGCACGGTCGCCCAGGCACGCGAGGTGTGGAAAGACCGCATCACCATTTGGGGCGGCCTGCCTTCCACGCTCCTGGAACCCGGCGCGCCCATCGACGCCCTGTTGGCCCACCTGGATGACCTCCGCAAGACAGTCCATCCTGGAAAACGCTTTATCCTCGGCCTGACCGATATGGCCATGCCGACGACGAGTTGGGACCACCTCCTGGCCGTGCGTGACTGGCTGGCACAGCACAGGGACTGGCTGGTAGGATAGTGTGGGACCATGGCGGGCTGTTGCGGCTTGCTGAAGACAGAGGGAACGGCCGCCCCGCCGCCAGTTGTGCAACACATGGAGTGGGGGTCCGTTTTCGCCTGGCGGCTGCGATGACCCTGAACAACGCCGTGGCAAGGAGGCGCACATATGGCCGGCAGAATCACCAACGGTCTTAACCTCGCTCGGGCAAGTTGGGAAGTCCTCAAACTCGATAAAGAGATGCTCTTGTTCCCGGTGCTCAGCGGCCTCGCATGCTTGGTCGTAATCGCCAGTTTTGCCGCGCCGCTCGTGGCAGGCAACCACCTGCAAACAATTACCGTAACCGTTCAGACCCCATCGGTCCGATCTGCCGGTAGCATACCCCCCTTCAA
>ERZ795050.2536-NODE-2536-length-20070-cov-28.425781_pt1 | contig 20070 bp, 14 predicted proteins | sample MGYA00375134_ERZ795050 | MGnify/ENA primary metagenome ERZ795050 (study PRJEB30179, sample SAMN05720221) | activated sludge metagenome | isolation source: Anaerobic digester | place: Japan | collected 2015-05-26 ... | reverse complement strand
CGTTTTCCGTTGCGGATGCCCGTCACATTCATAGCGCTTGGCTCGGGCATAGTAGGGCTCGCCCGTGGCCGCGACACGTCGGAAAATGGCCTCTCTCTCATCATCCGGATACAGGTCGAAATAATTCTTCCCGATGAAGAAACCGGGCTCTTTTCCGCTGGCCTGTGCATACATCCGGTTGACCAGGATGAAGTTGCCCTCGGTGTCCAAACAGGTGATCAGTACATGGGTGGCATTCAGGGTGGCAGAGAGCAGCTCGTTGACCTTGCGCAATTCTTCGCCGCTTCTCCGGAGCGCCGCCTCAGCGGCCTTGTGCCGGGAGTTCTCGATTACCTCCCAGGCCCCGTCCCTCTTGACCAGGGCAAACTGGTGATTGCTGACCACATCGATTATTTCCGCTGCCTTGCACCTGTCGAGAGAGTAGGTGCACAGTGCGATCATGCGACGCTGGGAGATAAGGTCTGCGATCTCTTTTTCATACGCAGTGAAGTCTTTCCAGTCCCTGCTTTCCAGCCAGAATGTGTTTCCGGACACCCTCAATCCATCATAACCACGGGAAAGGGCGCTCTCCAGCTTGCGTTTCCATTTTTCCATCATCCCCTCTGCGTCGAATCTGCCGCTTTCTCTGTACCATTTGTCATAGGAGAGGATCTCCATCTGCCCCTTCTCCAGCCGGGAGGCGAGGTCGGGGACCTCGCTCTGCAGGGCCTGCACGGCATCGTGACCGCCCATAGGCTCCGAGACAATCCACAGGCAGGATTCGTTCTGCTCGAGGCCGGCCCTGAAATAGGGGACCAGAACGTCCTTGAGGTCCTGCTGACTTCGGTAGAACTGGCAGAAGTGAGCGCCCCAGTGAATGTCTCCGACGATATCGATACCTGATTCCCTCGGACTCTTTTCCATACCACCCCCCTTTATTCACATGGAAGATCCTCATCTGCCAATACAGGCCGATCGGACTTTAAAAAAGATCCATATTTCCCATAATGTTCCACAACTGGAACGAGATGTCCGGAGTTTTTTGATTCTGACAATGTTTTGCTGTTTTTTCAACCAGTGAATGGTCCCTTGCGTAAGAAAACGCACTTCAAGCGTGTAGTCAAAATCTGATGAGGGTCCGGTCATCATGAACAAAGGGGCAGGATGCCCGGCAAGAGCGGATATACCGGTGAAATTCCCCAGGCCCGCATGGACAGACTCACTGCCGATCTGCTGGGGAAGTGTGATTTTATTGTGATAAATGCCGCTTCAGGATGTCCCTCATAACGCACGGGAGCCGATTTTTAGCCCCTGATCGGCGGCGGAAGCCTCTCCTCGGCTCACGGTGATATGTAATTAATTGATATCATGAATCGAAAAGACACAGCAAAACCTTGGAAAAGATTTCAGGATATGTAGGCCGAACACCTTCAAAAAGTAAGCCGGTAATGCACAATATTATCAGACAATAGCGGGCATACAAACGAATTGATTCGTCCTACATTACATACGCCACTCAATTACGACAGAAAAGACTGGAGAAGGAGGTAATAATGGCTGACGTAAATGATCAAAATTTCTACGATAAGGTTTTCCCTGTTCCCGATCGGGTGAGGGAGAAATCCTATGTAAAGAGCAGAGAAGAGTATGAGCGCCTGTACAAGGAGTCGATCGAGGACCCGGACGCCTTCTGGGCCAAGATTGCATTGCAGAGGCTCACCTGGTTCAAGCCGTTCGACAAGAACAAGGTGTCCGACTGGTCCTTCGGCGACGACCTGCACGTGAAGTGGTTTATGGGCGGAAAGCTCAACGCGTGCTACAACTGTGTCGACAGGCACCTGGAAAAGAAGAAGAACAAGGCAGCCATTATTTTCGAGGGCAACGACCCCAATGACTGGAAGGTATATACCTTTTGGGACCTGTACCGCGAGGTCAACAAGTTCGCCAACGTCCTCAAGGAGCTGGGTCTGAAGAAAGGTGATGTGGTAGCCATGTACCTTCCCATGATCCCGGAGCTGGCCATCACCATGCTGGCATGCACCAGGATCGGGGTCCTGCACACTGTCGTGTTCGGTGGCTTTTCCGCCGAGGCCTTGCGAGACAGGATCAATGACTGCAACGCCAAGGTGCTCATCACCTGCGACGGAACATACCGCGGCAACAAGGCGGTTCCACAGAAGGGCAACGCCGACAAGGCAGCCGAACAGTGCCCGTCCATCAAGACCGTGGTCGTCGTCAATCGCACCGGTACTGAGGTCACGATGAAGGAAGGCCGTGATGTCTGGTACGAAGAACTCATGGCCAAGGCCCCGTTGTATTGCAAGCCCGAGGAGATGGACGCCGAGGATCCTCTGTTCATCCTCTACACCTCAGGCTCAACCGGAAAGCCCAAGGGTGTGCTCCATACCACGGCAGGGTATCTCCTCTTTGCTTCCATGACGCAGGAATATGCATTCGACGTGCGCGATGAAGACATCTACTGGTGCACAGCCGACATCGGGTGGGTGACCGGCCACAGCTACGTCGTCTATGGCCCGCTGTGCAACGGCTACACGACCATCGTGTTCGAGGGCGTCCCCAGCTATCCGGCCTATGACCGGTTCTGGGCCGTCATCGAAAAATACAACGTCAACAACTTCTACACCGCGCCGACCGCTATCCGTGCAATCGCGAAGGAAGGCGACAAGTGGGTCGAGATGCACGACCTCTCCTCGCTGAGGGTCCTGGGTTCGGTGGGCGAGCCGTTAAACCCCGAGGCATGGTGGTGGTTCTACAACAAGGTGGGTGGCGGCAGGTGCACGATCGCCGATACCTGGTGGCAGAGCGAGACCGGCGGCCACATGATTCTCCCGCTGCCCGGCGCGATCGATATCAAGCCCGCAAAGGCCATGAAGCCGTTCTTCGGTGTGGTTCCCGCCCTCATGGATGAGGAAGGCAAAGAAATCGTCGGTCCCGGCAAGGGTGCACTGTGCATCAAGAAGGCCTGGCCGGGGATGATGCGGGGCGTGTGGGGCGATCCGAAGCAGTTCAAGGAAATCTACTTCTCGCAGTTCCCGGGCTACTACTTCTCGGGTGACGGCGCCGAGCGCGACGAGGACGGCGATTACAGGATCACCGGCAGAGTCGATGACGTCATCAACGTCTCCGGCCACAGGATGAGTACGGCCGAGATCGAGGCCGCGCTCACCTCGCATCCAGATGTCGCGGAGGCCGCTGTCGTCGGGTATCCGCACGATATCAAGGGCCAGGGCATCTTTGCATATGTGACCCTGAACACCGGCGTGGAGAAGAGCGACCAGTTGAAGAAAGACCTGATAGCCCTGGTTCGCAAGGAGATCGGCCCCATCGCTTCCCCGGACTTGATCCAGTGGGCCGACGGTCTGCCCAAGACCCGCTCGGGCAAGATCATGCGCCGTGTGCTTAGAAAGATCGCAGCCTCCGAATTTACCGAGCTCGGAGACGTATCGACCATGGCGGATTCCTCAGTGGTCGACGATCTGATCAACGGAAGAAAGAGCATCGGGTAAGAGAACAACGGCAAGACCCCGGCATAAAAAAGACGGGGTCTTGTTAAAGAGTTTATCCGGCTCCATGAACTAGGTTACATCAGCCATGTAACGCTTTGCATGAGGGAAGAGAAGGTTGGAATCGGTCCAGCCTTCTCTTCCCTCGATATTACCTCCAGCTCCCCCCATCAGGTAAAATTATTCCCAAACACTCCCCTGCCGCTGATCGTATCGGGGATCTTACCAACCTGCACATCCGGAAATTCTTGAAGCTGCCGAAGCCTTGATCGGGTGTTTCCTGCATTAGGCATGGAGAGCTGCCGGATTGGGGAGGCTGCCAAGTATGGCCATGAGGAGCGGACTAGAGGTCTTATTCGAAGGGTTCTTCTCCGGCAGGGATCATGAAATGACGGCAGGCCCTCCAATCTAAGGGAGGGCGGTAATCACCTTTCATGTTGGAACGGAAAGCCCCTGATCTGCGAATCGGTGAGCGGGCAGCTTTCCCTTCAGGCCAGGGTCACTGAGCGCGGGAGTGGAATCCGGCCTGATGATCCGCCTCGTTTGCAAGCCTGAGCGAGAGGGTGAACATGTTGCCACACTTGCTTTCCACCTCGAACTGGCAGCGTTTGAGGATCTTGATCATGGCGTGATTGTCCCTGAGGGTTTCAGACACTACGCTCTCGACCTTCCAGTGCTTTGCCAAGCCGACGCTCAACTCGGAAAGCACCTTGCCCAGGGTCTTGTTCTGCCAGGTGTCGGAGACGATCACTGCGAACTCTGCATCGTTCTGGCGCGAGAGCCTGATGAGCCGGGCGATCCCGATGATCTTTCGCCGGGTGGTATCGGTCATCTCCGCGATGATGGCGAACTCCTCTTCGGGATTGATGTCGCAGAACCGCACGGCACGCTCGGGTGTAGCGCTGAAGGGCGTGAGAAAGCGCATCCACAGCGACTGCTGCGAGCATTCGTTCACGAACTCGGTCCACAGGTCAGTGTCACCTGGTTTGAGCAGCCGGAACCTGACGGGTTTGCCGTCGATAGTGAACGAGTGGTCGGCCAGAAGGCTGTCGAGTGTCTTGAACAGGGTGGTACGCCTGCGCTGTTCGAAGTGATACATCTCGGCAAGCACCTCGGCGGCCATCTCAGAGGTGGAATAGACCGGGATACCCGCCTGCTCCATCTTGATGACATCTTGAATCATGAACTCTTTGCAGGCTACGCAGCAGACCACGGGTTTGCCGTGATAGTCGATGTCCTTCATCGTGTCGACGAACGAGGCGAGTTTCTCACCCTGAACGATGACCATGACGCTGTGCACATCGTTGCTCTGGACGCCGATCTCGATGATGCCTTTCAACTGTTCAGGAGTCAAGCTGAACGAGCAGTCCACGGGGTTCTGGTTGTTCAGGTAGCCGGGCAGCATGCTGGCGAGACGTTCCTTGATGAACGACTCGAACTTGCTGAGTCTCAGGCCGCATGTATAGAGCATGTCGGTCGCCGCTACGCCGAGCGAACCCGTGTAGGTGATGATCAGCACGCCGGGACCCTTGGGAAGCGGCTGCTTGGAGAATCCGCGGGCCAGAGCAAAGAGGTGCTCGTTGTCCCGGGCCCTGATGACGCCGCACTGCCTGAAGGCTGCGCTGTTGATCTCGTCGTTGCCGGCCAGGGACGCGGTGTGGGACGAGACAGCCTGTTTGCCCGCCTCAGTCCGGCCCGTCTTGAGCACGATCACCGGTTTGTGCTGCGAGACCCGCGAGGCAACATCGATGAATCGCTTGCCGCTGGTTACATCCTCCATATACATGGTGATCACGTCTATGTGCTCATCCTCTTCCATGTATTCGAGGATGTCTGTCTCGGAGATGTCCATCTTGTTGCCGATAGTGGCAACGATCCCGAAGTCGAGCACGTGGCGCAGGCCTGCGAGTATTCCGGCGGCATATACCCCTGCCTGGGCAATGAGGCCTACATTGCCCTTTCTCAGATCATCGAGAAGACCGATGGACTGGACCATGTGGTGATGCGTGTTGATGACGCCCGAACAGTTGGGGCCCAAAAGCCGGCATCCGTTCTCCTTGATGATCTCACGCATGCGGGCCTGAACCTGTTTTCCGGCCTCACCGATCTCTGCGAAGCCGGCGGACTCGACAACCACATACCTGATCCCCTTGGCGCAGCAGTCCTGAATGGCCTGCGGAACCGCCTCGGCAGGGACGATGATGATCGCGACATCGACCGGCTCGTCCACGTCGAGGATCGAGCGGTAGGCCTTGACCCCCATGATCCTGTCTTTTTTGGGATTGATCGGGAAGAGCCTGCCCTGAAACCCGTGATGGACCAGATTCTTGAATACGTTGTACCCGAGCTTGCCCTCAACGTCGGAGGCGCCCAGGACGGCTATGCTCTCCGGATAGAAGAACCTTTTCAGGTTACCCCGCTGCACAGTGACTTCTCGTTTTTCTTCCGGCGGAAGGGCGCGGATGAACATGCGGGAATCAATGACCGAATAGCCCGACGGATAGACAAAGACCGGGTTCAGATCGAGCTCGCTGATCTGCGGATACTGCGTCACCAGGTCGGAGATCTTCAGGAGCAGCCCTTTGAGTGCCTCGATATCCGCGCAATGGCCCCGGTAGCCCTTCAAGATGGCCGAGCCCTTTATTCCGCCGATCATCTCGGCTGCTCCGTCCTCATCGAGAGGAAGCACCCGGAAGGTAACGTCCTTGAGGACCTCTACAAAGACCCCGCCCAGGCCGAACATGAGAACGTGCCCAAAGCTGGGATCGTGCGTGACCCCGATGATCGCCTCGATTCCGGGTTCCGCCATTTTCTGCACCGAGACGCCGATGACATTGCGATGCCTGAATGCTTGCATGATCTCGCGAAAGGCCGTGCGTACGGCTGCATCGTCATTCAGGTTCAGCTTGACCCCGCCTCCGTCGCTCTTGTGGGTGACATCGGGAGAGACGATCTTTAAGACCACGGGATAGCCGATCGCTCTGCCGGCGCGGACGGCCGATTCTTCGGATGTTGCGATGATGCCGCCCGTTGTGTGTATGCCGATGCCCTCGAGGATCTCCTTGCACTCGTGCTCCATCAGGCAACTGCGGTTTTCCTGCAGGGCTCGATCGATAATGGATTGGATATCTGTGAAGGTGCTGCTCTTCGATGATGTGCTTGGAAATGAAGCCGGTACCTCTCCCGGCCGGGCTCCATGCTCGGGTATATCAGTCAGAATATTGCTGTCGCTCATGAATGTAACCCCCGCCGCCACGCGCCTATGTTTGCCAGATAACTGTATTTCAAGAGTTCAGGCTGATATCATTACTATCACTACCAGTACAGGGTCGATATCAGGCATTTGCTCTTTTTTTTGACGAATGAAATGATAATACTGACGGATATCAGCTGACAGAAAAACATGGCGGGAATGACGGTCAATGACCTACATTGCTGGCGAAAAAGGAATATGCATGATCATCCGGTCATGTCGCCGGAATAGCGCCCGGCTGAAGTGCAATGCGGCAGGCCCGTTTCCCGATCTCCTTCTCGAGTCTTCTTCTGACGGGCGCAGAAGAAATGGTGATAAGTTTTCCTCGGCTTTCAGCGAGACTGGGTCGAAAGGCATGCCCTTCGAAGATCCATGCCTTGGCAGGCCGGGTGTCAGTAGGAGTCGATGAGCCGGTGATTCATGGCATAGAAGGTCAACTCTGCGTTTTTCTTCATGCCCATCTTGTTCATCACCCGTATCCGGTAGGTGCTGATGGTCTTGACGCTCAGGCACAGCTCGCGGGCGATCTCGCTTACGGACTTCCCGGATGCCAGCATCAGCATCACCTGATACTCGCGGGTCGAAAGCCTATCATGCAGCTGTTTGTCCGCCTTGCTGTCGAGCGCGACGGCCAATTTTTCCGCGAGCGAGGCGGTTACGTATTTGCCCCCGCGGGATACCTTCCGGATGGCGCCGATGAGCTCATGGGCGGCGCTGGCCTTGGTGAGATACCCCGAGGCGCCTGCCCTGAGCGCCCGGACGGCATACTGCTCTTCCGGGTGCATGCTCAGAATGAGCACGGGGAGCTTCGGCTTCGATTTCAGAATGTCTTCGAGGACCTCGAGTCCGCCCCTTCCGGGCATTGAGATGTCGAGCAGCACCATGTCGAAGCTGCCGCGAAGGACCTTCTCCAGGGTCTCCTTCCCGTCCTCTGCCTCGTCTTCCACGACGATATCACTCTGGGCCGAGAGGATCTGCTTTACCCCTTCGCGCACAACTGTGTGGTCGTCGGCGACAAGGATGCGTATCATGCGCGAGCCTCCTCACAGATAGGGATCTGGATGCTCACGGTCGTTCCCTTGTTCTTCGATCCGGTTATCCGCATGCATCCGTTCCATAGGCTGACCCGTTCGCGAATGCCCACGATCCCGAACGACCTGGGGTCTTCGGCCTGCTTGCGGGTGATGCCTTTGCCGTTGTCCGTCACCTGAAGATTCAGCACACCCTTCTCCTGCGTCAGGCGGGCCCAGACTGCAGTCGCCCGGGAATGGCGCGCCACGTTGGTGAGCGTTTCCTGAAAGATTCGGAACACAGCGGTTGCCAGATCCTTTTGGATACAGTCGTCCCGGCAATCCACGAACACATGGCATTCGATCCCGGAGCGGTTCTGGAATTCCGCAGCCTGCCACTCGATGGCGGCGGCCAGACCGAGGTCGTCGAGCATGATCGGCCTGAGCTCGGTGATGATCCGGTGCACGCTCTCGATAGTGGCTTGCACGAGCTGCTCCATCCGCTTGGTTTTCTCTGCCAGGTGCGAACAGCCGGCGGGAAGCTGCGTGCCGAGCCAGGTGACATCCATCTGCAGGGCTGTGAGCGACTGCCCTAATTCATCGTGGATCTCCCGCGCGATGCGGGCGCACTCCTTTTCCCTGACGGACTGAAGATGTGCGGAGAGCTCCCGAAGCTGCTGGTGCGAACGCCTGAGTTCTTCTTCAGCCCGCCGTTTTTCCGTGATGTCTTCATAGGTAACGACGATCCTCCGCTCTGTGAGCCGGTCTCCGATCCGGGCGGCCCGCATCCGGCAGAGGATGTCTCTCCCGTCCTTGTGCCGGCAGTAGAACTCGTTGACAAAGGTGCGCTGGCGCTTGAGGGTGGAATAGAAGTACCTGGCGATCTCTTCCGACTCCTCCTGGTTTCGGTAGAGCAGGGTGACGCTCTTGCCGATCAGCTCCTCACGGTTCCAGCCGAAGGTTTCCTTGATGGCGTTGTTCGCGAAAATGATTCGGCGTTTGTGCAGTCCCACGATCGCCTGCGGAACGGCATCGAGGATGGACGACTCCAGCGCGGCCAGCTCCAGAAGGCGCTCCCTCGCAGCCTCCTGTCCGATGCTGTCAAGAGACTCACCGAGTGCATCCAGCCTTTCGTTCAAGATCATAGAGGCAACTTTTTCCATTCTCTTTCCCGTTGGCCCCCGGCTTACCTATCAGGCGCGTAACGCGTTGAATGAATAGTCTTTTCTGCAATTGAGGATCTTATGTATGAGTATATGACAAAGGCCCTGTCCGGTCAAGAAGAATGAAGGCGATCATGAGGAAAATACACAGGAATTCCGGATCAGCCCAGACCGATCCCAAGGGTGTTATTCAACAGGATATTTCAGATTTTTTAAGGGCTCCCGGGGGTCCTACGAGCGGTACTCAAGCATCCTGCGGATACACTTCTTCGCCCGGAATAATGTGTCCCGGTCGAGGGTGACGGGGTGGAGCATCTCTTCGAGGGAGAAGCGGATCTTCTCCAGGGTGGTGAGCTTCATGTTCGGGCACAGGGCTTCTTCCGATGCCGGATAGAAGCGTTTTGTAGGGTTTTCTTTGCGCAGCCGGTGGATTATTCCTGTCTCGGTTGCTACGATGAACTCCTCGGCGCTCATATTGTGTGCATAGTGGCACATGATCTCGGTTGAGACGACCTCGCGGGCGAGTTCCCTTACCTCGGGGCTGCACTCGGGATGAGCCAGGACTACGGCCTGTGGATGGAGCTCCTTCTGCCTGAGGACATCCTCAGGAGTGATCCGGGCGTGGGTCGGGCAGAAACCCTGCCAGGCCACGATATCGCAGCCCGTGGTAGCGGCTGCATACCCGGCGAGATGCTTATCCGGCACGAATACCACCTTCCCGCCCGCTGATGCGATATCTCTGACCATGCTCCGGGCGTTTGCCGAGGTGCAGCAGAGGTCGCACTCCGCCTTGACGGCAGCTGAGGTGTTCACATAGCAGAGGAAGGTGTGTTTCGGGTACTGCCTGCGCAGTTCCTGCACATCGCGAGCGGTGATCATGTCCGCCATGGGGCATCCGGCATTGAGATCGGGCAGGAGCACGGTCTTGCCCGGAGAGAGGATCTTGGCGGTCTCGGCCATGAAATGCACGCCACAGAAGATGATCGTCTTCGCATCGGTGGTAGCCGCCTCGATACTCAGGCCCAGGGAATCCCCCACAAAATCCGCGATGTCCTGGACCTCGGGGAGCTGGTAGTTGTGGGCGAGGATGACCGCCTTCCTCTCTTTTTTGAGCCGGAGAATCTCGCTGACAAGGCTGCTTTGGCTCATGGTTTGCCCTGTCTCCTGCGGAAATCGTCGATAGCGGAGCGAAGCGCCTCCTCGGCCAGCACCGAGCAGTGCATCTTGATCGGAGGAAGGCCGCCCAGGGCCTCGGCTACGGCCCGGTTGCTCACGGCAAGGGCCTCGTCGATGGTCTTGTTCTTCACCAGCTCGGTGACCATTGAGCTCGTGGCGATGGCGGCGCCGCAGCCGAAGGTCCGGAATCTGACGTCTTTGATGACATCGTCTTCGACCTGGATGCTGATCTCCATGATATCGCCGCACACCGGGTTGCCGGCCGTACCGACGCCGTCCGGATTTTCCAGCACGCCTACGTTCCTGGGGTTTCTGAAATGATCCATTACTTTCTCATTGTATGGTCCGTTCTGTATCATGATACTGCTCCTTTGCGTACAAGCGGAGACATTGCGCGCAGTCGATGAACGATGCCGGGCATCACCTGAAGCACCCGGTCGATGTCTTCCCTTGTCGTGTCCCTTCCCAGGGTAAACCTGAGTGAGCCGTGGGCGAGCTCAACGGGAACCCCGATGGCCTTGAGCACGTGCGAGGGCTCCAGGCTGGACGAGGTGCACGCCGACCCGGTCGACACGGCGATGTCCTCCATGTCGAGGCTCAGCAGCAGGCCCTCGCCCTCCACGAAGGCAAACGAGAGGTTGGCGTTGTTCGGGAGCCTGCGGACGGGATGTCCGTTGAGGCGTGTATCGCCGATACTGGAAAGCAGGCCTTCTATGAGTCGGTCCCGTAAGGCCGACTGGCGGCTCGACTCGGCGTGAATGCTGGCGTCGGCCAGCTCGACCGCGCGGCCGAAACCCACGATGCCCGGAACGTTCAGGGTGGATGCCCTGCGCCTTTTTTCCTGGTCGCCTCCGTGAAGCAGGGGCGTGATCTTCATGCCTTTGCGGATATATGCCAGCCCCACACCCTTGGGACCGTGGAGCTTGTGGGCGGATGCACTCAAAAAATCGACCTTGAGCTCGTTAACATCGATCGGGATATGGCCGAAGGTTTGGACCGCATCGGTGTGAAAGGCTACCCCGTGCTCCCGGGCGATCGAACCGATCTCGGCTATGGGCTCGATGGTGCCGATCTCGTTGTTTCCGTGCATGATCGAGATCAGGATGGTCTTGTTCGTGATTGCTTTCCTTACGTCGTCCGGATCTACCAGGCCGTTTGAATCGACCGGCAGCAAAGTAACCGAAACCCCCTGTTTCCGGAGAAAATCACAGGTTTCGAGCACGGCATGGTGCTCGATGGATGAGGTAATGAGGTGGTTTCCCCGGTCTCTTCGTGAAAGGGCGATGCCCTTGATGATGAAATTGTCGCTCTCGGTGCCTCCGCTGGTGAAGACGATCTCTTCCGGCCGGGCTCCCATGAATGACGCGATCCGCGTCCGCGCCGCCTCAACGGCGGCCTTTGCCTCCTGCCCGAAGGAATGGAGGCTCGATGCGTTGCCGTAGGCGCCTTCCAGATAGGGAAGCATGGCTTGAATCACCTCGGGTGCCACCGGCGTGGTTGCTGCGTGATCGAGATAGATTGGTTTTGTATCCATATGCATCACTTCCGTCAGATGTAATATACGGGGGCGCTGTCGGCCTTTTCCCGTGTCTTGGCGAGGAGGTCTCCGAGACTGATGGATTCAAGCGTCTGCGAGATCCGCTCGCTCACGATCGACCAGACGTCGCGGCTCACGCAGGTCTGGGACCGGGAGCACGACGATGAGTTCTCGACGCAGTCCACCAGAGAGATCCCGCCCTCGAGGACTTGCACGATGTCCTTGAGGGTGATCTCCTCCGGGGGTCTGGTGAGCGAATACCCGCCGTGCGCCCCCCTGGTCGACTGCACGAGCCCTGCCGTTCTCAAGGGAATGATGATGAGGCTCAAGTATTTCTCCGAGATTTCCTCGTTCCTGGCGATATCCTTGAGCAGGACCTGGCCTTTTTCAAAGTTTCTGGCCAATTCGAGCATCAGCCGTACCCCGTACCGTGATCGCGTTGTTATTTTCATTGATCTTTCCCTCTAACACTACTAATACTATCGATAAGCTAGTAAATAAGATTGTTCAATACAGGTGTCAAGAAGATTATCAAAAAAAGAAGGCGGGAGAATGCAGCAGGACAACAGAATACCCCAGGACAATGTGCCTATTATCCGAGCGGGAAAGGTGCTCTCGGTCAACACCAGCACCGGAAAGGGGCAGAAAAAGCACCCCTCAGGCAGGTGCCTGTTGAGAGAGGATTTCGGGATCGAAGGAGACGGACATGCCGGTACGGATTTCCGGCAGGTGAGCCTTCTTGCGCAGGAGAGCATCGAGAAGATCAAGGCAAAGGGGATCGACGTGGGCCCGGGAGACTTTGCCGAGAACATCACCACGCAAGGCATCGTGCTCCATGAGCTGAGTATCGGAACACGGCTTAGGGCAGGGCGGTCGGTCCTCCTCGAAATCACCCGGATCGGCAAGGTGTGCCACGACCGGTGCGCGATCTTCCATGCAGTGGGAGACTGCGTCATGCCCAGGGAGGGAGTTTTCGCCAGGGTTGTCGCTGGGGGCGAACTCCGGGAGGGCGATGTGATCGAGGTGGTGCCCTGAAGCATCGTTCCAACAGAGGGTCAGAGATATAAGGATCGGGGTCAGATTCGCTTTCCCAAGACCTTGAAAGCGGGTCGCACTCCCCAGCAGTCATCAGGCTTGGAATAGGCTCGAAGGGCTTGCCGCCCATGAGATCCGTGTCATTGATTCGAGATGCGGCATGCAGATGACTGGTGGAAAGGAACGGTGCGCCCATTATTTCTCTAAAAAAAGATTTCAGGAGCGGGCATGCTGAAAACTGCGGTTATCTGCGCAGTAGCCCTGCCGGTCCTCTCGGGGTGCGCCGGCTACAACCGTGATCTCCTCAATCGTGACTACACCGTGATGACGGATGAGGAACTCCTCACCTATTACTATGACCTCTCCAGCGCAATCGACCGGTGCGCGCAGGACCCGGGCAGGGCCACCGTGGGCGTCGGGTCGGGGGTTGGACTGGGGAGGCTCGGGGTCTGGCTGGGTTTGTCACGGGGGTTCGCCACCTGCGATCCTCAGAGGCTGATCCAGAGGCAGGCCCGGGTGAGGCTGGAGCTCAGGCAACGGGGACTGAGTCCTTAAGCCGGCGATGCGCTCTTCAAGCGTCGTGCATAAGGGCACGGCTCCACCGCATATCCGATTTGGCAGAAGAGGGGTGTCCTTGCTCAGGGCCGTCCCGCACGGATTATACCGCGGATTCCTGCCGTGATTCGTTGGGCAGGTTTGCCGTGGGCCGGTCGAGCCTTAAGTCCCTCTCTGATCGTCGGGCATGATGCCTGCCGGTTCGCCATCGTCCGCAGCGACTCCGGAACGAGGATGCGGCCGCTTCCGGATGAACGAGAACGAAACCCTGTGTCGCAACTCGTGCGTCCGTGTGATGGATTTCAGGTAGATGCCCACCTGGGACGAAACATCGCCGATGCCGTCAAAGAAGAGGTTGATCACGGGGACCCCCACGTAATCCGGATGTGTCTGGAAGATGTGCGAGGTAATCCTGCCCGGCATGCAGCTGAAGGGCGAGCAGTTGACCACCAGGTCGGCTCCCTGCTCGGCAAAGAGGCGGGCCCTTCCCACCGTGAGGATGGCCTCACCCTCGAAGTTGACCGGGATGAAGGGCTCTCCCTGTTGGATGACCCTTTCGATGGCAGGCTCGCACCGCTCATCCAAAAGCGGCGAGAACAGCGAGCTGATCTCCTGCTCCAGGTGGTGGAGGTAGGTCTGCTTCAGCGAGCGCAGCCAGGCACGCAAACGGCTGCCCTTGCGCGAGACCATCTCCAGGGTATAGTGTATCCACTCGCTCATGGGAGAAAGCCAGGCCTCGCCTCCCGCCTCTTCCACAGCCTTTACCACGCGCTGGTTCGAAAAGGTGTTGAGCCGTACGAAGATCTCACCCACGATTCCCACCAGAGGTTTCCTGGGCATGGCGTGGTCAAGCGAATTGCTCAGCTCCAGCACGAGGGAGCGGACAGTGTCTTTCCAGTCTCTGCCCCGCGAGATCCGGTACTCGATATCTTCCACTGCCTGGTCGATGAGCGCCTCGGCGGCGCGTGGCCTCGGGTGGTAGGGCACGGTCCGGCACCTGAGCTTGTAGAGCATGTCGCCCAGACACAGGGCGCGCCAGACATCCCGCTCGATCTTGGGCTCGAGGAACCGGTAGCCGTTTTCCGAAGTGGGAGATACGATCCAGGTCCGGTCGAACCCCGCGCGTTCGAGGATGCGCGACTGGAGCGTGGCATATTGGCCGAACCTGCACGGGCCTTCCGCCCGGGGCATGAGGAGCACATCGCTGCCCTTGCCGTTGCCGGAGCGGGAATCCGACAGGCAGGAAAGGAACTTGCCTATGGTCACCGCGGCGGGCAGGCACTCGCTTCCGCGGCAATAGGACTTTCCGAGTGCACATTCCAGGTCTGTCTCCTCGCCCATGGCTCGTGCGTCGTATCCGTGGCGCGTGAGCACAGAGGCCCAGAGCTGCGGGGTGTAGGGGTGTATCTGGGGTATCCATATTCTGCCCCGGCCGTTCGTGAAATCCTTGAGAGTGTACCGGATCTTGAGGTCGTGCGCCCGGGCAGGAGGGTGAGTGCTGGCCCGGTACTGCTCGATCATGTCGCAGAAGGCCTCGATCCGGGTCTGGTATCCGGTGGCGGAGCCGTGTTCGTCCAGCTCCAGAATGAGATAGGGCTTGGCCCGGAATATCTCCTCGAAATAGCTCAGGATGAACGAGTCAGGACCGCAGGAGAAGTTGGACAGCACCAGTGGAAAGAAGTTCGGCCGGTTCCGGATGGACATGGCCTTGCGCAGGATCCGCTGACCCTGATACCAGTACATGTCGGGAAACTGGGACATGATCTCGGCGTTGCTCACCACGTCGGGGACGATGTCCATGGGAATCACGGTATAGCCCAGAGATTCGACGAGCTCTGGTATCCCGAGATTGAGGATCTTGTGATAGAGGTTATACGACCGCCCGAACAGCACGATGACCGGTTTGTCTTCCCCGATCTCGCGAAAGAGCCGCTCTCCCTGCTCGGCAAAGGCCCGCCGATGGTCGCTGAGCGCCTTGATGCCGCTTCGCAGGGCCTTTTCTACGCGCGCAAGGGAGATGCCCGTGAACCCGGCCTGCTCCAGCGCATCCGCAAACCCGGGGGCCATGCCGGCGGGTTTCATGCTCAGATCGATGATAGGGGCGGCGATGCGCCGCTCGTCCTCGCCGGTGCGATAGAAGCTCGGCAGCGAGGTGATGAACGGGCAGTAGACGCTTCTGGGATGCACGGCGGGGTCCTTGGCCTCCTGGATGAGATGGGGCAGCAGAATGCGGTCTGAGGGGTAGGTGCGAAGGATGATGTTGGTGCAGGCGATGGCTGCCTTGACCGGATAGCAGAAATCGCCGGATCCGAGCCGGGAGAGCTCTCGAACGATCTCCTCCCTGCCGGGAGAGCAGACCTGGATGGGAATGCCGAGCACCCTGCCGATCTCGGCGAACATAGGAGCGAATCCGTCGTACAGTGGCAGGGCCGGGACCCTCAAGGCAGGGCGTCCATCGCCCACATCCGGACTATGCTGCCTCAGGAGGTTCCCTCTGAGGCCCATGGCGGGGTTGTCCCGGCGTCCCTTGCCTGCAGAATCCGGTTCGCGGCCGCAGAGATAGCCCCAACTGACCTTTCCCGAGCCGGTATCCAGCACCGTGATCCTGCAGGTGTTCTCGCACCTCCTGCACACCACCTCGCCCACTGTGACCTCGGGAATGGAGAACCCCTTGAACGTCGATGACCCCATCGTCTTTTCCCCGGCGAGCAGGGCTGCGCCATAGGCGCCCATCACATGGCAGAAGGGGGAGACCATCACCCGCGCCCCCGTGATCTGCTCGAGTGCCGCCACCAGGCCCTTATTCCTGGCCGTGGCGCCCTGGAACACGATGGTATCGGCCCGGTAGGGCCGGTTTCCCACAACGCGGTTGAGATAGTTCTTGAACACGGCGAGCAGAACGCCCGCCATGATCCTCTCCTTGGGGTATCCGCCGGCGAGCTGCCGGGTGATCTCCTGGTTCATGAACACGGTGCACCGGTCGGAATTGGGCAGCGGGGAGACGCCCATGACCGCGGTGCTGATGTCGTCGAGGCTCATGTTCAGGGTGTTGGCCTGCTCTTCGATGAACGAGCCGGTCCCGGCGGCGCAGACATAGTTCATGTTCACGTCCACGATCCTGCCCTCTAAGAGCCGGATGAACTTCGAATCCTGCCCGCCGATCTCGAAGATGGTCTCAACGCTTTTGTCAACGGTCTTTGCACCCTTGGCGTGGGCCGAGATCTCGTTGACGATGAGGTCCGCCCCGATGATGACGCCAACAAGCTTCCTGCCCGATCCGGTGGTGCCGCAGCCCGCGACTTTAACGTCGAAGCCGGAGCTGCCCTTCAATGCATTCAGGCTGTCGAAGATCCTCCTGGCGGCTTCAACGGGGTTGCCCGCGGTCTTGGTGTAGATGTCGAGCCTGATTGCACCTGACGAGGCGTCCACGAGCACGGCCTTGGTTGAGGTGGATCCCACATCCACCCCCAGGAAGGCTGTGAACTTCTCACCGGGGGCGATATCGTGCCAGATCTCGTTGCCGAGGCTGTCCAAGGACCGTCGGATCTCGGTTTCCGGGAAGCTGCTCCTTAAGAGGGTCAGCGCGCCGGATTCGACGCCTGTGCGGGCGGTCTTGGGCGATGCCTTCAGGGCGCCGAAAAATCCATCGGCACGGAACCGCTCCAGCCTGGCCTGCGCGCACAGGGCCCGGGCGCGGGAGAAGATCGGTTCTTCCACGACCTCGGCCTCGGGAAGCTGGGCGAGAATATAATGGCGGATATGGGGATTTGCCAGGAGCCCGCCGGAAAGAAGAATGCCTCTTCCGTTGGGGATGCCGCCTCCGAACACGCTCTTGAGCCCGGATATCACCAGGCCCTTGCAGAGTCCGTTGTAGAGGGCCTGGGCCGAGTACCCCTCCTGCTGGAGGTGGATGAGGTCTGTCTTCGCGAACACTGCGCAGCGTGAGGCGACCGAAGGTACGTTCTCGTCGATGTCGATATCTCCGATGCTGTCGAAGTCGAGACCGAGCCGCGCCATCTGCTCGTCGAGGAATGAGCCGGTTCCCGCCGCGCATGCCGGGTTGGTCTGGTAGGAGAGGATGCGCCCGTGCTCGTCGAACTGCACGAGTTCGATCCTCTCCGCACCCAGAACGAGAAGCTGGTTCCGGGTATGGCTGCCCGCGAGATGTGATACCTCGGCCAGCAGACCGTCCGAGCTCCACCGGTGAAGGTCATTCCCCTGGATGACGCCCGAACAGCAGATATAATCGGGCTGTGAGACAAGATAACCGAGTTCCCGCGCAAGTGCCTCGCGCGGTGAGCCGCGGTGGTGGACGCACCGCGCCCCGATCATTGTGCCTGTTTCGTCCTCGTGCCAGAGCTTGAGATAAGAGCTCCCCACATCGATACCGAGATAAGTCACGGTTCTTCCTCCTTCAATCATAATAAACGAGTGATGCCTATTTCAAAAGTGGCTCACTCATAACACAACCCGGTCCGGTCTTTCAATCAGGGTCCGCCCGGAATTCCGCCGTACGGTTCTTGAGAGGTCCGTGCGCGGCCGTGAACACGAGGGGCCGGCTGGTTTTTCAGGAGAGGTGCTCAAGGAGGATCTTCAGCCCGATGCCGATGAGGATGACGCCGCCCAGGACTTCGGCCTTGCTCTCCAGGTGGTGCCCGGCCTTTCTGCCGATCACCACCCCCGCCAGAGAGACGAGGAAGGTTACGATCCCGATGATGCAGGCGGGCAGGACGATGCCGATATCGAGGAACGAAAAGCTGATGCCCACGGCAAGGGCATCGATGCTCGTGGCTACGGAGAGCGTCAGGAGGGTGGCCAGGCTGTGGCCGTTCGTCCTCGGGTTGTCTTCCCGGCCGAACAGGGCATCAAAGATCATCTTGGCTCCGATGAAGGCCAGAAGGGCAAAAGCAACCCAATGGTCGATGCCGGCTATGAAGTCACGGACACTCAGCCCGGCAGCGAACCCGATCACTGGCATGGCCGCCTGGAAACCACCGAAAAAGAACGCGATCTTCAGGGCATAGCCGAGCCGGAAGCGGTCCAGGTTCAGCCCGCTCGAGATGGAGACCGCAAAGGCGTCCATGGACAGCCCAACAGCGATGAGCATGATGACGGCTAGTTCCATGCTGCTACAAAAAGCCTCTGATATCGGTCAACACGCATGAGGGCCCTGCGTGCCTTGCCCCGCGCCCACGACCACCGAGGCCTTTTGATCGAAGGGATTGGTGCGCATGGCGAGCGAGAAGAAATAGGGGAAGTTTTCTTTGAGGTGCTTCATGTAGGCAACCCATTCATATACCAGCATGCTATATGCCCGGTTGATGTCGCGAGTCAGGTGCCCGATGTCCTCTTCCGGGAGATCTTCGATGATCTCTCGAAACTTCATCTCTTCGGCGAGATGGAACACCGCGCGCAGCAGCTCTGTGAAGGTTTCGTGCTCCATGAGGTTGGGATTCTCCATCATGCTGAGGAGAAAGTCCCTTTTCTCCACGACATAGCACCGGATCTTCACCAGGTCCAGCTCGTCGGGCCGTACCTGGTAAGAGTATGATCTCAGCTTTTTTATCAGCCTGTCGAACTCTTCGTCGGACCAGTCGGAGCTCACGATGAGATCCTGGCGGATGACGTCCAGGTTCGGGTCGAGGTTGGAGAAATAGGTGAGCAGCGTGGTGCCTATCTCGCTGAAGAAGGCACCGATGACCATGTTGAGCTTCTCCAGCCTGATGCGGCGCTCGCGCTGTTCGAGAACCTGATGGATGATGAGCGACACCAGGAGCACCTCGATAAAGACAAAGGCAACATCGCTCATCATGAAGATGAATATATGGTGAGGGTCCCGGAAGATGAGAAAGTGAATATAGTAGGCCAGGACCGAGAGGACAATGAGCATGATCCCGAACCATACCTGCCTGGATAAACGCGTCACGAAAGGCTCCTTTTTTCACGACACTTGGGTCGACTCTGTCACATCGTGAGCAACTTTGTCAATCCTCCTTCGCTGTCTGCTGTAACGACTGAAAGGCAGGGCCTGGTTCCCCGTTTAAGCTTGTTTGAGAAGGGTTGGATCGTGTGACTTTCAAAGGTCTATGCCATTGATATGAGAGAGAATATTCTCCTGAAGGGGAAGAGAAAGAAAATAAAATCGCCGGGGATGATCAGGAAAGCAGGATGAGATAATCTGAATTTGTGAGCCATGAAACATGATCCAAGATAAAAAAATTTTTTCATGTTGAAAAAAAAATTGATTCCCGGTATCCCTGTTAGCACTCAATAATGCTGAGTGCTAACAAACCTGATCAAAGGAGGAAAGTATGAAGATTAGACCACTTCAGGATAGGGTGTTGGTCAAGAGAATCGAAGAGGAAGAAAAAACCAAGGGCGGCATTATTATTCCTGATACGGCGAAGGAGAAACCCCAGATGGGAGAGGTGATAGCCGTCGGGAATGGTAAGAAGACCGAAGATGGGAAGGTGGTTCCCATGGACGTCAAGGCGGGGAACAAGGTGCTCTTCTCCAAGTATGCAGGTACCGAGGTGAAGGTCGAGGGCGAAGAGCTGCTGATCATGCGTGAAGACGATATCCTGGGGATAATCGAGTAAACAAGGAGGTCAGAACATGGCAGGAAAAGAGATCATTTACAATCAGGATGCCCGGGTGCGGGTACTCAGAGGTGTTGACAAGCTTGCCAATGCCGTGAAGACGACTCTTGGTCCCAAGGGCCGTAATGCGATCCTGGACAAGATGTTCGGCGCACCCACCGTCACCAAGGACGGGGTCACGGTCGCCAAGGAGATCGAGCTCAAGGACAAGTTCGAGAACATGGGCGCCCAGATGGTCA
>ERZ795050.2533-NODE-2533-length-20092-cov-5.783151_pt1 | contig 20092 bp, 15 predicted proteins | sample MGYA00375134_ERZ795050 | MGnify/ENA primary metagenome ERZ795050 (study PRJEB30179, sample SAMN05720221) | activated sludge metagenome | isolation source: Anaerobic digester | place: Japan | collected 2015-05-26 ... | reverse complement strand
AGTTTAGCCGTTTTCTTCTTTTGTTTCCAATTCGCTGAAAAAATCGTTTATTTTGTCTTGAAGTTCTGAAAATTCGTCTCTTGCGTTTCTTGACGCTAACAAACTGGCTAATAATTCGCTATTTATACTTTTTAATTCAAAGCCATACTCTAAGGCAATTTCTATACTTTCATGTAGGCTTGCATCATTTTCCTTTAGGTAATTGATAGCGTTTGAGTAATAGATAATTTCAATATAAAACCCGCCGTTTTCTTCAATCATTTCATAAATTGACAGATAAGCATCTGAATAGTCTATATCCTCAATTTGGATATAATCCATAATTTCTATTTCTGTGCGGAGGGAACGTAAAAAGGTTTCAATCTTTTCTGTGTTGTTTGTTTCGGAGTTTTGATTTAAATTTGTCATAAGATTTAATTTTAATTGTGAAAGGTTAAGGTTAATTGTTGCGCCGGTATGTCAGTATCGGCGTTTTTTATTTAATGAATAATGCTTTTATTTTTGTCTTCAATGTTGGTTGTATTATTTCGTTTGCATCTACATTAAAGCCATATTTTGACATGGTCGCTTCAATTGCTGAATCTGAAAAATCAGACTGTTCGCACGTTTCATTTATTGCCGTTTCGTAATTTTTTTGAGCCATTAGGCAAATAATACAAAAAGTCAGAACTGTTGTTAATGTGATAATCTTTTTCATGATGTTTATTTATTTGTTTGTGATTTAATTTCTAAAAGTAATATTTATTTGATGTTGTAAAATTACAATGTTTTATTTTAATTCGCAACACCTAATTTAAAATTTAACATATAGAATTTATCTAATGTTTCAAAATATCAATAAAATAAGGTAGTTTCACGCTATTTAGAATGATTATAAATTATAATAAGTAGTAATTTAATGCCTGTTTAACCTCTAATATTGAAATATCTACTGTATTATTATATGTAAATATTATAATATATAGCCTGTTTTAGATGTTTATATAATGGCTTGATTTGGCTGTTTTATTTTAGTAAAAAAAAATTACACAGTACTATGTAAAACCGAATACTCCATATAGTCTACCGATTTAGTAGACTATTCAGTATTATTAGTCTATATAGTCTACCAACTTAGTAGACTAATAGGAACTTTTTCTTTCTGAACTTTCAGAACTTTCAATAATTATTGAAAGTTTGCCCAAAAGTAGCACAAATGTTAATTTGCGCTACTTTTAAAATACTTCAAGATACTTATTTCCAGAGTAAGACACTTTTATTGTTTAGTGTAGAACGAGCTTTAAAAAAAAAATATTTTCTGTCACACCCACCCATTGTTAAGATCCACGTTTCCCATGTCCATCTATATGTAAATATATAGTATGCCTTACGCACTACAAACCTCTATGATATAAAAACCGCAAACACTACCTAAAATTAGGTATTTTTTGCAATTATTTGCGCTACTTTTTGCAGTATTGAAATAAAATAATTAAATTTGATGCACTTAAATTAATTAATCTTTTGGTTCTTAAAGGTGTTTATTTTTATAATTTAATGTTTGTTATAAAGATTTGGCGTTGATTGTTGTATTTGGAAGATTGTTTATAATTTAAGTATTGTTTTTTTTGTTATCAGAAGTTCTTATTGTGTTATGGTTTTTATAAATGCTATATACTTTTGGTTATTGTTTTTTGTTAAAAAATGGAGCAAAAATGTTGTATTAATGGTTTGTGAAAATATGCAAAAAACAGACCTATAATTAAACTGGTAAAGATGTAAAATTTAGGAGTATATAATTGTTGTGTTAGGAGATAAAAAGCGATAAAAAAAAGGGTATAAAAATGGGTGTATTTTTGGTAAAAAAATGGGTGTATTTTTATGTTGCGAATGCGTTCGCATAGCGTTCGCATAAAGTGCGAAAAAAGTGCGAAAAAAGTGCGAAAAAAGTTGTCGCAAATCGTTCGCAAATCGTTCGCACGGTTGTCGCACTTTAAGTAAACGTTGTAAATGTGTGATTAATAGCGACTTATAAAACGTGCGAATGCGAACGCAATGCTATAAAGGAAAGGAAAGGAAATAAAATAAAATAAATAAATAAAAATAAGTGCGACAAAAATGCGAATGGTCAAAAAAAACTAAAAAAATAAGTTATGAATGAGAGTAAAGAAATTTTGTATTTTGGTAAGTATAAACCAAGACAAGACAAGGCTATTATTTTAGACACAAAGGAAGTGGATTTAAGCCTATGGAATCAGAATGATTTTTTGAGATTAGTTGATGAGATGGATATAAAGCCTAATAGTGCAATTTTATATCGTTCAGGGATTGAGCTTTATTTGAATTGGTTAAATGGCGAGAGTCCGATAAATGTAACCACACGACAACTTTTAGCATACAAGGAGTGGTTAAAGAATGAGAGGTACGCCACGAGTACCAAGAATAGATTTTTGTTTAGTGTTTTCAACTTATACAAAGTTCTCACGAGGTATAATTGCAAGAATATAGCTGTTGGGATAAAATCGTTTAGGAACACGGCTGTTACGGAATTTAAGCGAGAGCCTATATTGCGTGAAGATTGGCAAAAGATTTTAAGGGGTATTGATACTTCGACATATTCTGGAAAAAAGCATTATCTGATTATTTATTTGCTTTTTGTTTCAGGTGTAAGGCAGATGAGCTTAAGGGGTTTGAAGTGGAGAGATTTTCAGTACAAGTTAAAAACTGGGTTTCAGATGACTGTTCAGTTAAAAGGGTCAGGACTTAGGGAAGACACAGTTCCGTTGAATGATGAATCGTGTGGGTTGTTAGAGATATTTCAGCATGAGTACAGGAAAATGTATTGCAAAGCCAATACTAAATTTACTGAAATAGATTCTGATTGGTATGTTTTTGGGATTAGGGATAAACCATTGAGTAATTCAGGCATAAGGAAAATAACAACAATGTACATGAAAAAAGCCAATGTTTGGGTTGAGGGAAAAGTAACTCCACATAGTTTTAGGCATGGGATTTTACAGCACATTGTGGAAAAACATGGGATTCATGCTGCACAAATTCTTGCTTGTCATAAAAGCATTAACTCTACTAAAATTTATGCAGGACAAATAGAAAAACAGAAGGTTTTGAACGAGATTAAAGGGGTATTGAATTCAGTCTCTATTGGTGATAATGTACAAAATGCGACATTATCACATGAGGTAAAAACTAATCAAAACAACACTCAAAACAACAATGGTGACGGAGAAAAATTTACATTTATGGATTATTTTTAAAAAAAAACAAAAAACACTACCACATGTAATATTTTTTCATTAATATTGTGGTATTATTTAGATTAATTCTAATTTTAAACACATGGCTGAAATAGAGAATTTAGTAGAAAATCAAGGAGAGGCACAAGTTGTAGATGTTGTAAATACGGATACATCGTTAGATTTCTTTGCTATTGCTAAGGATAAATTTGGTCGCGATATAGATGAGGATTATCTTATAAATGACTACAAGGCTAAATTTGAATCAGCCAACAATGATTATGTTTCGTTATTGGATAAGACAAAATCTATTCAACACATAATGGAAAATCCAGACTTGATAAGGGTTGCGGAATATATGAAAGAGGGTGTTGGTATTAGGGAAGCATTAGAAGCTATCAATATAAATCCTGATGCTATTCCAGAAGATAATTTGATTATTGATGCGGTAAAACAAGCAAATCCTTACATTAAAAACGAGGATGATTTGGAATTGTTTTTACGAACAAATTATGGGATTGGAGAGAACTTAGACGACCTTAAAGAGTTTGATACAGCAAAATATTTTAGTGTTTTAAAGAATCGTGATGAGGCGATAAAGTCTGGTAAGGAGTTTTTAAACAATAAAAAAATTGAACTTACTAAATCCAATCCGAAACAAGAACCTTACACACCTTTCAATAAAGAAATTATTAATGACTTTCATAAAACATTAGAGGATGAAATAAATTCATTTGAAAATTATAATATCGGAGATATTGCCAATGGTGGAATAACCAAGCCGTATGATAAAGCACAATTATCTGATTTGTCACATAACATTCTCTTTTCAGGGGTAGTTGATGGATTTGATGAAGGTGTTACGGTTTTAAAGGGTGTATCTTCAAAAGAAATACTGAATGCCTTGTATATTTTAAAAAATCAAGACACTCACCTTAACGAATTTGTAAACAATATTATAAAGCAGAAGTCTATTGAGGCGATTAGAAATGCTGATAATGTGTACAATAATGTTGGTGGACAAGCTAAAACCCAAGCTGGCGAGGTAAGAATGGCTCGAATGGTAAGGTCTTAGCATTAAACTAAATTATTAAAAAACTTAAAAACATCAATCATGTTAATCTCTCAACAAACAGACTTAAACGCCCTATTTACAGGGAACACAAATGCAATCATGACGGAATTGCAACGCTATGGTGATTCTATCACCGTAAATGGTACTTTAGGATTATCAAATATTTCAGACGACTTTGCAAGACGTTTGTTTATGCACCAAATTTTATATTCTTACAAGAAAAACAATATTTCAGCACCAAATAAGGATTTGATGTCGTTTTTACGTTATCTTGGTATGGTTAATGTTTCTACTACACAAGCATTAAAAGTTGGTTATTCTATTGACGAAAAGAAGAAGAAATACATCACTAATGCGACAGTAACAGCGACAGGAACAGCGGGTGGTGCGGTTAAAATTGCATTACCAGCAGAGTTTTCACTTGCATCTGGTATGATTTTAGACTTAAATGACGTTTTAGAAATTGGCGAAACAAGATTCCAAGTTCGTGTTATCGGCTTAGATAACGGTACAGGTAGTGGATTAAGCGTTTTAGGTAAACGTGCAAATGGTGCAGCAATGACTGCTGGTGCTGATGGAGGTACTGCTAATGCTAACGTTATAATCGTATTACCTGTTTCACAGCAAGCAGTTCCTAATTTCACCACGAATGAGAAGTTATTCTTTGTCGGAAACACTAAAGAGGAGATGTCTTGTCCTGATAACGCATTATTAGAAGCATATCCAAATATCTTTGAGTGTGGTTTTACTATTGTTGACGAATACACAAAAGTATCTGGAACAGCTAACTCTACACGCCTTAACGACAAAGTTCAGGTTACGAATGCAAACGGTCAAAATGTAGAAATTTTTGCTACTATGGCTGATGTGCAATTATGGGATGAGTTCCGTAATAAGTTATATGCACAAGTTGCTTTTGGTCAAAAAGAAACAAACACAAGTGCAACATTGTCAACATCACATAATACAAGAAATGCGAATGGTATTATTCCATCAATTGCAGTAAATGGTGGTTTGCAAATTTTAACAACTCCGGGTTCTATTTCTTTTGCTAACACAATTGAACCATTAGTAGATGCATGTATTCAAAACGGTGTTTACTCTGGTATTTTATTGGCTGGTCATGACATATATGGTGAAATCCAATCTTCTATACCTGCTACTGGCAACTACTGGAAAGATAATATTCGTATTGAACCAATAATGGGGTCAAATGGACAAATGGAGTTCCAATTTACTACTGGAGCAATAGAGGTTCGAGGTGTACATATTAAAATTGTTCCATTTACAATGTTTAACGACTTCAACCAATGGGGTATTGGATATGCAAACACAGCGGTATTTATCCCTGAAAAAATGGCGACAGTAAAAGATATTAAAACAGATTCTATTGTTACATCACCCCCAATTTCTGTATTGTTCAAAAAAGACAAATATGGTAGAGTTCGTGATGAAAACTACATGACTTCTGACGGTGGTGCTGCTTTAAGACAAAGCGGAGTTTGCGACTACGAGTTGACAAGACGTTTGGCAGAGTTTACGGTTGTATCTCCATTAGCTTCGGAATGTGTTATATTACAACCTGTTACTATATCGTAGTCATTAATGTAAATGTAATAAAAAAAATGTATGAAAGATATAATTGAAGCTATTGAAAAAAGGGTGGAGTTGGCAAAACAAAACCCAGAGTTACCTTTCATCTTTAAAATCAGTGGCGGTCATGATATGGCTGCCTCTGATGCTAAAGACAAGAGAAACGCACAAGGCGATATAAGTTTTCCATCGTGTGTTGAGTTGGTTTTTGATGCAGGAGATGGATTGAAAGCACACAAGTTATTGTACAAGAAGAATGACGATATTTTAAAGTCAGCAGAAATGTACAAAAATGCACAAGGAAAATTTGAAGAACCAAAGTTGCAACGTATAAAATTTGTTTCAGGACAAAAATTAATTTATGGAGATTCCGTATCTAATCTTAATTTAATTAGATATCTATCTTATGTGGAGAAATTCTCATTAGACAATAGATTGGAGATGCAAGACGTTTCAAAGGTGGTAAATGTGAGTAATAGTGTGTTATCTGCAAAGCAAATCACTAAATATGTTGGATTAATTGGTGAAATGGCAAAATCAATAGATGGATTTTCCGTTTTATTAAATATAGCCAAAGATTCACACTTGAATCCAAACTACAAAACAGTAGATGGATTGTCAAAGATGGATGACGGTAAAGAAAAAATCGTTGATTTGCTTGAATCTTACCTTACCAGTCCAACACACAGCAGTAGATTTGTTTCTTTATTATTGCCTGAAAAATCAATTATGGACATTATTGAAAAATGCCTAAACAATAAGATTATTGGGTATAATAAAGACACAAAATCATTTCAACCTTTATCTGAAAAAGGATTTACAAAAGAAATCATTTATAAAACAACGACAGAGAATGAAGCCGTAAGGGCAATATTGCTTGGTCATTATTTACAAACAGATGTAGAATGGAAAACCAAACTAACCGACTTGATTGATTAAGTAATGGTTCTACATTGTTTGAATGAATAGCGGTATGAAAAATGTTTTGTACTGCTATTTTTTTTTAAAACTAAAAATACACAAATGCAAAAACCAACATTAGATATTGATATAAAATTAGTTGTTGAAACACCGAATAATATAATTATTACGGATAATACAAATTATACCACACTTGGATTAAATCCTAACGATGTATTTATGACGGTTCAGATAATAACTCCGATAGGGTTATTATATAGTCCATCATATTTTAACACACCTAATATATCAAACGATTTAACGCCATCCTCACCATTTGAATATAAAGACGTTGATGATGCTATTGTAAAATTCTTACAAGATTCACACAGTTGCTTTATAAATGGCATATACAAGGTTAATATTAAGTGGTATTATGTAGGCACAGGAGAAACATTTGAATATACTCTTGAAAAAGACATAAAACTTGTTTTGCCAAAAATAAAAATCAAGCAATATGCAGATTGTTTTTGTGCAAAATTTAGAAGTACAGACATTACGAGTTATGGAGAAAGTGTGAAGGTTGATTACGATCATATCATAAACTATCCATCGGAGACAAATACGCCAGATATCGAAACAGGGTTGTCTGATTATACAGATGAACAATTAGCAAACGGAACGTATGTATCTCAAATAAGCACAACAAGAGACTTTAATTTTGGAACATTTGACGTAAGATATACTCTTGTAGGGAGAGAATCTTTTGTGGTGGATTGCGCTTCTTTATGCGATGTGAAGTGCGGAATTAATAATCTTTATAAAAAATATCAAGAGGCATGTGGAAAGGATAAACATGAGTCAGAAAGATTATTAAAGATGTTAAACAAGGTGACACTCCTTTATACCATAATGACATTAAATAACGCATGTGGGACAAGTGAAAATTCAGAAAGTTATATTTCAAAAATAAAAGACATTATTGGTGATTGCGATTGCGGTTGTACTGGATGTGGAGAAGATATATGGGTAACAGGAGTGTGTGGTAGTACTGGTGGTAGTGCATTCGACCCAACACCTATTTATAATTACATAAATTCTATAAATACCAATATAACCAATAATTTAGACAGTATAAATACTGATATTACAAACTTAGAAACGTTATACAATACACTTTTAAATCAAAGCTGGTTTGCTGGGTTAGTAACGACTTGCCTTGTAGGGTTTCCCACAGGCACAGACACACAGAAAAAGCAGTATATTATTGACTTATTGTGTGAGTTAAAGACGGCAATTCAATCACCACCAGAGGCGCATGATGATTATTCTACTATTCAAGAGAATACGACAGTAGAAAAATTGGTAACATTAAATGATTTTTTCACCACAGATGTTGTTGTTACAATCGTTACAAATGGCACTAATGGAGTGGCAACGGTATTAGCAGATGGAAAAACATTAAAGTATATTCCGAATACAAATTGGTTTGGTAATGACACCATAACATATAAGATAACAGATGCAAACCTACAAGAATCAACAGCAGTATGGCATATAACAGTTACCGATACGCCTGTTGTAAGTTGTTCTACGGTAACACCTAATTATAATGCAGACGCATATTCTGTTGGCTCTAACTTGCAGATTGCAATTACAAACTTATCTGATATTGGTGCAAATGTTTTAACTGGAGAAACATATATTATTGCGATAAGAAACTCATCTAATGTTATCTTACACTCTTATACAGTAACAGGCACAATGACTTCCGCTCCGACAATATGGACATCACCAATTCCAATTGCAAACGATTGGGATAACTTTACAATAGAGCAAAGTATAACCACACAGTCAAGTACAGGTGCGTTATGCGGAACTGTCACATTTGAACGTGAAGACCCATTTTCGTTAAACGATGTGGCAATATCATGGTTTGATGGAACAACACCACCCGTAAGTTTTGGTTTTGACGGAGATGACACCGAAGTAGATAAGAAGCAAAAATTTATGGATGCTGTTGCTGATAACACAGCAGATATTTTAGCATTAGAAACAGCAGTGAATAATATTAATATTGATGGATATATTGATATAACAGGCGACTTAACTGTTTCTGCGCTTTTACCTAATTCAAATATTAGTGCCAGAGAGTATGTTGATGGAACAATAAGTATTAGAGCTGATTTTGAAAATGCTGCAGGTGTAACAATTCCTGATGATACAGAAATTTTAACAAATATGCCATTTTGCAATGGCGGTGGTGGAAGATTTATACTTGGAACTATTTTAGACTTATCTGCTGGTACGAGATCATCTGTTAATTTATATTGGCAAGGAATATCTGGAAAAATAATTAACACACAAGGTGCTATTACATTAGATGTAGGAGATACACTTTCATTTTTCTTAGAATACAAAAAGCTATAATAATCAATGATAAACGTAAACGAAATAAAGAAAAGTTTTGATGCGCTTATAAATTATCCACAACAAGGTGGTTATACTATTGATAAATTCAATACATGGTTGGTAAATGCTCACTTTAGCTTATTTAAGCAAAGGCTTGGACTTCCAGAAAGGATTGAGTTCTCAACAGGAATGCCTAATATTGCTTACGCAAGGACAAAGAAGATACATGATGACTTAAAGCCATTTCGTAAGAGTAAAAACATAAATTTATCTAATTGGGATTTTATACCAAATGATAAATTGCCACAAGACTTACTGTATGAAACATCTGTATATTACACCACAATAGTAAAGAAAGATAATAGCGATTTGATAAATTCTCTAAAGTCATGTGGTTGTGTGCCTAAAGATAGTGAGGATATAAAAGACGAATACATAAAATTGCTTGGTGATTTAGATTTTATTGAAGAAAACAAGTGGACAAATCGTGTAAACAGCAGTTTAATTAAAAAGGCTATTTATTGTCCTTTTTATGATGGATGGAAAGTTTATTTTCCTGTTACAAAGGCTGACAATATAAGGATTGAATACCTTAAAAAACCTATAACACCAATTTGGGGTTATACAATAATTAATGATGCACCTGTATATAATCCACTAACGAGTGTAAACCCAGAATGGGATGATACCTTAATTTCGGAGATAGTATCACGCATGGTTAAGGAGTATGGATTATACATAGATGATACATCTGATATTCAATTTGCAGAGAACAGATTAAACACAGGTAGCTAATGACATATAAAGAAGCAGCAGAAATAGTAAGAAGAAAAATTGCTGGGGGAGATATATCCTCTGATTTATCTATACAAGAGGAAGAAGTTTATTTTATCTTACAGCAGTTAGTGCCTGTATTGATACAGAATGACTATATAAAACTATATCAACTACAAAAGTCAGTAACAGATGCTACTGTGTTTACAACCATAACAGCAAAGGTTGTAAAAGGCGACAAAGAAAGTTATTTAGTACTGCCTAATGCGCCAATGTTTTTAAATGGCACAGTATTGCCAAAGGTATCTTATGTGAAAGATAGGTTTGTAACGTTTGTATATGTTGATTCTGGGCAAATAGAGGCATTTAATAGAGTAAATGTATTGGGTGAGTTAACGGGTAATTTATTTACCTATGAGTATGTTGAGGGTTGTACAAATGGGCATAGACTTGTATTTTTCAATTTAGACGATTGCGTGAATGAATTACGTGTTAGATTAGTACAAAGTGTATCTTTACATAATTTCAACCCAAACAACAAAATAACAATAAAGCCAGAATTAAATTATCTACTATTAGAGGAAGCTTACAAATGGTTTGTTCCTGAAGCTAAAACGACAGAGGATAAAGTAATTGATGGAAGAAATGATAAAGTATAATGGTTACAACAAATCTACATAAAATAGCGAGTGAAATATCTATCTCTAAAAGGGATAGTAGTGAGAGCAATCTTTTAGAGTATATTTTATACGGTAGGGATTGTTTGAGTGAATTAAATTCAAAAGGGTTTATTTCAGTAAGAAGCGTGGCGATTGATATAGATACCAACTCACACAGTGCTAAACTTCCAGACGATTACATGAAGTTTGTTGCATTAGGTATATGTATAAATGGTAGAATAGTAGAATTAGACCATGATGACACCTTATGCATAAGGGAGTTTAAGGATAATTTTTGTTGCGACAGTAACGCAAATATTTCAAAAAAAATATTGTATAGCATTGTAAATAAAGGAAGTGGAGACGCATTATTTACTTACACTTCCGACATTAACAACCCTAATGGAGATAGTATTTTAGTTCCACATGAAAGCGAAGAAAACCCATCTCCAAATATTTGTTCATATACAATACCTGTTACAGAATCAGAAAATGAAAGGATTATATCAATAATAGGTGATTGTCAAGATGAATGTGGGTGTGGTGAAATTAAAAATGCAGATGAGGTTTTTAAAACGACATTAAACTGTTTTAGATGTAATGCTATTCCTAATTCATTTAATAGTTACTACAACTGGAACGGGATAGAATATAAAAACAGTAGCCTTGATGCTATTCCTACGTTCCCTGCATATACCACTATTGGAGCATATAAAATTCACAATGGCAGGATTTATTTAAGTTCAACGTGTGGATTGTATGCTGAAAAAATAATACTTAAATATAAAAGTTCTGGTGTTTCAGAAACAGGGCAAACAGAAGTACCTATAATATTAAAAGCAGCAATAAAGGCGTATATTCAATGGCAGATAGAGTTGAATAATCCATCATCATTATCTATGGTACAAATAAAGTGGCAGGAGTATAAAAGACAAGCAAAATTGTTAACTTCGCAAGAGGTATTAAAAGGTATTTTAGATATGCTAAAGGCGGAAATGATGCATATTTATACTGGAAATTTAGGTAGATAATTAAAAGATGAGACACAGATATAGCCAAAAAATATTACCAAAGATTCAGGACACCGACACAGAGGTAAGATACATCAGAGATGGTGCTGCAAGGTATATTCTTAATGGTAGAATAGGGAAACGAGATGAAAGCACGAAAGGTGCGTTTACGAATATCAAAGGCACACTATTTGTTCCCAATAATTTATTACCAAATGGTGAAAACACATGTTTAGGCACAAGAAAAAATAACTCAGGTTCTTTTATTATATTTTTCAATTGGAATAGTAATAATGAAAGTGGTATTTATATTTACAATCCCACATTCGATAATCCAATACAATTATTAATAAAAGACACACCAGACAATGTTATACTTGGGTTTCACAAGCACTTTAAAATAGCAGGTGCTAAAGCAAAAATCCTTATGGATAAGTATTTGTATTGGACAGATAGGTATAACTCACCAAGATTTTTAAATATAGATTGGGCTATTGATTATAAAAAGCAAAAGAAATGGGAGATACAGCAGGTTGACAATGATATATTAAACTTTAATATTCTTAACTTTAAACACAACGGAGTTTCTGTTAGTTTGTTCACAGGTAATAACGGAACGTTGTTAGCCTCAAACCAATTAATAAGCGAATATTTTGAGGTTGAAAATTGTGATTGTTCAATAATTCTAAAAGAAAAAATTTCTGGGTCTTGTGATATTTCCACGTCTTCACCACAACTACGCATTGTGGCACAAAACTTTTACCCAAAACCACACAATGAAAGACAGATAGACCTTGTGTGCTATCCACCAAGCACAGCACCACGAGTGGTTTTAAAGCGAGATAGGAAAAATAAAAGGAATTTATTATCTGGGAATACGTGGCAGTTTAGGTATAAGTACATCTATAAAGATGGCAATAGTTCTGTGTGGAGTTCATGGTCAAAATCAATAAACACAAGTGGTGATTGTGCTAAGAAATATAATTATATTGAGATTGACTATACAGATGAAATTTTTGATTGCCTAAACGATAGCAACCAACTTCACTTGATAGACAAGGTGATGTTAGGGTATAGAAACACTAATAATGGTGAGTTGTATAGTTTTATCACAATAGACCAATGTCAAATACCAAAAGGACAACAGGCTTATCGTTTCTATAATGATATTTTCGCATCAGCAGTAGGAGAGTATGACGACCTAAAACAATACGATACAGTTCCTTTACAATGTGGCGTTTTATCTTCATCAAACAATCGCTTATTACTTGGCGATTGCACAGAAAACTATCATGAGGAATGTTTTGATTTTGACTTAGACGTACAGTTTAATCCTAACGAAAAATCAAAAACATACAATGGTAGTGCAAAGGTGGAAATAAGAATTAAGTCATTTGTAAATGGTGATTACTTGATGCCTATAATGCAACTACAAGAGGAATCAAACGTGTATTATTGGGGTGGTGTTTCTATTAACAACCCAGCACCAGTAGGTAGAGTGCCAATAACTGCAACTAAAGAAGCACTTGATAATTTTGGTCAGAAATTGGCAATGAAAGGGTTTATTGGATATATTGCGGGTACGGATATCATGTCAATATCCACACAATCTAACACTACGCTTAGAAAGATAGATAAGAGTAATATTATAAAGTTGGTTGATGGAACAAGCGACTTTGATAGTCTTGTAACACTGTTAGATGACAACAAAAATACCTTTGTCCAAGAGCTGTCGTTTGATGGTTTAGCAGATGGGAAATATATTATACGACTTGCCTCGCATTGGTGTTGGCAGAATAACGATGTACTTGGGAAAGGAGATGCGTATAATATAGATAACGGTCTTGCATACCAGAAAACATCTACTAATGTTTACTCGGTAAATGGCGATATAAACGCAAGAGAGGTTGTTGTGGAGATTGTAAATGGTGTGCAGGTTGGGAGTGTTCCATATTTTGAAGTAGAGGACACAGCAAGGTCAGCTGATGTGGTAACATCATTAGACGAAGAAATCACACTAATACAAGGATATCTTATAGATGAAAGGAGTTCAAATCAGGCAGATATTTATAACGGCATAAGGGTAGAAAGGGCAACAGTCGGAATGTATGCATTAACACCTGTAACTGAACATGAAACAGACGGTAAGTATTTTACATATACTGACCATAATGGATATTTTTACGGAAGATTTGAGGCAAATTCTGTTATTGAAAACAAGATAAAAATACTCGCCACAAAAAACCGAGATAGGAACTGGAATGTACTGTCAGGTTTTATTGGTGAACCAAGTTTTGTGTGGAATAATGATACTGTTTTAAAGGGAAATTTATCAGAGTTAAAACAAGAAACATGTAGTATAGAAACCAATAATAGTTATGCAATTACAAGTGGAATAGCGCACAATTTTGTTTTATATTCTGTACGCCCCAATGCAGAAAATATATCAAGTTTTTACCGCACTCAAATAAAAGGGAGGGTGGTTGACAGTGATGGTTTTGGTGTTAGCGATTTAATAGTAGTCGCCTCGCAAACAGGGAGAACAGATAAAACAGATGCAGATGGTAATTTTAGTATTGTATTATACGGAAATTACGCAAATAACATGGCAGACCAACGTGATGTTACACTTTATATTTTCGGTAATTCGTGTATTAACGGATTTACACATAAAGAATACACATTTAAAATGGGACAGTCATTTTATAACAACACAACACATTATAATGTTGGTGATATTGTATTGTTATTTGTAGATAATGAATTAACGTCAACATATTATTTGAAAAATGGAGGAACTTACGATTTTGGAATAACATTAATGGATAGGGCGTTGCGTAAAACAACGGTTATATCAAATGAAAGTAAACACAGATTAAGGCTTCCGTTCTCAACAGAACCAATACAAGACTATTTCCCAAATATAACGACAGATACATTGGGCAACCCAATAACCCCAACAACAAAGGCGGATGGATATTTCACAGTTAAGGTCAAGACAAAAACAGCACCTCCTATATGGTCAACACACTTATATATACTAAGGACAGAAGACCAAGTTTATTCAGATTATATTCAGATGATTATATCTGATGTTAAATATGTTGTGAATTATGCGGAAAAAACCGTAGATGGAGTTATTGTTCCTGATACAGTATATACCACATATAGTGCTGCTGATGCGAATGAAATATACCTTGACATTGTAACATCTTTTGTTCAATATAAAGATAGGAACTCTGATAGTGTCAAAGGGTGGACTTTTGAAAAAGGAGATAGGTTGCGTTTTTTATATAAAAAAGATGGGACATTACATGATTTTGTAGAAGTCGAAATAAAAGAGCAACGAGGAAATTATTTCGTGATTCCTCTTATAGAGAGCTTAGGAGAGATATTTCAGGGTGAGGTGGTAGAGATTTTTCGATTAAAAACCATAACCAATAAAAAGAATTTTTATGAAACATCAGAGTTTATAAAAATAAACAATCCATATAAACCGACAAGGAGTTATAATAATACAGAAATAGCATTAAACACTGGAGATGCGTACAGAAGAAGGAGAAAAATGTATGCAAAAAACGAAGACACGTATTTGACGCATACAAGAATAATAGAGGACACGACTCCAAATGACACCTATATTATAAAAGATAACGACAAAGGTAGGGTTGACTTTATTAACGACTTTAATAAGCAAATACGAAGGATTGCTATTATCCGATTTGGCGGGAACATATTGTTAGATAGTAATATAAATACTATACGTCAGTTTAATGCAGAGCAAGAAGTTTCTGGTGACAATGATAAGGGTGTAATTACTATAATTGATGACTTTACAAATCAGATATTTGTAGCACAAGAAACAAAGTGCCACACAAGGCTTGTAGGAAAAACCACTGCATATCTTGGCGATGGAGGTGTGTCTCATTTTAGGACAAATGACTTCCTTGATATTAAACCTTATTATCTTGACATTGATGGAGGGTGCAAAAATCCAGAAAGCTATATTAGGTTAAACAATGCAGGAATTTTTTTTGATGCAATATCTGGTGTTGTCCTTAAATATTCACCACAAAACGGATTAAGTAATATTTCAGGGTTTGATAATAGATATGAAAATTCAAGATTACAAGAATCTGTATTTAAACCATTATTAAAACAGTTATCGGAGATTCCTAATGATATTTATAATTATGTGTGTTCTGTTGTTTCAGGGTTTAGCGACCAAACCAACAACGAAGTGAATATTAGTATCCAGCCTATAAACATAACAATAGGGCAAAGTTTATCATCATTTAATGGATATGGATTAAATTCAAATATTGGTGAAAATGATGTAAAATTCAAGCAATTTGGCAATGCAGATTTTCAGTTAAAAATAGAATCGTTCACCAATTGTTATGATATAGATACAGGATTCTGGATTGGGTTTAGGTCATATATACCAGAGATGTACGGTAGTCTTAAAAATGACTATATTGCATTTATAAATGGACAGTTACATTTAATGGAAAAAGGAAGTAAGTATAGTAATTTCTTTGATGTTCAGTATAAATCAGCATTAGACGTTGTAATGAATACTGCACCATCGGATATGAAAGTATTTACGAATTGGAGTGTTGAAAGTAATAAGAAATGGAGCAACCCTTACGTTAAAGTAGCTAACTCTCGTTCATTCCGTTCTATTGAAAGTAGGACACCAGATTCAATGATAATATTACAAAACGGTGCGTTTTATGCACCATTTATGTTTGACACAAACACTCCTAATGTTTCAAATCCATTAATGGAGGGTAACCCACTCGTGGGTGAAACCTTATTATTAAGATTAGAAAATAATAGCGAAGAAGAAGTTATTTTATTCGCTATTAATATTTATGCAGGATACTCTGGTAGAACCAACTTTTAAAAAGGCAAATCGTCGTCAGTATCGGTACTGCAACTTCCATTCTCGTTTTTAGATGCGTTACTATGGTGTGTAGTGCTATTGCTATTATTATGGCTTGATTTGTTTTTATTATAAATTTTCCATGCCACAACTTCGTTTATAAATTTATCTTTCCATGCAAAAGACTTAAAAGAGTATTCTACTTCAACAGTACTTCCTATTGGGTTATTTACTTTAAACTCATCAATAAACTTACGATTATCACCTTTTGCAGATTTTGTAAATTCACATGATTGCGGATATTGCTCATTTACTTGTTCTACTCTAAATTTTAATGACTTATATTCACCTCGTTCAGTTATTGGAGATATATGTGTTATTTTACCTATGAAAGTTTGCATAATTATAATTTTATATTCATGTATTAGTTGATGATATTTTGGCTAAAACCAAAAGAGTAGGCTTCTATTTAGTATCATCCCAGTTCCAAATATCCGCATGGCTAACAGTATTTTTGCCTAATTTACTGACCATACTGTCTCTCTTATTACTTAAAATATAATTTAAAAATGAAATCTGTTTTTCCCTATCTTCTTTTTTTTTAGAAAGTTGGGAGAGAACGGTGTTCCCAATTTTAACAATAGATTGTATAAAACCATTGTTTAACCCTTTGGGAGAAAACTCTGCTTGTTTGTGTAAAATATTATTATCCACCTTTTATGTTATTTAAAGTTTCTTTTATAGTAATAATTACTTCTTCTTTAGCTTTGTCAATAATTTGGTCGTTTTTACTTACAATAAATCTACTTACACCCATGCCTGTCCTCGCTTTCTTTATCTCTTTTTGAGATGCTAATTTATTTATTAGCCTCACAACATCAACAGTTCTGAGTGTGCTTTTTGTTCCTTGCATATTTATAGCGTTTAACGAAGCGAAAACCTTTTGTTTATACGTGGAACGAACACTACCTCCTTCTTGACCAAAAAAGAACTCTCTTATAGGCATACTTATAACTTCATCACCTATTTTTATAGGTCTCTTGGATTTTTGTGTGTATCCATTATCCTCTTTAAATAATTCAAAAGCGACAATAGACACTCCGCCGACATGTCTCATTAGTGTTTTAAATTCAATAATCTCTTCATCTGTGTATCTATGAAATGAAATCTCGGCATCTCTGTCGTACATAAGTACATTTATTGCCTTTTGCCTCCCATTTATATCTTTTATAACAGTTTTTTTCGGCATATTCAATATTTAATTAGAAATAATCTAAGTAATTACACAAAGGTAATAAAAAAAATATTACTTTTGATAGTAAATATTTTGTGTTAAATACAATCAATATCTTTTTTAAAAAAATAAATATATGGCAGGAATAGGCGGTGGAGGCATAGCGGGTGCTGCGATGGGCGGACTTGGTGCTTTAATGAAACTTATTACGGGAGCGAAACAATTAAAAGAGGGCAAGGCACTCCAAAGGAAATTAGACGCACAAGGGAGACCTATTGAAACGACACCAACTGCATTCAAGGAAACAGAGGGTTTGGTTCGTTCCCAATATCTTGACCCACGATTTATGGGTGAAGACGAAATGCGACAATCTATTGAATCCAGAGGTGCGAATCAGATAGATAAAATACAACAAACAGCAGGAAGCGGAGCAGACGCATTAATGGCTTACAATATTGCAAATAACAATACATCAAGGCAGCTTAACGACCTAAGCATACAATCTGCTCAACAACGGCAAAACGACTACCAACAGTTATTAACAACACTTGGGCAGAAAGCTGGATACGAACAAAGCCAATTCCAAAACAATGTAATGACACCATACTTACAGTCTGCGCAACAGGCACAAGCATTGAAGCAAAGTGGTATATCAAATATATCAAACGCATTTAATGATGTAGGAAACTTAGGTATGGGTGTAGCTCTATTAAATCCGAGCGGTGGTGGCAATCAGGATGATGACATGAAACAGATACAGGCGTTATTGTTATCACTACAAAATAAGGGAAATGGCACACAAAGAGCAACACAAGGTGTGGTAAAAGACAGAAGAACGCCAAATAGGAATAGTGGATAACAATCTTTAAAATAGATAATATAAAGACGGATAAATGACAAATACCGCAATAGCAAGTACACAAAGGGCAGGAGAGGGAGATGCAGTTATTTTAGGAAACAACTCCCAACCTGTAATAAATACAATACTCAAAATCGGCGAAAGGAATAAACAAGGTGCAGCCCAATCTAAACTATTAAATGATAAGCAGAAACAAGAAAATGCTACAAAATTTTATCAAAATTTAGCTGGGTTAAAGTCTAAAATTTGGGATGCGGATTTACCACGAGCAACCGAAAAAATAGACAATCTTATAACTAAAGCTATTGATTTTCAAAAAAAAGGAATTAATCCCTTTGACCCACAAAATATGGGTGCTTATATAGACTTGTATGGAGATATAGAGAAGTTGCAGTTATTCCAAGAAGCAAGTAAATCATCAGAACAGCAATATTTAAAGGCGTTTCAATCTTTAAATTCCGACAAAACAGAACTATACGACAAAGGCAAAGGCATAACAGCCTTACAAGAGTATCGTAATTTAGACCCGTTAGAGAGATTAAAACTTACTATCGACCTACCAAAAGCAGCATACAATTCAATTGTCGGCACAGATAAAGCATTAGGAGATACAATGAAATTGATTACTGCTAACGCAAAAGTGTTAAATGATAAAGGTTTGGTTACAGAAGCGAATGATGCTGTTTTAAAGAACAAACCTGCATTTTTACAATCTGCATTATCATTACATACATCGGCAATAAATGAGGGGCGAATTACTCCAGAGCAAGTGTTAAAGGATGCAGGTGATTATTTTGATGCGAACATAAAGACAGCACTTTACAATCCGAATAAAGATGAGGACCAGCAGTTAGCAAAGGTAAAAGAAGCGAATCTACAAGCAGACAGGAAAAGGAGGGCAGACCTTGCGCAACAAAAATTCCAATTTATGAAATCAATGAGTGAAGTAAAATCACCAGAGGTTGACGATTTATTCCTAAGCATACAAGAGGGATTGCCTGTATCATCTATGGCATTAGCAAACCAAACTATTCAACATCCAACAACGGGAGAGATAGTTGTTACAGGTGCATTTAAACCGATTAAAAATAAATTAGGTAAGGTTACAGGTATATCTATTGAAACATTTACGGAAGACCCAAATACGGGTGCATTAACTAAAAAAGGAGTTTTAAACTCACCTATCCTTGATAAATCTGGCAATCCTGTATATAGCACAACGCAAATATATAAAAGTGCATTTCAGACATCTACAAAAGGTAAGACACCAATTACTAATTACACAATAAACGAAGATGGTGATTTTGAGTTTATCGAAGATGACCAAAAACCAGTGGGGAGTAAAAAGACGTCAGGACAATCTACGTCAGTAGGCACAAAAAGTATAAATAAGAGTAGTAGTAGTTCAACTACACCTGCAAATAATAACGGAGGTGGTACTTGGACTGATGTAAC
>ERZ795050.2526-NODE-2526-length-20121-cov-6.395246_pt1 | contig 20121 bp, 17 predicted proteins | sample MGYA00375134_ERZ795050 | MGnify/ENA primary metagenome ERZ795050 (study PRJEB30179, sample SAMN05720221) | activated sludge metagenome | isolation source: Anaerobic digester | place: Japan | collected 2015-05-26 ... | reverse complement strand
CCTGGCCGTTGATGGAAACGACCGGATGCCGGGCATGCTTAAAAATCTTCTCCGTGAGCGTGGGCATTTCACTGCGCACATAGCGCGTAAGATCGGTCGTCTTGATAAGCCCGGTCTTTTCTGCATCCGCCCTGCCCTTCAATCCTTCCGTCACGAGATAGGCAAACAGGCTGTGCCCCTGATAGCCTTCCAGCGCTTCGGGAAGGGGTGCGTACGACGCCAGAACGGTTGATCCGAGCGTCCTGCCCATAATCTTCAGGGCTGTCTCTTCGCTCATGCCCCGCATTTGGAAAGGCGTTTTCCCATCCACACCCGGGTCGCGGGGATTGCAGGCGTCGATCAGAATCAGTTTTTTGGTTGCCGGAATATTGCCGACAGCCTCCATCAGCTTTCGAAGGGGAATGGCGTCCGTTTTCAGTTTTTCCGCCTTCAAAGAATCCACATTGGCCGCAATCAGGAAATATTCCCCATCCTCAACGACCGCGTGGGCGGCAATGTACAGGACAAAAAGATCCTCCGCGCGCAGCGTCTGGAACGCGCGAATCTCGCGAAGAATCGCCTCGGCCGTTGTTGCTTCCGGCAGGGTCAGGGTCTTGACGGACGGCTTTTCATAGATTCCTTCCGATGCGCTCGCAAGCGCGCCGGCAACAAGTTCCGCGCCTGCCGCCGCATAGGGAAGCTTGAGCCCGGGATCTTTGCATTCACCGACGCCGACGGCCAGGGCGGCAAGCGAAGGCCCGGCCGCTTTATAGTCGGCCGTCACCTCCCATGTCGCCTCGTTGCTCTGCATTCGGTTGTCGCCGTTCATGGCCACGGCTTTGATGATGTTTTTTCCGCCGACCATTTTCAAAGGATAGGCCTTGAAAATCGCCCTGTCCGTCTTCTCCTGCGTGTCGGCAGAACGACTGTCCATCAACACTGCGGTCCCGTTCAGATAAAGACGTATGTCGCCGATGCCGCCGCCCTGCTCGTCAAGGCTCAGGCGGACTTGAATCTCTTCCCCTTTGACGAAAGCCGGGGTATCCACAATTCTCACTTTCGGCGGCTCTTTGACGTCCGTCAGTTTCGGCAAATTTCTCAGGGAATCTCCCGCCAGCGCACTTTTGACCAATTCGGGGCGATAAAAAGATTCCCGGTAATTTTCGATGCCGTAAACCGAGTTTCCGACGCGAACGTTGAGGTAGCGGTCTCCCCTGGACGAGGCGTTGTAATATCCTTCGGGCGTCACGACAATCCATCCGCCGTCGGTGAAACTGATGAGTTGAACAATCTCTTTACCCGCGGGAAGATCGTATTCGCTGATGGAGATCCCGTGCCGAAGGATGGCCCTGCGTCGGTCTGAGGTCATGGAAACGCTGAGGACCTCTTGTTCCACTCCGATGGACGTGTTTTTCCTGCCGGAAGTCAAATCCCACACCGTCAGTTCGTTCCGGTCTCTGTCCACCGCAACCATCATTTTTTTGTCCAGCGAAACGTCAAACGGGCCGGGCGGCACAAAATCGGCAAACTTCCTCACCAGGCGGTCGGTCGCCGCATCGACCGTGTAAAATCCGCCTTCGAGATCGGCGGACAGGATGAACCGTCCGTCCGCAGAATACAAGGATTTCGCCGCATTCTTCACACAATCCAGAATCTTCTCCGGACGTCCGGAGGACGCATCCCAGATCATATTTCGGGAAAGCAGGAAACGGCCGTCGGGCGAAAAAGCCACCCAGGGATAGGGAACGTTGGGCTGAACAAACGTCAGTGTGTTTTTTCCCGTCTCAACTTCCCAGATGCCCGATCCGCAGGCAATGCGGCGGCTGTCGGGTGAGAAAGCCAGAACCCCGTTTCCGTAATCGACGAAATCCCCGGCGGCAAGTTCGTCCGCATAAATAGGCTTGTAATCCGTTTTCAATTCGGACACTTTCTGCCCGTCGCTCAGATTCCAGACCCGGATGACGCCGGAACGCGAAAGCGCCGCCGCAAAGCGGCGATCGGAAGAAACCGCCGTCGCCACAATCACTTCCTTCTGCGCAGCCGGCAGACTTTTTTTCAGAGTGCCCGCGCCGATGTCCCAAAGTTGAACCTCACCGGCAACATCTCCCGTTACGGCGACGCTTCCGTCCGGAGACAAAGCCAGCGAACTGACCTGCATCGATGCTCTGCCGGTAAAAGGCGTGAGCGGCAGGCCGCTCGCTCTGTCAAAGGCCTGCAGGGTATTGCCGGACGGAGCGATGATTTTTCTCCCGTCATAGGTCAGCACTCCGTGCTTGGCGGGGAAGCGGCGGATCTCGAGACCGGTCCGGACATCCCACAAAACGATGTCCCGGTTGTAGCGGCTTTTGGTCAGGACAACGCCCTCTTCCGCGCAGACGGAAAGAGACAGAAAAGCGCCGCTCTGTCCGAAGCGGCCCAGAATGCCGCCTCCGGCAATGTCCACCAGCGTGCTTTTTTTGGCGCCGTCCAGATAGAGCTTTTGGCTTTTCGGACCGGCCGACGGGCCGAACGCCTGCGGTCCGCGGTCCGTCATCTCCCAGTATTCATTGGTCAGAAAATATTTTCCGTCTTCGGAAAAATCAAACCCGGCGCTCATGTATTTCCTGGCTTCACGCCCTTCAGGCGTCAGAACTTTGATCATCCGGTAATCCAGATCCTTATCATCGTATGCGATCAGCAGATGACGGCTGTCGTCCGCAAATCCGATGGAAAGAACGCGGCCGGGAAATGTGAAGGCTTTCCGCTCGGCACCGGATGCCAGATTCCAGAGCCGGACGTCGCCGGCTCCCGCCAGACTGAGAATATTTCGACCGTCCGCCGAGATCGCGGCTCTGGATATTTTCTCGTGATGACCGGCAAACGTCTTCTCCAGCGCGCCGCTTGTCAGATTCCACAGCTTCAGGGTTTTGTCCTCACCGGCCGACAATGCGTGTTGGCCGTCGGGCGTAAAGTGCACGGCGGCAACCCTTCCCGTATGGGCCTGAATGCTTTTCAGCAGTTTCCCGGAGGTCTTGTCCCACAGTCGGATTTTCCCGTCCGGTGTTCCGCTCAAAACATGCCGGCCGTCGGCCGACATCACCAGCACATAGCCGCTGTCGGCTTGGCTTTTGAGCGCCATCACCTCTTCGCCGGTCAGGATGTCCCAGATGCGGATGGATCCTTCCGCGTCCCCGGATACGGCAAACCTGCCGTCCGGCGAAAAACGGACAAAGGTAACCCTCCCCGGATGGGCAAAGGCCCGAACTTCCTTCCCCGCTTCGATGTCCCACATCTTCATGGTATGGTCGCGGCTTCCGGAAAGCATATATTTCCGGTCGGGTGAAAAGGCGAGCGCTTCGACTTCCTTCTGATGGCCGGCCAGCACGGCAACGGCCTTTCCCGTTTTTAAATCCCACACTCGGACGGTTTTGTCCCGCCCGCCCGACGCGGCACAGGATTCGTCCATGGACAGGGCCACCACATCGATCCGGTCTCTGTGGCCGTCCAGCGAAAAAAGAATTTTCCCCGTGGAAAGCTCCCACAGGATCAGTTTTTTGAACCGGGTATCCGACGGATCCTCGGAAACGGCGGAAAGCATCCTTTTGCCGTCCGCGGTCACCAGGTTCTTTTGTCCGAAATCGTATCCGGAAAAATATTTTTTGACGGGTGCGCCCTCCGGCAGTTGCTCCGCGGGCAATCCCTTCCCTTCCGCGAGCTGCGTGGCGTAAAGTCTGGAAGATACGATAGCCCGCACAACGGAGCCGTCGGAGGAAACGGGATCGATGATCGTCGGTTCTTTTTCCCCGCTTAAGGCAAACTGTCGGACCCGCCCGCCTCCGGCGACGTCCCATATCCCTACGCCGCCCTTTTCGTTTACACAAAAGAAGGATTTGCCGCCGGGCAGAAAATGAACGTACAAGACCCCTGCGCCTTCCGAAAACGTGCGGATCAGCCTTCCGCTTTGGGCGTCCCACAGTTTGATGCTGCCGTCGCCGCTTCCCGAAAGAATATACCTGCCGTCAGGCGACCACTCCACCGCGTTCACGGAACCGGAATGCCCGGTCTGAATGAAGATTTCCGTCTTCGGCCTTTCATCACAGGAAGCGGCAGGGTTTGCCGCCCAAAGCCCGACGGGCATCACCACCAGCGCCGCCAGCCAAGACAGCACGATCGTCCACGGCCGCAAGTGTGTTTTGTTTGTTTTCATAAAAACTCCCGGTTTTTATTTTCTTCTGAAATACGGATCGTTCGTGCCGGTCACAACGGCAAACAGCAGGAACAGAATCATGATGAAACCAAAAAGAAGAAGCAGGTCGGCCCGAAGCCTGAAGATCGCCGAAACAAATCCCGACAGACCGGCCTGCCCTTCCCTGCCTTCTTCCGGGCAGGTGTAAATCAGGCCAAAGACCGCAAGCGGTCCCAAAAGCGGAAACACGGATGCCGTCGCGGCAACGTAGAACCGGCAGGTCTTCAGGGGACTGGCGCTCCGGTGCCGCAATTCGGCAAAAGCCCCGGCCGTCATCAAAATCCAGGAAGCCGGATAAACCAGCTTGAAAAATGCATCCGCGCCGGACAAGGTCATCATGCCGACCAGCAGCGCCGCGACATGACAGATGAATCCTAGGGTCAGAGCGTTTCTTCCGACAGAGGTGGCGGCGATTTCCCTTGCAATCATTATCTTCTCCGGATTGAATCCGGCGTTTCTTCCAGAATCATTTCGGCGCCTTTGCGTTTTGCGAAAACTTTCATGGCGTATTGTCCGGAAGCCTTATAGGGTTTGGCAAGTTCGAGGACGATTTCCGTCAGACCATAGGGAATGGCCCAGACATCGCCGCGCCGGACCGGTTCATCAAATCCAATGGAGTAAAGCCAGTCCGCCTGATGCCCGAGAAAAACGCAGGCGACAACATATTTTTTAAAATCCACCTTCGGCGCCGGTTTGTCAAAGGCTCGAAGCCAGAGATCGTTCCACTCCATGCGTGTTTCGACCACTTTGATGAATTCGTCTTTCTGATTGGAAACGTTCCCTTTCCACTCCACGACCAATGGCGTTTTGCTCGGAGCCGTCTGTTGCAATTCAGCCGCATTCACCGACGGCAGCAGGACGCATAGAAAAATCATCAGGACGGTTAAAAGGCTGGAATGGATTCTCATGTTTTACTCTCCTTCACCGGGGGTCAGCGAGTATCGACATCCCGCAGGAAATCGCCGACCACGGCGGCAAATATTTCCGGGCGTTCGATTTGATGCAGATGGGAAGCGTTGGGAATAACGGCCATGCGGGCGTCGGGAAAGAGCTGCTGAAAATCCTTTACGGTTTTGACGCCCGCCTCGTCCCGGTCCCCGCAGGTGAGGAGGACGGGCTCGCGGATTTCCCGGAGTCTAGGCGTCAGATCAAAGTCCTTGAGCGCTCCGGTAATGGTGAATTCGCTTCTGCCCCACATCATATTGTAAACATCGGGATTCAGTTCGGAAAAAGCCTTCTTGAGCGAGCCGGGCCAGGGTCTGAGCAGGCAGACATGCCGGTCGTAGTAGGCCATCATGGCCGATTCGTAGGCCTCGCCGAAATCGCCCGTTTTCTCGCCTTCCTCAATGGCGCTGCGGATGTCCTGCGGCAAGCGGGCGATGTTCCGGCGCTGGTCGGCATCCCATGCCGGAGACGAAAGATACGGAGCGCACAACATCACGCCCTTTACGCCGGTCGGCTTTCGATCCAAAAGATAGGCGCAGGCCAACGCGCAGCCCCAGGAAAATCCCATCAGGTAAACTTCGTCCAGTCTTAAGGAGGCCCGCACCTGGGCCAGCTCGGTGACGTAGTTTTCCACCGAATAAAAATTCTTGTCCGGGGCCCGGTCGCTTTTGCCGCAGCCCAGCTGGTCGTAGAAAAACACCGGCCGGTCTTTCCACAGCGTTTCGAGACCGTCGTCCATGCTTAAGAAACCGGGGCCGCCGTGGAGAACGAGGATGGGTGTCTTCTTTTCGCCTTTGCCGTGAACGCTGTACCAGAGGCGTCCATTGGCCGTGCGGATCTTTCCTTCGCTGCTCTTCAATCGATCTTTCCTCCCTTGGAGAAAGGGTAGCTCTTGCTTCCGAAAATCGTCCTGACTTTCGCCTCCCCCTCGATGCGATAGGGAATGTCCCTGTCGGCGATCACGGCCCGAAGGCTTTCGTTCCAGTTTTTGAAGCCGGCCACGACCGGCGCCTGAACCCGGACGGCGGCGTTTGCGGGAATCCGGACTTCCTTTTCCAGGCGTCCGCTTCCGATTTCACGATCGTTTAAGAAAAGTTTGTACTGAAAAGACCGGATCGTAAGATCGAAGCGATTCGGATTTTGCACGTCCAGTTCGAGGGCCAAATGGATTTCAGTCAAAGAGCGGGGGTGAAGCGAAACCCGGCGCAGCTGAACGGAAGGCTGTTCCGTCATCCAACCTGCGCAGGACGAAAGCATCCAGCAAAGGACTCCGAGAGAGATCAGATATTGCTTTTTCATGACGCGACTATACGAAGGATGACTTTCCCTGTCAATGGGATTGTCCGATACTGGTAGTTGACCCGGCCGTGTCATGCCGATATACTCCTCTCAAACTTCGCCGGTGGATACGGCTGGGAAAGTTTAACGCGCATGGCAAAAATCAAGTGGAATTGGATCTGGGGCATCGGCATCACGGCGGTCTTTCTCGGGCTCCTGGCCCATCGCCTGGAGATTTTCCGGGAAAAACCGGCCGACGCTCCGGAGCCGCAAACGGTTCAAATCACCCGTTCTCCGGAAGCCTGGATGAATATCTATCAAAACAAGAAAAAAATCGGCGTGGCCCACCGCACCTTCACGGCGCTGGAAAACGGCCGCTTCCAGACCCGGGAAAGCGTCGTCATGCAGATCAATACCATGGGCGTCGTGCAGGCGCTGAATTTGTCCACCGAATCGGAGCTCAATCCCGACATGACCTTTTCCTCTTTCCATTTTGAGCTCAATTCCAGTCTGTTTCGCTTTTCCGCCCGGGGCTATGCGGGCCGGGAAAAACTCATCGTCTTTGCCGGGCTGCCCCACTCCCCCAAAAAAATCGTCCTTCCCCTCAAGAACCTTGCCCACATCAGCGCAAACATCTATGAAGCGGCCTTTCGCGGCGGGCTGGAAAAGGGCCGGACCCGAAGCTTCAGCGTTTTTGACCCCTCGACGCTCGGCCTTCGCAGTGTGGCGGTCACGCGCTTTGCCGATGAGATCATCCCGAGTATGGGAAAGCGTGTTCTGACGAAAAAGTTCTGTGCCGACTTCATGGGCGCCAAAAACTGCGCGTGGCTGGCCAAAGACGGAGAAGTCCTGAAAGAATCGGGCATGCTGGGCCTGTCCATGGAAAAAGTGGATGCCCAAACGGCTCGTGAAGGCATCACGGCCGTAGGTGTGGCCGATTTTACCGAGATCGCTTCGATCGCCTCGAACCGGATTCTTCCGGAGCCCTCCACCCTCACGGAAATCGTCATCCGGGCCGGCGGTATCCGCAATCTACCCCTTCTGCTTTACGGCGGAAGGCAAAAATATTCTTCCGGCATTCTTACGATCACCAAAGAGGAAATGCCCGACGCGGCCCTGCCGGACAAAGGTCCCGAGCTGTTTCAGCAGTATCTCCAGCCTTCGCCGCTGCTTCAGTCCGACGCCCCGGAGATTCAAAAACAGGCGGCCAAAATTGTTTCCCCGAAGGACAGCCCGCCGGCCAGGCTCAGGAAAATCGTGCACTGGGTTTACCGCAACGTCGAAAAAAAGCCGGTCCTGTCCGTCCCCAACGCGCTGGAGGTTTTGCAAAACAAGGCGGGGGACTGCAACGAACATGCGATTCTCACCGCCGCGCTGCTTCGGGCCGCAAACGTTCCCGCGCAAATGGAAACCGGCCTGGTATACCTGAACGGCCGTTTTTATTATCACGCCTGGAACACGGCCTATGTGGGCCGGTGGGTGACGGCCGACGCCGTTTTCGACCAAGTTCCGGCCGACGTCACGCACATTCGGCTGGCGCGCGGCGAAGGCGCCGAGCAGCTCGACTTGCTGGGTGTCATGGGCAAAATAACCCTGGAGGTTCTTTCTTTCAAACATGATTAAACTGATCGATCTGACCAAGGATTTCAAAACGACGCTGGCCGTCAACCGCCTGAGCCTGGACGTGGCCGCCGGGGAGATTTACGGTTTCATCGGCCCCAACGGCGCAGGCAAAACCACGACCATCCGCATGATGGGCGGCATCATCGAGCCGACCGGCGGGAAAATTCTCATCGGCGGAATCGACGTAAGCCGGGACCCGGTCGGCGCCAAAAAGATCATCGGGTTCGTTCCGGACAGGCCGTTTTTGTATGAAAAACTCACCGGTATGGAGTTCATGAAATTCATCGCGGATTTGTATCGCCTCGATCTCCGGGCATTCTCCCGAAGGTCCCTGGAGCTCTTGGAGCAATTCGCTCTGCTGCCATGGAAAGACGAAATCATCGAGGCCTATTCTCACGGCATGAAGCAGCGACTGATTATTGCCGCGGCGCTGCTTCACGACCCGCGGGTGATGATCATCGACGAGCCGATGGTCGGGTTGGACCCGGAAGCGGTGCGAATGGTCCGGGACATCCTGAAGGGACTGGCCTCGCAAAACGTGACGATTTTTGTGTCCACGCACACGCTCAGCCTCGCCGAGGATTTGTGCGACCGGATCGGTGTGATTCACAAGGGAACCCTCCTCGCGCAGGGAACCGTCGCCGAGTTGAACCTGGCCGCCAAAACGGGCGAGGCGCGTCTTGAAGAAGTATTTTTAACGCTGGTCCGGGAAGCGTAAGCCGATGAGCCAAACCGTTTGGACATTATTGAGACCCAGGCTGCTGTCCGCGCGTTCCGGCCTGAAACCTGACGCACGCGGCACAAACCGTGCGCGTCTTGCCCTGTTTGGACTCATCGGCTCCGTTTTCTGGGGCGGCGCCTTTGCCGTTTTTTACCGCGTCCTGACCTACTTCCAAAACGTACAGGATTTCGGCGACATCCTGGCCATGAAGCTTATGTCCATGATGGTCGTCACCTTCTTCACGCTTTTGCTGTTCAGCGGGATCATCAACAGCCTGTCGCACCTGTACCTGAGCCGGGACCTGTCCCTGGTTCATTCCCTTCCGGTCAGCGTCGGGGATGCATTTCTTTCCCGCTGGCTGGGCAGCACGTTCGATTCCTCCTGGATGGTGGCGGCTTTCAGCCTTCCCGTTTTCCTCTCCTACGGCCTCGTCTATCAGGCCGGCCTTGCCTATTACCCCATCGTTCTTTGCGCGGTCTTCTTCCTGTGCCTGCTCGCTTCCGCAACCGGCAGCCTGCTGGTCCTGCTGGGGGCGGCCGTCCTCCCCGCCGGAAAAATCCGGACCCTTTTCGTCATTCTGGGCGTCGGCCTGGCGCTTTTGCTTGTCCTGGTTCTTCGCATGATTCGCCCGGAACAACTGGTCAACCCGGACAGCTTTGCCTCGGCCGTTCTCTATCTCAACTCCATGCAGGCGCTGGACTGGCCATGGCTCCCCACCACCTGGATTACGGATACGGTTCGTCTGGCCCTGAAAAAGGAATGGGGCCTGTCTCTTTTCAATCTGGCGCTATCCGCAAGCTGTTTTTTTTCATTGATGTTTTTTACCCGAACCGCCGCGGGCTTCCTCTATTTCCGGGGATTCTCCCGCGCGCAGACAACCGCCAAACGTCTTTTTACGCCGGTAAAATTCCACGGGTACGGCTGGGAAAGCCTTTTGAATTTTCTTTCCCGGCCGGCAAGAGCCTTCGCCGTCAAGGAAATCCGCTCCTTCTTCCGGGATTCGACCCAGTGGCCGCAGCTCTTTTTGATCTGCGCCCTGATCGTCGTCTATCTTTACAACTTCTCCGTCCTGCCTTTGGATAAATCCCCTATGAAAACGATCTATCTCCAGAACGTGTTTTCCTTTTTGAACGTCGGGCTGGCGGCGTTCGTGCTTTCGGCCATTGCCGCGCGATTTGTTTTTCCCGCGGTGAGTATGGAAGGAGAAGCCTTCTGGATTATTCAGTCCGCCCCGGTTTCCATGAGAACCTTTCTCTGGATCAAGTATTTTCTCTACTACATACCGCTGCTCGTCCTCTCGGAACTCCTGATTATCGCTTCCAATTTCCTCCTGGGCGTGACGCCTTTCATGATGTTTTTATCGACCGTCACCATCTTCTTTCTGGTCCCGGCCATTGTCGGCCTGGCCGTGGGTCTGGGGGCGCGCTATCCGAACTTCAAGTCGGAAAACCCGGCTTTGTCGGCGACCAGTTTCGGCGGAGTCCTGTTCATGCTGCTTTCCTTCGGCCTGATCGCCCTGGTCATCATGCTGGAGGCCGGTCCGGTTTACAGAATCTTCATGTCCAGGATGCACGGTCATGCCTTTTCCCTGCCTCAGATCCTCTGGTTTATTCTGTCCTTTTGCCTTGCGCTGTTTCTGTGCATCTTTGCGGTCTTTTACCCCATGAGCCAGGGGGAGAAGAATCTGCTGAAAAGATGATCCTCCGCCCGGCACCCCGGCAGGCCAAAAGGAATCCTGTAAATCGCCAGAAGCCGAAAATTATCTTGATTTTACTTGTTGGATACGCTAAACAAGCCCGCATTCTGCAATGACCCGTTTCATCAGATCTTCTGCGGATTTGTTGAGATATCGAAAGGAGTTTTCATGGCAAAGTACGAATCCAAACAACTCAGAAATCTCGCCGTCATCGGCCACGGCGGCACAGGCAAAACCTCTCTTTGTGAGTCTCTTCTGTATGTTTCCGGCAAAAACGAACGGCTCGGCCGCGTGGACGACAACACCTCCACCATGGATTACGAACCGGAAGAACAAAAAAGGCATGTGTCCATTTCGTCGGCGGCCAATTTCCTCGAGTGGGACAAACACAAAATCAACCTGCTCGATACGCCGGGAGACTCCAATTTCACCTTTGACATCAAGTGTTCCATGAGCGTTGTGGACAATGCGGTCGTGGTCATCGACTCCGTGGGCGGCGTGGAATTCCAGACGCAGAAAGTGTGGGAAATCGCGGATGAATATTCCCTGCCCCGCGTGATTTTCATCAACCGCATGGACCGCGAACGGGCGGATTTCCAAAAGGTGCTGGAGAGCGTCAAAACCAAACTGAAAAAGAAAGGCACCCCCGTCTGCCTGCCCATCGGCGCGGAGGACAAGTTTCAGGGCATCGTGGACCTGATCGCCATGAAGGCGTACACGTTTGCCGACAACAAAGGCGCCGGAAAAGCGGTCGACATCCCCGCCGACCTGGTTGAAGAAGCCAACGAACTTCGCTCCTCGATGGTGGAGGACATCGCGGAGGCGGATGAAGATCTGATGAACAAATATCTGGAAGAAGGCGAACTCTCCCCGGAGGAAATCAAAACGGGCCTGAGAAAAGGCGTCATTTCCGGCGCCATCGTTCCGGTCGTCTGCGGATCCGCCGCCAAAGGCATCGGGGTGACGATGCTGATGGACCTGGCGGTCAGCTCCTTCGCGTCCCCGGTGGACCGCGGACCGGTCAAAGGCGTCAAACCGGGAACACAGGATGCCGAGGAACGAAAACCTTCGGAAGACGAGGCTTTTTCCGCCATCGTGTTCAAAACGATCGCCGATCCCTATGCGGGCCGTCTGACGCTGTTCCGGGTGTATTCCGGAAAACTCAACTCGGATTCCGCCGTTTACAATTCCTCGAAAAAGATCACGGAAAAATTCGGCCACATTTTCTTTCTGGAAGGCAAAAACCAGAAACAGGCGGAAGTTCTGATCCCGGGCGATATCGCCGGCGTGGCCAAATTAAAAGAAACGGTCACGGGAGACACGCTGTGCAATGAAAAAGTTCCCATTCTCTTTGAAAAAGTCGCCATCCCGCCCCCGATCATGTCTTTTGCCGTCGAACCGAAATCCCGCGGCGATGAAGACAAGATCGCCTCTTCCATTCACCGCCTGACGGAGGAAGACCCGACCATCGTCTTCACGCGCAACACGCAGACCAAGGAAATGATCCTCTCCGGCATGGGGCAGGTGCATATCGAAGTCAACATTGAAAAGATGAAGCGGAAATTCGGCGTCGAAGTCAACCTCAACACGCCGAAGGTCCCCTATCTGGAAACGATCAAGGGCAAAACCAACGTGCAGGGCCGCTACAAGAAACAGTCCGGCGGACGCGGCCAGTTCGGCGACTGCTGGATCGACATCGAACCCCTGCCGCGCGGCGCGGGCTTTGAGTTTCTGGACAAGATCGTCGGCGGCGTGATTCCCGGCCAGTACCGCCCCGCCGTGGAGAAAGGCATTGTCGAGGCGGCCGCCAAGGGCGTCATTGCAGGCTACCCGGTCGTCGATTTCCGCATTTCGCTGGTGGACGGTTCCTACCACACCGTGGACTCCTCGGAAATGGCCTTCAAGATCGCCGGGTCCATGGCGTTCCAGAAGGGCGTTATGGAATGCCAACCGGTCCTGCTGGAGCCGATCGTGAATATTGCCATCGAAGTTCCGGATGAATACATGGGCGACGTCATCGGCGATCTCAACAGCCGGCGCGGACGCGTTCAGGGCATGGACACCAATGGAACCAATCAGGTCATCAAGGGCCAGGTGCCGCTGGCGGAAATTCTGAAGTACGCGCCCGATCTGCGATCCATGACCAGCGGACGCGGGAATTTCACCTACACCCATTCGCACTACGAGGAAGTTCCGGCGTTCATCGCCGAAAAGATCATCGCCGAAGCCAAGAAGAACGCGGAAGAATAACATGTTCCGTGCGGGAATCATCACGGTGAGCGATAAAGGCTCGCAGGGAAAACGGGAAGACAAAAGCGGCCCCGTCATCGCCGAAATGCTGGCGGGCGCCGCCGTTTCCATCGAGAAAACGCTCATCATCCCCGACGAAGTCGAGCAGATTTCCGCAGCCATCATCCGGTTCGCGGATGTTGAAAAGCTGGACCTGATTTTGACGACCGGCGGCACGGGGGTCAGCCCGCGCGATCTCACGCCGGACGCCACCCTTCCGGTTCTGGACAAGGAAATTCCCGGAATAGCGGAAGCCATGCGGGCCGCCAGCCTGAAGATAACGCCGCATGCCATGATCTCCCGCGCTGTCGCCGGCATCCGCGGCCGATCCCTGATCATCAACCTCCCCGGCAGCCCCAAAGGAGCCCGCGAAAACCTTTCCGTCGTGATGCCCGCGCTTTCGCACGCCATGGAAAAAATCCAGGGCGACGAAAGGGATTGCGCGGTATCGTCGTAGACAACCCTATAACCGCTTTTTGCTTGAAGGAGGAGTCCAATGGAACGAAACGTGGGAACCATCGACAGGATTATTCGTCTCGTCATCGCGGTTCTTTTGATCGTTACCGTCATCGCGGGCTGGATCAGCGGCATTGCAGGCGTTGTCCTCTGCGTCCTTGCCGGAATGCTTCTCTCCAGCGTGGTATCGGGATACTGCCCGCTTTACCCCATGCTGGGCATTAAAAAGACGATGTAGCCCAAGCCGCTAACGAAGGAACAAGACCGTTAAATAATCCACAGGAGCACCGGCTTATGCCCGAAAACGCTCCGCTGGTGATTCCGTGCAAAAAATCGAAAGAAACGTAGAAGCGGACCAAAGCGCGAAAGCGGCGAAACGACTGCCCGAAAGCGCGGAAACGCTTTTGAGCGTCCTCAACGCCGTGTCCTTTCTGATCGCGTATATTGACCGCGAGGAAAGATACGGGTTTGTGAACCGGGCCTATGCGAGCTGGTACCGTGTTCGGCAGGAAGATCTGATCGGGAAAAAAGTTTCCGAACTTCTGAAACCGGATGCTTATGAAAGGGCCTCCGCCAACATCAAAAAAGCGCTGGGCGGACAGTCCGTATGGTATGAAAACCAAGTGGTCGATCCGGAAGGCCGGAAAAGGCTCGTCAGCGTAGCCTATGAACCGTTTTACAGCGGCGCCCGAGTCGTAGGGCTGGTTGCCACCCTCACCGACGTCACCGAACAGAAATGCGCAGCCGAAGAACTCAAGGAACGGGAACGGCAGCTGTCCTCCATGATCTCCAATCTGCCCGGCTTCGTTTACCGCTGCGCGAACGATCACGACTGGACGATGACCTTCATCAGCGAACAGTGCGCCGAGCTCACCGGCTACCGCGCCTCCGATTTTCTGCAGAATAAAATTACCTACAATGAGATCGTTCGTCCGGACTACCGGGAACCGTTAAGAGAAAAGTGGCAGGAGACGCTCCGGCGGAAAGATTTTTTCGAAGACGAGTATCCGATTATCGCCGCTTCGGGGGAAACCCGATGGGTATGGGAGCGCGGACGCGGCGTTTTCGATCCGTCAGGGGAGTTGCTCTTCCTGGAAGGTTTCATCTGGAACGTCACGGATCGCAAACGCGAAGAGCAGGAAAAGGAAAAGCTCCGGATCCAGTTGACCCAGGCGCAGAAGATGGAATCCGTCGGAAGGCTCGCCGGAGGCATCGCCCATGACTTCAACAATATGTTGTCCGTCATCCTGGGGCGCGTGGACATGGGCATGATGCGGGTGGACCCGGCTCAGCCGCTGTATAAGGACCTGCAGGAAATCCGGAAAGCCGCCGAACGATCCGCCAATCTCACCCGTCAGCTCCTGGCCTTCGCACGCAAGCAGACCGTATCGCTGAAGGTGCTCGATCTGAATGAAACCGTGGAAAGAATGCTGAAGATCCTTCAAAGACTGATCGGCGAGGACATCGAAATCGTCTGGCGACCGGGCAAAGCGCCATCACCGGTTAAAATGGATCCGGTGCAGATTGACCAGATCCTGTTCAACCTATGCGTCAACGCCAAGGATGCGATTGGGGGTGTGGGCAGGATCATCATCGAAACGGAAAACGCAATATTCGATGACGACCACTGCGCCGTTCACCGAGACTTCCTCCCGGGAGACTATGCGACCCTCTGTGTCAGCGACAACGGCTGCGGCATGGACGCGGCAACCCTGGACAAATTGTTTGAGCCTTTTTTCACCACCAAGGCAGTGGGTCAGGGCACCGGTCTGGGGTTGTCCACCGTCTACGGCATCGTTCAGCAGCACAGCGGCTTCATCCATGTTTACAGTGAACCGGGCAAGGGCTCGACCTTCAGAATCTATCTGCCCCGTCATCTTGACGCCTCCGCGGAACCGGCCGGAAAGGAAAGCGCGGCGGCCGCCACCGGAACGGAAACCATTCTGCTGGTCGAGGACGAACCGGCGATTCTGGAAATGGTCCGAATCATGATCCGGCGGCTGGGCTACACCGTTCTTTCAGCCGGCAAGCCGACGGAAGCGATGGAACTGGCCCGCAACTTCACCGGTGAGATTCATCTTCTGATGTCCGACGTGATCATGCCCGAAATGAACGGGCGGGACCTGGCCCGGAGCATCGCATCCCTCCATCCGCAGATCCGTCTCCTTTTCATGTCCGGCTACCCTGCCAATGTGATCGCCCGCCAGGGCGTCCTGGACGAAGGAGTTCATTTCATTCAGAAACCGTTTTTGATGAAGGATCTGGCTACCAAACTGCGCGAAGCCGTCGCGGATCGGTAAGAAAATCTTTTTCTAGGCCTCTTCCGCCCGGGCCACAACAATGCCGTTGTCTTTTAAAAACCGCATGGCGTTTCGCCGGTGCGTTCCGGGCCAGAAAATTTTCCGGCATTCGGGACACTGTGTATATTCGGTGCAATGCTCAAAAACATATTCCGGCACGAGATCCCGGACACTTTGACGCTCCAGGGAAATCAGTGTTTGATTGCAGGTCAGACAACGCGAGTAGAGGGTTTGGGCCCGGATTTCCAGCGACAGCTTTCCGAGCACAAAAGAAAGCTGCTTCACCGCGGTGGTTCCCGGCAGCAGAATCAGACGCCCGGAAAACTGCCGCTCCATGAGGTCTCTTCTGCGGGTGAGCAAAATCCTGCCTTCGCCCGCCGCCAGCCGCATCAACGGCCGGCCGGCTTTCCCCTGGACGCAGACCGTATCATATCCCAGCAGCCTGAGCCACCGGGCCAGTCCCGCGAGCGTTGCGTCGGCGAGAAATTTGGTTTGGGTGCTCATGCCGGTGGAACGGGGGTTTTCTTGCGGTCTTCAATCATCGGGGGGGCTTCGTGTTCCCGCAGCTCCTTGCGAAGGTCGCGAATCACCTTGTTCTGCTTGGAGATGGTGCGGTTGAGCCGAAATCTTTCCACGACGCCCAGAAAGCCCGTAATGACGACGCCCACCAGGAGCGCGACAAAAATGAGCATGTAGGCCGGAACGACCAGATCCTGAAAGTAATAATATCGGATGGTCACGGGCGCCGAGTTAAACTGGGAAAAGGTCACGATAAAAAAAGCGAATACAATGGTGAGGATTAAATAGAATATCTTCATCGCGTTTTAAACCTCCCGGCAATATTTTTCAAACAGGGGGATCAGAGCCGCGGCGGTGGTGGCCAGGTCCTGCGGAATGACGCGGACATTGCCGACGACGCTCATGAAATTGGTGTCGCCTTCCCAGCGCGGAATCACATGAACATGGATATGCTCGGCAATTCCGGCACCGGCCGCCTTGCCCAGATTCATGCCGATGTTAAAGCCCTGGGGGTTCATCGCCTCCTTCAACACTTTGACGGCGATATCCGTCAGGGTGAATATTTCCATCCGCTCCTCGGGCGACAACGCCGCAAGATCGCCCAGATGACGCAGCGGAATAATCATCAGATGACCATTGACATAAGGGTAACGGTTCAGCATGACAAAGCAGGTCTTCCCTTCCATCACCACATAATCATCGCAGCGCAGAGAACTTTTACAGAACACGCATCCTTCGGGTTTTTCACACATGAGGTACTCCATCCGCCACGGTGCACACATCGTTTCCATTGATCCGGTACCTGATCGCGCTATTTGAGGTTGATGATTCTCCCGTTGATTTCAGAACCCACTTCCAGGATTCCGACGCTCCGGTTCCGCGCAAAACGCCGGTCCATGGCCGATCCCGGATTGAAAAAATAAACGCCGTCGATTTTCGCGTTGACCGGGTAGTGCGTGTGACCGAATACGATGCAGTCCACCTTCCCCAGTTTTTGGGCCAGTTTTTGTTCCATGCCCGCGGGCGACCCCCAGCCGTGAATCAGGGCGACGCGAAACCCGCCGATATCCAGGATCATTTGCTCGGGCAGCGCCTCCCTGACCTGCGGGCCGTCCATGTTGCCGTAAACCGCCTTGACGTCCTTTTCGCCGAAAAGCTGAAGGACGGACACATCCACCAGATCCCCCGCATGAAAAATCAGGTCGACCTCCGAAAAATTTTCGTCGATGATCCGCTTCAGGTTCGGGTCGAAACCATGAACATGCGTATCGGACAACACCCCGATTTTGACTTTATTTTCCTTCATCGCCCGGAGAATTTCTTAGCGGTAAGATAAAAAAATTACAAGTGTTATTTCACGAAGACCCTTGTCCGGAATGCTTTTGAATTGACTTTGATCCAAAGGCAAGATAGAATTTGAACCATGGCCGATTTGGAAGATTCTTCGAGTAATATCATAGACAAAGAAACGGCGTGGCGACGCATTTCCGAGCTGCGGAAAACGATCGAATATCACAACGCACGCTACTACCAGCAGGACGCACCGGAGATTACCGACGCCGAATACGACCGGTTGATGAGAGAACTGCAGGATCTGGAGGCCCGCTATCCGGACGATGATCTGGCATCCTCTCCGACGCAGCGCGTCGGAGCCGCCCCGCTTTCCAAATTTTCCCCCTTCCGCCACCCTCAGCCTATGCTCAGTCTGGCGAACGCCTTCGGCACCGAAGAAATCAGGGACTTTGATTCGCGGGTCCGCCGCCTGGCGAAAGCCGAACGCGTGGATTATGTGGCGGAGCCCAAGCTGGACGGTCTGGCCGTGAATCTGATTTACGAAAACGGACGGTTCCGCCGCGGCGCGACACGCGGCGACGGCGCCGTGGGCGAAGACGTCACACAGAACCTCAAAACCATCGCCTCCCTGCCCCTGAAGATGAAAGCCGCCGCCTCCCGCCCCATTCCTGAATTCATTGAAATCCGCGGCGAGGTCTACATGGAAAAAGAGCCGTTTGAAAAGCTTAACCGGAAGCGGACGGAGGAAGGCGAAGCTCCTTTTGCCAACCCCCGCAATGCCGCCGCCGGATCGCTGCGCCAACTCGATCCGAAAATCACGGCACGCCGTCCCTTGAATATTTTCCTCTACGGCGTCGGCTCCGCCGGCGATACGGCCTTTGCCGGGCACTGGGAAATCCTCGAAACGCTTGCCGCCTGGGGATTTCCGGTCAATCCGCTCATCCGGCTCATGCCGGACATCGGCGCGTGTATCGAATATTATGAAAAGATCGGCGCGATCCGATCCGGTCTCCCCTACGATATTGACGGCGTCGTACTGAAGGTCAACCGCCTGGAGATTCAAAACCTTCTGGGCAGCGTATCACGCTCTCCCCGCTGGGCGCTGGCCTGCAAATTTCCGGCGCAGCAAGCTGAAACGGTCCTTCTCGACATCATTGTCCAGGTGGGAAGGACGGGCACGCTGACGCCCGTGGCCGTCATGGAGCCGGTCAATGTCGGAGGCGTTCTGGTCAGCCGGGCCACGCTGCACAATGAGGATGAGATCCTGAAAAAGGACATCCGCATCGGAGATGCGGTGCTGATTCAGCGCGCCGGAGACGTGATCCCGGAGGTCGTCGGCGTCATTTTGTCCAAAAGAACGGGGCGGGAAAAGGAATTTCGCATGCCGCGCACCTGCCCGGATTGCGGTTCGGAAATCGTCCGTCAGCCCCAGGAAGCCGCCCACCGCTGCGTCAACCTGTCCTGCCCCGCGCAATTGAAGGAACATATCCGGCATTTCGCCTCGCGCGGCGCAATGGATATTGAAGGCCTTGGAGAAAAATTATCCGCGCAGCTTTTCGACGCAAAGCTTATCAATGATCCGGCGGATCTGTACTTTTTAACGAAAGAACAGCTGATGGGGCTGGATCGGCAGGCGGAAAAATCCGCGGAGAATCTCCTCGAAGCGATTGAACGATCCAAGACCCCCGCCCTGGACAAATTTATCTTCGCGCTCGGCATCCGCCACGTCGGCGAACGGACCGCCAGGCTTCTGGCCGAACATTTCGGCAGCCTGGAAGCTCTGATGCGCGCCGGTTGCGAAGAATTGACGGCGATCCATGAAATCGGGCCGGAAATCGCCCAGAGCATATTGGAATTTTTCGCGGAGTCCAAAAACAGGATGGTCCTGGAAAAGTTTCAGCGGGCCGGCCTGTCGCCCCGAAACCCGCCCCCCCCTGCCCGGGAGGACCTGCAGGGAAAGTCTTTTGTCTTTACCGGATCCCTGGAAAGCATGGGGAGAAATGAGGCCAAGGCCGTCGTCGAATCGCTGGGCGGCGTCGTCCACTCCTCCGTTACGGGCAAAACCTCGTATGTGGTCGCGGGGAGCGATCCGGGCTCAAAACTGGAAAAGGCCAGAAAACAAAACACCCCCGTCATCGGCGAAGAAGAATTTTTAACCATGATCGGCAGGCCGATTCGCCGTCAGGCTTGAAAGATTCCTCATTCTTTCCGGGCCGCCGCATTTCAGGATGGTTTGTCATGAAAAGAGTGCATGTTTTGATTTCAGGGCGTGTTCAGGGAGTTTTCTTTCGCGCGGAGACGCTGCGAACCGCGCTTTCTCTCGGCCTGGCCGGCTGGGTGCTAAACCGGGAGGACGGCTGTGTCGAAGCCCTTTTTGAAGGAGAAGACGAAAGCGTTGACCGGATGCTGGCGTGGTGCCGCCAGGGACCGCCGCACGCCCGCGTGGACCGGGTGGACTGGACGGAAGAACCCTGGAGAGGCGATCTCAAAGATTTTCGGATAAAAGATTTCTGACCCACTTGGCCTATCTAGTCTTGTCGCATAAACGACTGCGGAACGACAGCGGTCTTATGCGCATGTGCCCTTTTTCAAGAACCTTGGTCCGCAAGCGTTCCGTCCCTTTCGGCATAATGTGCTCGAGTCCGCCGAAATCCCCGATGGGCGATCAGAAAAACCGGACATGATGCAAATCACAATGCAATTTTACGGATTCATCAAGAAATACGCCATCACCTGCCCTGGAGTCAGGACGGATCCTTGAATTTGGGCGGCTGCTTGGTGAAGTTCGCGTTCACCG
>ERZ795050.2514-NODE-2514-length-20185-cov-18.867760_pt1 | contig 20185 bp, 16 predicted proteins | sample MGYA00375134_ERZ795050 | MGnify/ENA primary metagenome ERZ795050 (study PRJEB30179, sample SAMN05720221) | activated sludge metagenome | isolation source: Anaerobic digester | place: Japan | collected 2015-05-26 ... | reverse complement strand
CTTTCATGTTGCATTAAAATGACCCTTCTGGCATGATGTAACCATGCTCCCTATCTCTCAATTAGACCCTCATATAGCCCAGGGTATCCGCTATGTCCTCATGGATATTGATGACACCCTTACCCGGCGGGGTAAATTGCTCGATTCCTCCTATACTGCCCTGTGGAGACTTCACAAGGCAGGCCTTGTGGTGATTCCTGTTACAGGACGCCCCGCAGGCTGGTGCGACCTGATAGCCCGGCAGTGGCCGGTGGATGCGGTGATTGGTGAGAATGGGGCTCTGGTGTTCTGGGAAGAACCCGCTACCCAGCCGGGGGGCATTCCGGTGCTTAAACAGCGCTTTCATCCTGAGGCGGTACGGAACAATGATGGCCGGCTCGGCCTTATTCAGGAGAGGGTGCTTCAGCTTGATAGCCGCCTCAGACTTGCAAAGGACCAGCCCTATCGGCTCTTTGATGTGGCCATCGATTTTGCCGAAGAGGAGCCGGTGCTCCCCCTTGAACTGGCTGTGCAGGCTGCGGACCTTGCAAAAAGCCTTGGCGGACGGGCTAAAGTTTCATCAATCCATGTGAACGTCTGGATGGGAACCTATGACAAGCTCTCCATGGCGGAGCTTTTTCTGCGGGAACAGTTCCGCTGGGACCCGATGCGGGAACGGCACCAGGTGCTCTTTGTTGGCGATTCCCCCAACGACGAGCCCATGTTCGCTGCCTTTCTCCATTCCTGCGCGGTAGCCAACATCACCAAATATACCCATCTTATAAAGCAGCCTCCCGCCTATGTTTCGAACGCCGACTGCGGCGATGGGTTTGCGGAAATTGTCGATCGTCTGCTGGTGCTGCGGTCAGAACAGGGAACATATTGATGAAATCCAGGGGTAATGCTGGTAACGGCAAAGCCGACCGGCCCTGGCGGCTCCCCCAGGGTATGCAGATCCTCTATGAGGATGGGGATCTTATCGTAGTCTTTAAGCCCGCAGGGCTTCTTTCCGTAGCCGCCGGCGGCGAAAAGAACAGAACCGCCTATTGGATATTGAATGAGTACCTGCAGCGCCGCGGTATACGGCAACAGGTGGCGGTGGTGCATCGGCTCGACAGGGATACCTCCGGGGTAATGCTTTTTGCCAAATCGGCAGCCATGAAGAAGGCTCTGATGGATAACTGGGATGAACTCGTACTGGAGCGGCACTATGTGGCGGTGGTAGAGGGCTCAGTTACCGATAAGGAGGGGACTATCGATATACCTCTGGCTGAAGATGCCCGGGGCAGGGTAGTGCCCGCACCCTCCGGCCGGGGCCAGCGGGCAGTTACCCATTGGAACGTGCTGCGGAGCGGAAGCCGCTACAGCCTCCTTTCCCTGGAACTCGAGACCGGCCGGCGGAACCAGATTCGGGTCCATTGCGCGGCTATTGGGCATCCGGTTGCGGGGGACGAAAAGTACGGCAGCCGCAGCAATCCCCTGGGGAGGCTTGGGCTGCATGCGGAGCAGATTAAGTTCATCCACCCCCGCACCAGGGAAGTCATGGATTTTTCTGTACCAGCCCCATCGAATTTTACAGCTGTAATACAGTAAGGTTCTTTAAAAACTCAGGGACTGTTAAAAGAGCAGCTATAGATGTATATCCACTGTTTTTCTTGAAATCCAGGTGAAATGTAGTAAAGTTATTAACGGAGGCAATGTTGATGAAAAAGATAAGATTTTTTATGGTCCTTTGTGGTGTTTTGTTGGGAACAAACCTCTTTGCCCAGACGACTAAACAGGCAGACCCGCGGGTGGCAGCCATGCTGCAGGGAATGAATATTACATATACGGTTACGGATAACGCAAATTATGAAATTGAGTATGACCTGGCTTCCGGCAGAACCCAATATGTTTATATCATGTCGGAAACTCAAAAATACCGGGGTATGGAGGTCCGTGAGATCTGGTCCAATGCGGGGGTTCTGCAGGAGGATCCGGAGCTGGACTTGCTCTATGCCCTTATGGAAGAATCGGGTACCAATAAAATCGGTGCCTGGGTACTTGAAGAGCAGGATGATGGCATTCTCTTGTTTTATTCTATTAAAATCCCTGTTTCCCATACCCAGGAAGACCTGCGGCAATCCATTGCCTTTGCCGCAGAGGTAGCCGACAGCTGGGAAACAGACCTTTTCGAAGATGATGTGAATTAGTATGAGGTTATTAGCTATCCCGGGATGGGGGTATTCCGGCAATAGAATAGATGTTATTTAAAATTATAAAGATAGTTTATACTCATGTTAAGACCACTAAGGGGATCTGTGAAGTTTTTACTTAATCGTATTGATATAGAATATGCTGTTTTATTATATAAAACGCAGAAAGAACAAATTGTGCTTAATTGTATATTCTCTTCGGCCCATTCATAATCTAGTTGTGCAGGTAGCTTTATTCCTTCTTTTATATCAAAACGAAATGCTATTTCTCTGTTTACAACAGTATTAATTCCTATATTAGTCAGTAAATTTAATGGTTCCCAAATGATTTTATTATTTGTAGTCAATGGTAAGCTTGTGGTTGTAGTTAATGCAAGATCAACGCTAACAGGGTCTGAAAAGTATGTATATAGACCTGTAATACTTATATAATTTAATCCATCAGTGGTCTGAATGGTGTCATGGATAAAAGCATATTCGTTGGTATACCCTGTTGGAAATATTGTTGATAAGTTTATTTGAAACCTTCCTTGATTCGTTTGGTTAATCCACGCTGCAGCAAATTGTAGATTCCCAGGAGCATATTTTAAATGCATGTTTTCATTTATGTTTAGTGGAATTAAAATAAATAAAGGAAATGAAAATCCAATATACCATCTGTTTTTATATAATATATTTCCTTGAGGGGTAAAAGAAAAGAACGAATTTTTTAAACCAACAATATATGGATGCATATTATATTCAAAACCAATCTGGCTCTGCCATATGTTTTTATCAATAACCGCTATCCTATTATGACTTGCTTCTTCTGAAAAAAGAATACTTGTAGAGCATATAAAGAATATTGAAAGGATTGATATTTTAATAATAGATTTCATAGTTAACCACCTTTAATATTTATATGGTAATGAAAAGAGATGATTTTTTCTTTCAATAACATCACATACTACTTCTTCAAGATTATTGTTATTTCTAATAGCCAACTTACTAGTTACAAGAATACAATATCCCTTCCAACGATCGTTAAATGCTTTTCGTGAAAGCCAATATGTACCTTCTGCGGGGTCTGAAATGATAATAAAATCTTCATAAGCTGCAAGGCACAAAACAAAATGGCCATTTTGATCTGAAAGATGAATAATTATTGGACTATAGTTTGTAGATATTTGAATAAGATCTTCATACTGTAATTTGTAAGCTCTGCTTGTAAACCCATAAATGTTTAACAAAGATTGCATATCTAAAAAAGAAATAGAATATGTTGCATTTTGTTGTTTGTTGTTATTAGATTTCCATTCTAACCATCTTTGTATTAATTCATATTCACATACTTTACAGTTCCAAAAACGGGTCATAAGGTCTGATAATATTGCAAGACCACAGGATGTATCAAAGGCTTGTTCCGTAACATATTTAAATTTATGTACTTCTGTTCCTTGTAATGGTTTAATTGATAGTAGTAAAGATAAAATGTATATCATAATAACCTCTGAATAATTGATGTATAATTATTTACAAAATCAAATATTAATTTGATTTAATCATATTTTGAAAAAGTATAAAAAATTCAAAAAAACATAAGGGGACATATTTATTAAAGCATTTTTATTTAACTTACCAGTATGGAATATAGCTTAATTAAGCACCCTATTCCCCCAATAAGGAGATTTTGGGAGAAATCTCTGGCCAGAATGAATGTACACTATAATGGAGGTGTTCTATGAAAATTATGTTGGTATCTTTACTATTATTCACTTTTGCAAATACTATTGTATTTGCAGAAGAATCTGATTTTTCTGATGTGTTTGGTCAAATTCTTGATGAAAAAACGACATCTGAAATAACAGGGGGTGATTTAATCTTGGCAGTAAATAGGAATGCTCAAACCATGACTGTCTATAATGGTACTCCTGCTGGAATTGTTAATGGTACTGCTCAAAAATACACTGTTCCCATTACAACAAAGGTTGTAAAAGCAAGTTCTAATCAAAATAAGAATGATATGACAAGAGAGAGGCCAGTACCTAATGAGGAGCCTGGTTCATATTTCCCAACACAACTACCAACAGGTACCTACAAACTAGATTCATCAAAAAGTAATGTGGCTGGTTATGGTCCTGGTATTCATATCGATGCAAAAGTTGATACGAAAGTTATAAGAAATAAAAATGATTATTATATTGATAAAAAAAATGACTTTTTTGTGCATAGTATTAATGTGGATAACACATGGGGTTGCATTGGTGTGAAAAATAATAATATGGGCAAAGTGATGAATTCTTATAATAATTCCTATGGGCCCAAAATATTAACTATCGACTCATATCATTAGTAGTAAATAAAGCTATCGGTGACTAAAGCTCCCGATAGCTTTGATAATAATAAGGAGGGCTATATGAAGAAATTGATAGGGTTGTTATGCATTGGTAGTCTGGTGTTTGTAAGCTGTGTAAAAGGAGAGCATACGGATACTCAAAAAAAAGTTGAGCAAAATAAAAAAGAGAAGGATCTGATAAAAACGGTACGTTTTATAGATGAAAAAAATCTTGAATTAAAAGAAGCTTATACCATGTTAATAAAGTACTATTCTTTTTCAGATGATGAAGGGCAGACCTATGAACTATCATATAAGGGTTATATAGATAATCAGGGTGTTATAAGAAAAATAATTAGTTATGATAAGGATTTTGAATATCAAAAGGAATTTAATGAAGAATATATGATACGAAAGACAAAGGATGGTTATTATTTTGAATATGCTAGTATCTGGGACGGTGTAAAAAATTGTATTTCAAAACATCATATAATAATTGAAAAAGATGGATTTATTGATAAGACTCAGCAAGTATTTATTACCCCTGAGTCAATTAGTTTAAATGGTGAACAAGTAAATACTATAAGTAAAATAAAATATTTGAATACAGATAATTATATATGGCAATCAGAATACCAACGTGCAAAAATAGAAGGCAATAAATATATAGAAGAGGAATATAACAAGGCAGAATTTAGAAGAGATAATACAATATTTGAGAATAATACAGTAATCGCTTATGATGATTTAAAGCAAGATGGTTCTCCTGAAATAAAATGTGTATATCCTTTTACCTATAAGAAAGATCTGGAAAACCAAGAAGTAGTTGCCATATTGCATGGCTATCAATGGGGGATGGAAGCTCTATTTGATACCCCAGGTTGGAAGGATGTTCGACTTGATATTGAGATACATGTAAAGACTAATCTGCACTCCGAAGATATGAAGACCAATATCTTAAATCAATATTTAATACCATCTAGTGATTATTTAATACCCTTTATATATAATATTCCTATTACATACAAATAAAAAAAGCGCCCCGCTTGATGGGGCGCTTTTTGTAATTCCCTAGTCCTTCCAGGGGAAGATGAAGCTGCGGAATGAGCGGGTGCCGGTTTTTTCCCGGTCCTCGGCGAGGAGTTCCTCCCAGGGGATGTGCCGGCGGTTTGCATCAGGGTGGGCTTCGAGCCAGTCATACTTAAGGAGCCGCAAGCGGAGGGCTTCGTCTAAAAAGAGGAGGATGCCCGCCGGCCCCGGGGCGAGAAAGGCCAGAAACAGCGACAGGGCAAAAATGACCGTGTTGTGTAAAAACACAAAGAGACTGAAGCCGGGGTTATCAAAAAAGAGGATAAAACTTTTTTTCAGTATCTTGCCGGTTTTCTTATCCAGACGGGCCCGGATCGGCAGAATGTACTGGAAGGCCATCAATATAATTACGAGGGTCCAGAACACTAATGATGCCGCAAAGAGCCCCACCATGGTGCCAAGTTTTGCATAGAAGGGGAGCGCGACGTAGGCCAGGAGCAGCCAGAAGAGGGCTGCCAGGCTTAGAAGGATGGCTGTCGGGATGCCTTCTTTAAGGTTAGCAAAAAAATCGGTAAAACCAAAGCTGCCATAATCAGAAATGGACTTAACCGAAAGGGCTGTCGCCACAAGGTACAGGACGCACCAGAAGGTCCCGAGGATGATCACCGCCAGAGCCAGAAGCGGTATGTCTGCGAGGACCGTGGGCAGCAAAATCGGTATGGCTGCGGAAAGGACGAAGCCAAGATTCACCAGGGCAATTCTGAACAGGTTGTCCCAGAGGTCAAAAAAGGTTTTCTTGATAAGGAATCCGATCATGGGTTTACTATACGTAACAAGCGAGAATTGGTCCAGCACTCATTGACGAAGAGCTCTGAGAAACGTATTATATTATCAGATAGATTTTCAGGGTCGGGTGAGTTCATCAGGTTGTATCAAGTTGATGAATGATTCCCTACCGGCGGTATAGCCCGCGACTTGGCTGTTGTTATCCAATGGCCGACTGAACCGGTGAAACTCCGGTGCCGACGGTATAGTCCGGATGAAAGAAAATCGAGGGAAGAAGGTGCCGGCCGGGCCTTCATAATAGCCCATCATTTTCGAACAAATGACGCCCTGGATATCATCCGGGGCGTTTTTTTTACCCCGGAACGTATATCCTATGTTGGAGGTTCCCTATGAAGAAGGTGGAAACAGTCTTGTGCAGTTCTGGAGCCCATAGGCAGGTTAGGAGGGGTTTTGGTGCCCTGGTTTTCAGGGTAGCCCTTTTTGCGCTGCTGTCTGCAGCGGGCAGTGGGTATGTTTTCGCTGGCGGCGGGGCTGAGAAGAGTGGCAGTTCCCAGACGGCTGGGCAGGGCCTGGCGGGCAAGGGCGAGTCCCTGGTGGTCTTTGTCCCCGGGGTTGTCTCTGGTAGTCCTATCTATGAAATGCTCGTGGTGGGAGTTCAAAAAGCGGTGGATGAAAAACCCGGCAGCACCGTAAAGGTGGTAGAGGGGGGCTTTAACCAGGCAGAATGGGAATCAAAAATCACGAGTCTCGCCGCAAGCGGGGTGTATCAGCTTATCATTTCTTCCAATCCTGCCATGCCGGCTATCTGCCAATCCGTGGCAGCAAAGTTTCCAAAGCAGAAATTTCTGCTCTTTGACGGCCAGCTGGAGGGGAATCCTCAGATCTATACCCTCCGGTATAACCAGCGGGAGCAGGCTTATCTGGCAGGCTATATCGCTGCCCTGGTGGCTCAACAGGCTGGGGGTGCAAAAAAACTCGGCCTTGTGGCGGGACAGGAGTACCCTGCGATGAACGACATCATCCTCCCCGGTTACCTGCAGGGAGCCCAGGCGGTGGACCGCGTCTTCTCGGTGGATTTCCGTGTGGTGGGCAACTGGTACGATGCGGGTAAGGGCAGCGAGCTTGCGGCCAGTATGATCCGGGAAGGGGCAAAGGTAATACTCCCTATTGCCGGCGGGGCCAACCAGGGGGTCATTCAGGCTGCCTCTGACGGCGGGGCCAAGGTGGTCTGGTTCGATGTCAATGGCTATGGGATAAAACCGGGGGTTGTAGTCGGCAGTGCTATCCTGAAACAGGACAGGGCTGCCTATGAAAAGACCAGATTGTACCTGGAGGGCAAACTGCCCTTCGGCAAGGCTGAGCTGGTCGGAGTGGCCGACGGCTATGTGGACTTTGTCGATGATGATCCGGCCTACATCGCCGCGGTCAGCGAGACTGTCCGGAAACAGCAGGCCGAACTGGTCACCCGGCTCCGGAAAGGGGCCCTTACGCTCCGGGAGGATGGGACCGAAGTCCGGAAATAAACATGGAAATTATCCTGCGGAATGTGTCCAAGTATTTTCCCTCCAATGGGGTTCAGGCCCTTTCCGGGGCCCATTTTGAGCTCCGGCCAGGGGAAATACATGCCCTCCTGGGGGAAAATGGGGCCGGGAAATCGACCCTGATGCACATTCTCGCGGGACATCTGGAAATGACCACCGGGGAGCTTCTTGTGGATGGTATTCCCCGTACCTTTACCAGTCCAGGCTCAGCCCTCCAGACCGGTATCGGCATGGTGCGGCAGCACCCGGTCCTGGTCCCAGGCTTTTCCCTCTGGGAAGATGCCCTGCTCGGGCTCCCCGGGCCGCCCCTGGCACCGCTGAATGCCCGCCTTGGTCGGCGTTGTTTTCAGGACCTTTCTGACCGCTGGGGCTTTGATCTGGATGCAAGCACAAAAACCGAGCACTTGACCATAAGCCAGCGTCAGAAGGCATCGGTACTGACACTGCTGCTTCATCAAGTCCAATGTATCATTCTGGATGAACCCACGGCGGTGCTGACCCCCATAGAAACGGAGCGGCTTTTTTCATTACTGCGGAAACTCCGTTCCGACGGGCTGTCTATCGTGCTCATTTCTCATAAACTGGAAGAAACCCTGTCAGTGGCAGACCGGCTTACCATACTCCGTCAGGGGAAAAGTGTTGCAACACGGCTCACCAATGAAACAAATACCGAAGAATTAACCCAACTCATGTTCGGCGATGCCATTGGGCAATCTAATGCATCCATGTCTTTCCTTCATATTGTTCCTGCCGTCCAGGAAGAGCCCATATTGATGGTGGACCATCTTTCGGTAGCACAAAAAGAACTGGCCCATCTGCGGGACCTTTCATTTTCAGTACATAAAGGCGAGGTCTATGGGATTGCGGGTGTCCGGGACAGCGGACTTGAGACCCTGGAACTGACAATCACCGGGTTTGTAAAACCCCTAGCAGGCAGAATCTTGCTGAATGGCCGAGCTGTAGAACACCAGGGGCCTCTGGCGTTCCGCCGTGCGGGGGCCGCCTATGTCAGTGCGGATCGTCTTGGCCGTGCCATCGCATTAAAATTGCCGATTATCGATTCTCTTATAGTTCATGCCCATCGACGTTTTGTAAAAAATCGTTTCCTGTGGCCAAGATTCCTTGACCTTAAGGCGATCCGGTCCTGGGCTCGAAATATTTTTGGGTTAAGCAACATACAGGGAAGTCTAGATAGTCCTGCGGAGGCCTTTTCGGGAGGTCAGCTGCAGCGGCTCATTTTAGCCCGTGAATTTGCAGAAGCTGCCCCGCTCTTTGTTCTGGCTGAGCCGGGCTGGGGGTTGGATGCCGCGGGCAAGGTGCTGCTCCAGGAGCGGCTTGATGTATATCTTAAAAATGGCGGTACGGTTCTGCTTTTTTCTACCGATGTGGATGAACTGCTTCAGTTTTCTTCACATATTATGGTGATACGGGATGGGCGAAATGTACTTGAATTGGATGTTCCGGAAGATGAACATCTGCGCCCTATGCTGAAATCACAGATCTCCGCTGCCATGGTTGGAACTGGGGTTCCGCAGGAAACTATCCGGGAGGTTCAGGTATGAGAACCGCTGGCAGGGCCCGTTTCGCTCCCCTCTGGGGTGCGGTTTTTTCGCTGGGAAGCGGTATCCTTCTCATCTGTCTCCTGATTCTTTTTACCAGTGCTGATTCTTTGGCTACGCTGAAAGTATTCTTTTTAGGACCCTGGTCTTCTCCCTGGTTTATCGGCAACACCCTGGATATGGTGGCCCTGCTCATGGTGAGCGCCCTGGGGGTAGCCGTAGCGTTTCGCGGTGGAACCTTTAACCTGGGAGGTGAGGGGCAGATTTACCTTGGAGGACTGGGCGCCACGGTGGTGCTTCTGTCTTTTCCGACCCTGTCCGGTACTTTGTCACTCCTGCTTGCGGCCCTGGTAAGCCTGGTGATTGGGGCCCTCATGGGCGGTCTTTCGGGGGTCTTAAAACGATATGCCAGGGCCGATGAATTGATTACGAGCTTCCTGTTTTCAGCGGCTCTTACTCCGGTTGCGGATTATCTTATTGCAGGCCCCCTGCGGGACAAATCGGGCAGTCTGCTTGCAAGTCCCCGTTTTGCACCGGAGAGAACCTTAACCCATCTATTGCCGCCTTCCAGTCTTTCTACTTCCTTTCTTTGGGCTATAGGACTCGTCTTTTTGGTATATATATTGATGAACCGAACTGAAAGCGGTTACCGGTTCCGGGTTGCAGGGACTAGCCCTGAGTTTGCCCGTTATGGGGGCTTCCCTGCTCCAGCCTATTGGGTATATGCCATGGCTGGCTCCGGAGCCCTGCATGGGCTTGCAGGCTTTTTTGCTGTAGCGGGAACCTATGGCCTCTGTCATCAGGGGTTCTCCGGTGGGTTGGGCTGGAGCGGTATCGCCGTAGCCCTGATTGGCCGCAACAAGCCCCTGGCGCTTTTTCCGGCGGCGCTTATGTTTGCCTGGCTTAAAGCCGGTTCCGATGGGGCCCTGCTTGCTTCGGGTCTGCAGTTCGAAACATCGGCTTTTGTGCAGGCGATTATCCTGCTGCTCGTAACGGTTCGGAGAAAACCATGATATACACCCTCTTAACAGCTTCGGTGCCCCTTATACTTGCAGGATTAGGTGCAATGATAAGCGACTTTTCTGGTTATCTGGCGGTATTTCTTGAGGGAGCCATGATGCTGGGGGCCTTCTTCGTCTGGGTCTTTAGTATATGGAGCGGGTCCATCTTCGTTGGTTTTATTATAACGTTGCTGATTACCGGGCTTATGGGCTGGCTGCTCTCCCGTTTTATCCGCTGGACCGGAGCTAATCCCTTTGTAGCTGCTCTGGCTTTAAATATAGCTGCTTTGGGTATAACAGAGACGATTTCAGTGCTTCTGTATAACACCAAGGGTGTGCTTCGCTCACCCGGTTTTCCTGCTATAAATGGTATCTGGTTTGTGGTACTTGCTGTTGCATTAGTATTTCTTGCCTATTGGGTCATCTACCATACTCCATTAGGACTCAGGCTGCGAGCCTCAGGGAGAAGTCCCGAGGTCCTGCTCCAGCGGGGGATCGATCCGGTGCGGTACCGGGATGGGGCCTGGGCGGTGGCAGCCATGCTTGCAGCCCTGGCAGGGGGTGTTTTAACGGTTAAAATAGGCGCCTATGCTCCCGGCGGGACCAACGGGCAGGGGTGGATTGCCCTGGTTATGGTATATCTGGGATTCAGGAATGTGGGGGGCGTGGCCCTGGCGGCAGTGGTGTTTACTCTTATTGAGCGGGTCGGCATAGAAGCCCAGGCGGTACTCGCCATCCCATCAACCTTATTGCTTGGTCTTCCCTCTTTACTTGCCTTATTACTCTATATTCTCTCCCAGCTATTGAGAAAAGAGTAAGCCAGGTCGATAATTTTAAATAGCCAATGAACATCACGATGAATCTCTTTACCATACTGAGTCCCGCCCTTGTTTTTGCGACTGGCGGATTTTTTCTTGCCCTTCTATTACTCATCTTTACCTTTATTTTTGGTAAACGGATTCGAGGTTTATGGCACATAGCATTGGCAGATATCATTATTTCTGTTGCTCTAGTGGGGCTTGTTGTTACCGGCACTCAGCATGAACAATTAGGTTTCATGTTCCTGTATCCCCTGCTTATTCTAGGTGCAGCCTTTATTGGAATAGGGTATGGGCTGTTTTTTCATGAAACCTTTTCAAAGGGCCTTTGGCTTTATATCCCCGGTCTGCTGAGTTTTCTCTTAGAAATGCTTTTCGCTTCGGTTTCGATCCCCGTAACGGTTCATCGGGTTCTGCTTTCATGGATTATTGCTATTCAGTTTACCGTTAATGGTATCATTATTATACAAGCTGGACTCTGGGTTAAGAAACAGAATAAAGTTGCCCTTGCTTTGAATCAGACCATTCTCACCCATTTTATTGGGTTTATCTCTATTGGGGTGGGCGGGGTTTATGTACTCCGTGGTCTTGGTTTCCTATTCCCATTTAAGCTGTTTACCCTGTTTTCTCATTCCTATACGGGTCTGCTTTTTGCAATGACCGTCGCAGGGATTCTATTCAGTTTCGGCATTCTTATTCTCAGCGCAATAAAATTGCAGGAAGAGCTTACAAGCAGAGAGTTCAAACTTACCCGGGAACAGTATGACCTGCTGGTGCGAACGATTATCGATACGGTCCCTCAGGCTATCATTCTTAAGGATCGTCAATCAACCTTTATATTTACCAATTCCTATTTTGCAATGCTCCATAACAAGGGGCCAGAAGATCTTATTGGTCTTACCGACGCAGACCTGTATCCGCCGGAGCTTGCCCAAAAGTACCGCTCTGATGACCGGGAGGTTATGGAAAGCGGATTAAGCCGCAGTTTTATAGAAGAACATGTACAGGGTGGTGAACGTACCTGGGTAGAAACAATAAAAACCCCAGTCCGGGATGCCTCCGGGACTGTAACGGGGGTGCTCGTTATGTTTATCGACATAACTGGCCGCATTCGTGCCCAGGAAGCCCTAAAGGAAAGTGAAGAAAAATACCGTGAATTAAATGAACAGCTCGAAAAGCGGGTAGAAGAACGGTCCAGAGGGCTCAGGGAAGCAAAACGTGATCTGGACCTCTTTTTCGAAGTAACCCTGGACTATCTCTGTATCATCAATATGAATGGTTACTTCCAAAAGGTGAGCCGGTCCTGGGTAAACGATACGGGATGGCCGGAACATGAATTGGTGGGGGTTTCCATTCTGCAGTTCCTTCCAGAGGAAGATCGGGAAAAGGCAATTGAGGCTGCTAAGCTGTTGTTGTCCGGGGTTCCCCTTAAGGATTTTCATATCCGTTTTAAGCGGGCCGATGGCAGCTGGATGATCCTGGCTCTTTCGGCTGTAGGAGTCCCCGATCGAAATCTGGTGATTGCTGCCGCCCATGATATAACTCAGCAGCTGGAAATAGAAGAGCGGCTCAGGCAGGCCAGGTTTGATGCTGAGCAGGCAAGTAAGGCGAAGAGTCAGTTTATTGCCACCATGAGTCATGAACTCAGGACTCCCCTTAATGCGGTATTGGGTTATAGCTCTCTATTACAGCCCTTTATCCAGGATGAAAGGGGCCTTCGTTATTTAAAATCTATCGGAACCGCAGGCCGATCTCTTTTGGCTATAATTAATGATATCCTGGACCTGACCAAGGCTGAATCGGGTCGAATTGAACTAGTTCCTATGCCTTTTGAAATCAGGCTTTTGGCGGGGGAACTGCTTGATATTTTCCGCTTTAATGCGGAAGAAAAGGGCCTACTGGTACAGATCCACATTACCGAGTCAGTACCCAAAACCATCATGCTGGACCAGAATCGGCTTAGACAGATCCTGGTAAACCTGATGGGGAATGCCATAAAATTTACCGATGCAGGTTCGGTGACCCTCTTTATCGATGCAAAACCTGAAGTGTCTCAGAGCAATAATGCTGGAAGCCCCAATCGGGTTCACCTGAGTATTGAAGTAACCGATACGGGAATCGGTATTTCAGAAGAGTTCCGGGCCCATCTGTTTGATCCCTTTAGTCAGCAGGATTTTAAAATTGCACGAAAGTATGGTGGGACTGGGCTGGGACTTGCAATCTCTAAACGGCTTCTGGATTTAATGGGAGGTACCATCCGGTGTGAATCCCCGGAGCAGGGAGGAACCCGGTTCAGGATTGATATACCCCAGGTGCCTGCATCGGGCAGTGATGTACAGTATTATATAACCTTTGGCCAGGGCTTCGAAGAAAAGGTTGAAAGTCTGCAGGGGTTGGTCCCTGTAATCCAGCATGAAGATGCATCGCTTACACTCTTAATAGTCGGGGTTTCTGTTGAACGGCGTACATGGTTACGGGAACTTTTACAGGAAAAACACATTAATGTATATGAAGCATCGCTGGAGACAGCCCAGACCTACCCGATTCAGCAGGTGAACGGCATTGTCTTCGATTTTCCTGCCCTCAAGCAACAGGTAGAAGCCTGTCGGGAGCTCATTAAAAAATGGGTACAAATATATAAAACTCCCCTGCTTTTGATAATCCATGCTAAGGGCAGCCGGACAGATCGTGAAAACCTGCTCAGTATTTTAAGCATCGGTGGCTTGGATTACCTGCAGGAACCCATAGATCCGGAAGAATTGTGGCTTCGTTTAATGAATCAGATTGAACTTAAGAGCAGCAGAACGAGAATCGCAGCGGTTAACCGGGCCCTCACCGAAACAACAAGCCGCTTGCAGCAGCTGTCGGTTCAGGTGGATAAACTCGTTTCAGTTGATGAACTGACGGGGCTTGCAAACCGAAAAACCCTATGGCGCTGGCTGGTTCAGGAGCTTGGTAAGTGTAAAACCCAGAACTTGAGCCTTGCGGTTATGCTTGGAGACATCGATCATCTTAAGCGGATTAATGATATGTATGGGCAGCTTCTCGGAGACCAGGCGGTTATTGAATGTGCCCATCGATTCTCCCGCGCCTTGGACCAGAATGTCCTTCTTGGCCGGTGGTCTGGGGAAGAATTCCTGGCCATCCTTCCTGGAGATCCAGAAAAGAGTCCCGAGGATCATCTGGCATTCGCAGTAGAACAAGCAGAAGGTATTCGCAACCAGATTGTGGGCGAACCCCTTATTATCGGCCGCGAGCGGATTCAGCTATCCATTTCCATCGGAATTTGCGTAGTGGTTTGCGATGGTCCGGAACCTGATGAGGCTCTTGCTTCGGCCATGCTCAGGACCCTGGAAGATGCCCTGTACCGTGCAAAAACCAGGGGACGCAACCATGTGGAGGCACTCAAATTTATTCATCAGAACGAGCCGCCAGTTCCTCCCACCGAAGGGTCTTCTCATCAATAAGTCGGAGAACTTCCTCGTAACGGCGGCGGGCTTCCGCAGCGGCTCTGCCATCCTTTGCAAGGGTCCCATCGGTGCTGGAAAAGGCAGCCTCCAGCTCTGACTTCTCTATTTCCAGGGCCTCTATTTCTGGTAACAGCTGCTCCAGTTCCCGTTTTTCCTTAAACGTGAGCCTCTGTTTCTGCTGTCTTGGACTTTCTGTTCTCGAAATCTCCTGTTTTTGCATCTGGTTGGATTCCGGTTTTGCTGCTTCCTGCTGTTCCCGCTGCTGGTCTCTCTGTAGTTCCCTCCAATCGCTGTAACTTCCCACATAGGAGGTGATGTTCCCCTTCCCGTCAAATATCCAGAGACTGTCGGTCATACCCTCCAGAAAGGCCCGGTCATGTGAAACGACGATGACGCTGCCCTTAAAATGGCGTAAAAAGTCTTCCAGGAGGGCTATGGTTCCGATATCAATATCGTTGGTGGGTTCGTCAAAGAGGAGTACATTGGGACTGGCAATTAAAAGCCGTACAAGCTGCAGCCGCCGCCGTTCGCCCCCGGAAAGTTTCTCTATTTTTTGTGACTGCATCGGGCGTGGGTATCCAAAACGCTCAAGAAACTGTTCAGCGGTTAGTTCGGTACCATCATCAAAAGAAATACGTTCAGCGGCACTTTGCACATACTCCAGAATGCTTGCCCCACTATTTATGGAAGACCCGGTCTGGTCAAAATACCCTATTGCAACCGTTTCGCCCCGAACTACTGTGCCTGTATCGGGTTCAATAAGACCTGCAATCAGATTGAGCAGGGTCGATTTACCGCTCCCATTGGGGCCAATAATACCAATCCGCTCTCCCGCAGAAAGGGTATACGAAAATTCCTTGAAAACGGAGCGGCCTTCATAGGCCTTACTTACCCTTTGCAGTTCCAAGACCTTCCCGCCCAGGCGGCGCTGACCGGTTCTAAAGGCATCGGTCTTTGTCTGCGGGGCTTCAGGCCGGCCCTGCACCAGGTCCCGGATCCGTTCTTTTCGTTTTTTATCCTTCCCGCCCCGGGCTTTTGGACCCCGTTTGAGCCACTCAAGCTCTACCCTCAGTATAGCCTCCCGTCTTCGTTCCCGGGCTGAATCTATCTGGGCCCGTTCCTCTAGCCGTTCCAGATATTCACTGTAGTCTCCTGGATATTTGCTGACCCCCTGCCGGTCGATGTCGATGATGACATTGCAGACCGCATCGAGGAACCAGCGGTCGTGGGTAACCAGAACAAAGGCCTTGCCGGACTGAACCAGCTTTTTCTCGAGCCATTCGATGGTATCGATGTCCAGGTGGTTTGTTGGCTCATCCAGTAGGAGCAGGTCCGCATTGCTGGCAAGACAGCGAACCAGGGCGACCTTTTTAATCATTCCGCCGGAGAGGGTTTCCATCGGAAGGCTTATATCAGGAATATCCAGCTCTGAAAGAAGCGAAGTGAATCGATGTTCAACCGTATAGCCGCCCCGTTCTTCCATTTCGTGGCTTAAGACACTTATGGTATCGCTCGGAATTGCAGGATCCTGTAAAGCCCGTTCATAGCGGTCGACCAGCTGAACCAGGGGATCCGTGGAACGGAATAGAAAGTCCCGAATCCGATCTCCGGTTTCCCATCGGGGGACCTGGTCCAGGATACTAACCTGAAGGCCCTTTTTTCGGATAATGGTTCCCTGATCCGTCTCCAGGGTTCCAGAAAGTATTTTAAGCAGGGTCGATTTGCCTGCCCCATTGGGACCCACAAAGCCGATATGTTCTTCCGGTTCTATGCTGAAGGATACATTGGAAAAAAGGGGTGTTTCTCCCAGGGTTTTGCTGACCGAATCCAGTGAAATGAGTGCCATAAGGAAGTTATAGCAGAAATTGATGAACTGGACACGGGGGTAGGGGGGGCTGTGTTTGCGTTTAAGTAGTTCTGGAAAAGTATCCCTATTCGATGTATAGTAACAGCATGAATATTGATGACCCTGCTGTAGAACTGAATCTGAAGGAACTTTCCCGCACCCTGGCTGCCGCAACAGATCCGCAGCTTATAGAAGATTTTTTACGCAGCCTGCTTACCCCTTCGGAAACCGCGGATATTGCGGCCCGCTGGGCTTTAGTAAAGGCCCTGGATAATAAGGTCCCCCAGCGGGAAATTGCAAAGGAATTGGGCCTCTCCCTCTGCAAAATAACCAGGGGCTCCCGGGAGCTTAAGAAACCCGATTCCCCCTTCCGGAAGATGCTGCATATCACGGACCAGTTAAAATCCTAGGTAATGCTTCTGCCTAAAGGGTCCCGACCTGGAAGGATTTTCTAAAAAGAATCCGTCTTCCCCGTTCCAGCCATACAATGATGATAGCCAATATGAAACGGGGAACCACCGCCCAGAAGAGGGGGACGCCGATGGCCATGAAAAGCAGGGTGTCCTCCAGGAGCGAGTGGCTGATACCCACATGATGATTAAAAAGATCCCCCTCGGATAGGCTCAGCTTCCCCGTCTCCACCCGTTCAATCATGATGGCAGATCCATAGGCTAAACCAACAATATTGGCTACGATCCAGAGGAAGCCAGTGGAAGGAGGAAGTCCCAAAAGCCGCATAAAAGGGCTGGTGATCTTTCCCAGGAGTTCCAGAAGGCCAAATTCTTCCATTACTTTCTGAACTGCCATAAGCAAACTCACCAGGATGACTATTTTGATAATCAATGTACCCATCTGCAAGGCCCATGTTTCCAGAATAAGGGGTATGTCTTGCAGGTGCAGGGGCGGTGGTGGAGTAAAAGAAGCTGCCACTCCCGGGATTTTGCTTGCACCGAAGCCGGCGGGAAGGATATAATTAAGCAGGAAGGCCGCAACAAGGGCGGTAAAAATCCTGAGAAATACCATTTTTGTAGCCGATGACCCTGTTTTCCGCATCACCGTGCTTTCTATGATAAGATTGTGGGCGATAAGGCACATGACGGCAAGAATCGTGATTTCCCGCAGGGATAGCTGCAGGGTGCCGATGACCGCAATGGCGGAATAAATATTAAGAAGCAGTGCGCTGAGGAATACCAGGGAACTTTCTCCGGGCAGACCCAGGATGTGCATGAGCGGATCGAGGATCCGGGATGCAATAAATAGTAAACCGGTTTTATCTAGTGCCAGGACCGCCAGTGAAACGGGGATCATGACGGATAGTAAAAAACGGATTGTTTGCAGAGAGGGTTTCCAGGCCTTGCCCAGGGCTGAAAAAAAACGATGGATGACTGATTTTTGATCCATGGGATGTATTAAGCGCCGAATAACGGTGCATTGTCAAGGCAATAATGCCGTATAGGGGGTTGAAGCACGAACATGAAAGAAATGAGTCTAATTTCACAGGGAATCCTTGGATATGGCTTTGTAAATCCCGAATATATCCCTGAGGGAGCCGACGAATACTGGCAGAGAAACCAGCAAATTGGTGAACGGGCTAAACAATGGCGTAAACTGCGCTCCGATGAGATTGCTGTTTTAGTAAAAAACAACAATTTTTGCTCCAATTGGGACAATTTCTTCGTGAGCGACCCCTTTAATCCCCACCTTATTCGAAATTCTCAATTTTATGGTCTCGTTCGCCTCGGTGCAGTCCGGGATAACCTGCTCCAGTACCATGACTATAAAATACCGGCAGGTATTAGAGACAGCACCATCATATCCTGTGATATCGGCGACGACTGCGCCATTCAAAACTGTCCCTATATTTCACACTACATCATCGGAGACCAGGTTATTATCAGCCGGGTAGATGAAATTCAGGTCTCTAACCATGCTAAATTCGGCAACGGTATCCTTACCCCTGGTGAAAGCGAGGATGTACGGGTCTGGATTGATGTGATGAATGAGGCGGGCGGACGCTCCATTCTGCCCTTTGTTGACATGATTCCCGCCGATGCTTACCTGTGGGCTGCCTACCGGGATGATGCCGCCCTGGTAGCTCAGCTTAAGGAAATAACCCAGCGGCAATACGGAGCCGGCCGGGGGCGCTATGGCACCATTGGTTCCTGGTCTGTCATTAAGGGCTGCGGCATCATAAAGGATGTGGCTATTGGGGACTGTGCCTATATAAAGGGAGCCAATAAACTTAAAAATCTGACGATTCTTTCCAGTGAGGATGAGCCAACCCAGATCGGCGAAGGGGTGGAACTGGTCAATGGCATCATCGGCTATGGGTGCCATGTTTTCTATGGCTGCAAGGCGGTTCGCTTTGTTATGGGCCGCAACAGCAACCTCAAATACGGCGCCCGGCTCATCCACTCCGTTCTGGGTGATAATTCCACCGTCTCCTGCTGTGAGATGCTGAATAATCTTATTTTCCCCGCCCATGAACAGCACCATAATAATTCGTTCCTTATCGCCAGTCTTGTGCAGGGCCAATCCAACATTGCCGCGGGGGCGACCATCGGGTCCAACCATAACAGCCGGGCCAACGATGGCGAAATCCGGGCAAACCGGGGATTCTGGCCGGGTCTGTCGGTAACACTTAAGCATCCAAGCCGGTTTGCATCCTATGCCCTCATCGCAAAGGGAGATTACCCCTACGAGCTCGACATACCCCTTCCTTTTGCCTTAGTAAACCATGATGTAGCCCGGGACCGGCTTGAGATCATGCCTGCCTACTTCTGGATGTACAATATGTATGCCCTGGAACGAAATGCCTGGAAGGCCGCTAGCCGGGATAAACGGGTGGTGAAAATTCAGAGAATTGAAACGGACTATCTTGCCCCGGATACGGCGGAGGAGATTCTTCATGCCATGGAACTACTGGAACTCTGGACCGGCCGGGCAGCCCTCTTTGCGGGGGGCGAAAACCCCGAGGCATACACCGAATCGGCCCTGCGGAACCTGGGAAGGAACCTGCTTTCCGCTGCGGAAAACCGCATGGGTGGTCTCGAAGTGTATGCCGAGGGTCTTGAGCGGCATAAGCGACCTGCTCTTATTGTAAAACCCCGCAAGGCCTGGCGGGCCTATAACCGGATGTTGCGCTACTATGCCCTGAAAGGCCTCCTTGCCTATGCGGAAGCCCGCCCCGATGAGGCAGTCCCTGAACTTTTTGTCGCACTGGATGGGGAGTACAGTGCCCGGGGTAAAAAACGGGAAACGGGCTGGGTGAACCTGGGCGGTCAGATTGTCCCCGAGCCCAAAGTTGATGAGCTGCGGCGGGATATAGGCGAAGGAAAGCTCGACTCCTGGGATGCAATTCATGCCCGTTATGACGCCATGGCTGCAGAATATCTGCACGATAGGGCTATCCATGCCTGGGCTCTGCTCCTGGAACTTCCTCCAATGGATGGGGCTGCACCCTTTACCGCTGATGGGCTACTGCATGGCCGGGATCTAAAAACTTTGATAGCAGAGGGCCGGGAAATCAGAGGCTGGATTTCGAATGAGGTGTATAAAAGCCGGGCCAAGGATTGGCGGGATCCCTTCCGTAAAATCACCTTCCGCAATGATGCTGAAATGGAAGCTGTTCTGGGGCGGGTAGAGGA
>ERZ795050.2504-NODE-2504-length-20242-cov-7.512706_pt1 | contig 20242 bp, 18 predicted proteins | sample MGYA00375134_ERZ795050 | MGnify/ENA primary metagenome ERZ795050 (study PRJEB30179, sample SAMN05720221) | activated sludge metagenome | isolation source: Anaerobic digester | place: Japan | collected 2015-05-26 ... | reverse complement strand
ACTATCATCGCACACTGGCCTCAACTTGGAAAGATGTGCTTCACCGGACGGTTACCCTGAAACCGCCTCCGCCGCCGGTTCACCCCCACGTGTGTGGGGAATGCGGCTTGGGATCGCGCTTCGGCTTCTGACCTGGCGGTTCACCCCCACGTGTGTGGGGAATGCGCGTAGTGCCCCTCTGGAACGAGTGTGGTGCTCGGTTCACCCCCACGTGTGTGGGGAATGCGCCATGTCCTCCAGTGTGGTAGACGCCAATGGCGGTTCACCCCCATGTGTGTGGGGAATGCTTCACACAGGACGTGAAGGGCGGCGTGGCGAGCGGTTCACCCCCACGTGTGTGGGGAATGCGCGAGGAAGCTCTTGCAGTCGCCATCGAGGTTCGGTTCACCCCCACGTGTGTGGGGAATGCGTCCGCAAGCGGGAAGGCAAGGTGAAGGCCCGCGGTTCACCCCCACGTGTGTGGGGAATGCGGCAGCTACGCCGTGTTCGTCGGCAACGCCAAAGGTTCACCCCCACGTGTGTGGGGAATGCTATCCCGCTCATGTGGGCCTTCCACTTCGCCACGGTTCACCCCCACGTGTGTGGGGAATGCAGCCTCAAGGGCGTCGAGCGCGCCGTGCTGCTCGGTTCACCCCCACGTGTGTGGGGAATGCACGATCTGGGCGAGGAACTCGTCGCACCAGCCCGGTTCACCCCCACGTGTGTGGGGAATGCAGAGGGACATCCAAAAAGTGAAAGGGGCCGATCGGTTCACCCCCACGTGTGTGGGGAATGCGCCACTCCCTCCTGGTCGGCGGCGCAGATGAACGGTTCACCCCCACGTGTGTGGGGAATGCTTCCCGAATGACCTCGATGCCCGTCTGCTCTCCGGTTCACCCCCACGTGTGTGGGGAATGCCGCCTGGCCGCGTTGCTCTTCAACGCGACGACCGGTTCACCCCCACGTGTGTGGGGAATGCCCCGTGCGACGGGCGCTGGCCTGCGTCCGCCCCGGTTCACCCCCACGTGTGTGGGGAATGCGAGGCGGGCGGGACGCCTGCCCCACCGGGCGCCGGTTCACCCCCACGTGTGTGGGGAATGCTGCCTGGCGGCGGTAGCTGCTGCCCCAGTTATCGGTTCACCCCCACGTGTGTGGGGAATGCTTCCAGCGCGTGCACGGCGGCGGCTCCGGGTTCGGTTCACCCCCACGTGTGTGGGGAATGCATGCCCGCCCGTGCGAGCGCGGCGGCGTACTGCGGTTCACCCCCACGTGTGTGGGGAATGCTCCTTCCGCGAATCCGTCACGCGCTACGCCGCCGGTTCACCCCCACGTGTGTGGGGAATGCCCCACCATCATGAGTGCCTTGCAGTCCCAGGGCGGTTCACCCCCACGTGTGTGGGGAATGCACGTAGAATGCCCCGCGCACGCCATGTGGCACCGGTTCACCCCCACGTGTGTGGGGAATGCGCTCGTGGATCAGCGTCCATGTCACCTGTCGCCGGTTCACCCCCACGTGTGTGGGGAATGCGCGTCCGCCGGGTTTGTCCAGTCCTTCAGCAGCGGTTCACCCCCACGTGTGTGGGGAATGCAGCCCAAGCGGGATCACGATGCCGCCACGATTCGGTTCACCCCCACGTGTGTGGGGAATGCTTGTAGGCCACGGCCACGTGCCCCATCGCGTCCGGTTCACCCCCACGTGTGTGGGGAATGCCCACCGCAGGAGCGGCCGTCCGCTCCAGTGAACGGTTCACCCCCACGTGTGTGGGGAATGCACCGCCGGCCGCCGGCGGTGAATCGTCCACGCCGGTTCACCCCCACGTGTGTGGGGAATGCGCGAAGACGCTCTCCTCGCCGATGGCGGCGCCCGGTTCACCCCCACGTGTGTGGGGAATGCTGATTGCCCGCATCCTCCGCGCTGTCGTAGACCGGTTCACCCCCACGTGTGTGGGGAATGCTCGCTGGCTACCGCCACGTCCTCCACCACCACCGGTTCACCCCCACGTGTGTGGGGAATGCTCGGCCTTTTCCCGCCGCTTCTGCTCGGCGGTCGGTTCACCCCCACGTGTGTGGGGAATGCCGCCGCACCTGGCGACGCCGCACCGAGATAGGCGGTTCACCCCCACGTGTGTGGGGAATGCGCCACGGCCTCCGCCGCCTTGCTCCACTCCGCCGGTTCACCCCCACGTGTGTGGGGAATGCGCGGTGGCAGTGCCCCTGTAGCCGGCGGTGGCCGGTTCACCCCCACGTGTGTGGGGAATGCGTGAGTCCTCGCACGACGAGGAGAAGATAAAACGGTTCACCCCCACGTGTGTGGGGAATGCCGCACTTCCAGCGTCGTCGCCATCTCGCTCTCCGGTTCACCCCCACGTGTGTGGGGAATGCGTATCTATACGCCCATGCGGTGCGCGTAGAATCGGTTCACCCCCACGTGTGTGGGGAATGCAGGCTGTGCGCCGCCGGCCAGAGGCCAAACGACGGTTCACCCCCACGTGTGTGGGGAATGCGTCTGCCGCTCGTGCGTGCAGCTCTGGCCGGCCGGTTCACCCCCACGTGTGTGGGGAATGCTCGACGGCCGCTTGAGCGGCCTTCAACAGGGCCGGTTCACCCCCACGTGTGTGGGGAATGCAAGTGGTCATCTCCCAGAGAGTCGTAGATGAACGGTTCACCCCCACGTGTGTGGGGAATGCGTGAAAGTCGCGCGGTGTGGGAACGGCTTAGACGGTTCACCCCCACGTGTGTGGGGAATGCAGGATCACGGGAATGTCCATATCCGTGTAGTGCGGTTCACCCCCACGTGTGTGGGGAATGCTGACACGACGGGATAGTGAACGTCGCAGAATTCGGTTCACCCCCACGTGTGTGGGGAATGCTAGCTTGTCGTTATCGATCTCCTTGCCGTAGACGGTTCACCCCCACGTGTGTGGGGAATGCACGCCCTTGCTCGCCGAGGGCAGGGTCAGACCCGGTTCACCCCCACGTGTGTGGGGAATGCAGAGTGAAGACGTGGACGCGAGTGCGCTGCCGCGGTTCACCCCCACGTGTGTGGGGAATGCGGCAGGCTCTACTACGCGCTCGTCATCGAGGACGGTTCACCCCCACGTGTGTGGGGAATGCATGCCCATCGCCATAAGTCGTTCTGGCCACTGCGGTTCACCCCCACGTGTGTGGGGAATGCGCCTCTCGGCCTCCCTCGTGAGAGTCAACCATCGGTTCACCCCCACGTGTGTGGGGAATGCGCTCTGGGGGCCGTCCTCAGTGAAATGCAGTACGGTTCACCCCCACGTGTGTGGGGAATGCGTGGCCGACGCGGTGAAGGACGCCGCGAAGGGCGGTTCACCCCCACGTGTGTGGGGAATGCGGGCGAGGAGTTCGCGTGCAGGGGCTGCACGATGGTTCACCCCCACGTGTGTGGGGAATGCCAATTCCGGCCCGCACCCCCGGCCGTCGCCGCCGGTTCACCCCCACGTGTGTGGGGAATGCGCCATCGAGGCCGGCCGCCACGGCACGAAGCACGGTTCACCCCCACGTGTGTGGGGAATGCGCGTGGAAGGCCACCCCCATTTACGGCATCCGCGGTTCACCCCCACGTGTGTGGGGAATGCCCCTGCGCGACCACTGTCAATGGCCGCGTTTTCGGTTCACCCCCACGTGTGTGGGGAATGCCACAGCTCGACGTGGTTCGAGGCGAACGACAGCGGTTCACCCCCACGTGTGTGGGGAATGCAACGGCGGCGGGACCATTCTCACCTTCGCTTCCGGTTCACCCCCACGTGTGTGGGGAATGCAGCTTCGCGAGTTCCTTCACGTCCATGTCGTTCGGTTCACCCCCACGTGTGTGGGGAATGCGCGAGCGTCGTGCGCGAGCCGATGCCGACCGCCGGTTCACCCCCACGTGTGTGGGGAATGCGCAGTGACCGATCCGCGGTCGGGCGGGGCCGTCGGTTCACCCCCACGTGTGTGGGGAATGCCCGCGGCGCAGCAGCCGCACCATCCGCGTGCGCGGTTCACCCCCACGTGTGTGGGGAATGCGCGCAATGGGACGAGGCGGCCTGGGCGCGGTTCGGTTCACCCCCACGTGTGTGGGGAATGCAAGAGCCGCGGCGGCAAGATTCGCGGCATCCGCGGTTCACCCCCACGTGTGTGGGGAATGCTCCCACAACTGGCCGAGAGCTGCCCCGAATCCCGGTTCACCCCCACGTGTGTGGGGAATGCTTCGCCGTCGCACTCGGATCGTTGTACGCCACCGGTTCACCCCCACGTGTGTGGGGAATGCATCCTCGTGTTCACCCTTCCTCTGGCCTGGTACGGTTCACCCCCACGTGTGTGGGGAATGCAAGTCCTCGGTGGTTGCCTTCACGAACAGTTTCGGTTCACCCCCACGTGTGTGGGGAATGCTCTGAGCGCCACCCCGTCAAGGGCGGCGTTTTCGGTTCACCCCCACGTGTGTGGGGAATGCCGAGCCCGCCGTGATCTCCACCACATCGCCCTCGGTTCACCCCCACGTGTGTGGGGAATGCCGAACGACGGTCCCCGTCTGCACGGCGGCGAACGGTTCACCCCCACGTGTGTGGGGAATGCGACTGGCCGACCGCGTGGACGGCGAAGAACTTCGGTTCACCCCCACGTGTGTGGGGAATGCGTGGAGTTCCGCAAGCGCGGCATCGTGGAGCGCGGTTCACCCCCACGTGTGTGGGGAATGCTAGCCATTCGGCGGCCACCACACGAGCCAGATCGGTTCACCCCCACGTGTGTGGGGAATGCCGGCCGGTGTGGCCGGCGATGAGGTTCTCGACCGGTTCACCCCCACGTGTGTGGGGAATGCTCGAACGAAACGCTCACCACGCCGTGGGCTAACGGTTCACCCCCACGTGTGTGGGGAATGCTACTCGGCCCGCTCGAAGCCCATCGAGCCGGTCGGTTCACCCCCACGTGTGTGGGGAATGCACTGGCTGGTCGGGCTAGGACTGGCGTTTCATGAGGATGAGGCCTTCGAAGTCTTCGGGTTCCCGTCGGGTCTTGCCCCAGGTGCGGATGGCGAAGCCTTGTTCGTTGTTGGTGGTGTGGATGGCGATGGCGTTGCCGTCGCCGAGGCGGCGGTTGATCTTGTCCCAGAGTTTGTCGCGGACCATGGCGGAGAGGGTGCCGACGAAGACGCCGGCGTGGGGTTCGAGCATCCAGCGGGTGAGCTCGCCTCGGAGGCTGGTGGGGGCGTTTTCGAGGATGAAGATGACCATGCGTGGGGTCCTCGGGGTCAGAAGGGGACGTCGGGGCCGGGTTCGCCGCCGGCGGGGGGCTGGCTGTGGTCGAGGCCGCCTTGGACTTCGCCGGCGGGGTCCCATAGGTGCCCTGGGGCGGCGGGGTCGGCGTCGAAGTCGGGCTGTTGGGTGGCTGGCGGGGCGATGCCGGGGGCTTCGATGTGGAGGCAGTCTTCGATGTCGGGGAGGATTCGTTGGAGGAGTTGGGTGGCCTTGAAGGCGTCGCGGCAGGCGATGCGGACGCGGCGGTCGATCTGCTGGTCGCCCTGGGCGGTGGTGTGGAAGGCGATGGGGATGGTGAGGTCGGCTTTGTAGAGGTCGGCGATGTCGTAGACGAAGGAGAGTTGTTTGCCTGTGTGGATGAAGCCGATTGCGGGGGAGTAGCCGGTGGCGAGGATGGCGGCGTGACAGAGGCCGTAGAGGCAGGCGTTGGCGGCGGAGAGGGCGCGGTTGATGGGGTCGGCGGCGTCCCAGTGGTCGCGGCGGTAGGTGCGGCCTGTCCAGGGCACGCCCGTGGCGCGGCTGGCGGCGGCGTAGGCTTCGCGGACGCGGATGCCTTCGCGGCCTCGGATTTGCTGGAGGGCGAGGCCAGGGGGGAGGGGGCCGAGGCGCTTGCGGTACATGCGTTCGACGACGGCGAGGCGGGTGGCGTCGTTGGATGCGAGGCGGGCCTGGCGAAGGAGGTTGGCGGCGGAGCGGGTGCCGCCGATGCCGGCGGCGTAGAGGCGGACGCCTTCCTCGCCGCACCAGAGGAGGAGGCAGTCGTTGTCGGCCAGGGCGCGGATGGCGGCGTGGGTGATGGTGGTGCCCGGGCCGAGCATGAGGAGGGCGAGGGAGGCGATGGGGACGGGGGTGACGGTGTGCCGGTCGCCCTCTTTGCGGTGGAGGGCGATGGCCTTGTCCTCCTGGTCTACGCGGGCGTGCTCGACGTAGAGGTGGGAGAGGCTGTCGCGGATTTTGGGGATTTCGTGGAGGTCTTGCATGGGGTTGACCTCGCGCCCTCGATTCCCATTGCCTACGAGTTTGACAACGCCGGTGCAACGGAGAGGAGGCCGAAGCCGAGGCCCTTGGCGGGGCCGATGCCGGCTCTCAGAGTTGCCAGGAAGGCATTGGGGTCTGTGACGTGGAGTTCACCCTCGTAGCGGACGGAGCGGAGCCGGTAACCTGGGGTTCCATCGGACTTCTTGCTGAAGTACACGTAACCGGGGACCAGTGAGGAGATCGAGTCGGCGCTGAGTGAGAAGCCCGGTGGTTTTTCGTGGGGGCCTCGCTTCACGCTTGACCATAGGGGTTCGGCGCGATGGACGAGCCAGTCCCTATAGGCTTGTCCGGTGTGGGGAACGGGTATGTGTTTGCCCACCCACTTGGGGTCGAGGGGCTGACCGTTGGTGCCGCTGGAGCGAGGACTGGCTCGCCTGACGGGGTTCGCAAGGAGGCGGAACTTGAGGACTTGGCCGGTGAGGAATTGTGGGTTATAGGGGGTTGGTTCGGGGGGGGCGGCGAGGAAATGGCGCGCGTTATGAAAGGCGTATTCCCAGTCGGGGCGGTCGGCAGACTGGACGACGATGACTGGGTTAGCGCCGGGTTGGGGGTCAATGCGGAACAGGAAGCCACAGTCCGATGACCTCTTGGTGTGAACGTGGTGCTGCGCGAAGTCGCCGGGGGCATGTGGTTGAAGGAACTGTGGATCGTCGCGCTTGCGGTCCGCTGAGGGGAAGGCCATGCAGAGGCGTTGGTGGACGCGGTAGAGGTTCCGCAGCCAGAGGCGGCCGGGGCGGGGGCGGTCGGGGTTGGTGCCCACGTCGATCAAGAGGCAGGAGAGGTACATGGCTATTCCACCTCCTCGGGTTCGAGGCGTCTGCGTCGGGTTTCAAGGGAACGGAATCGGATGATCTCGTCGCGCTTCTGGATGATGCGGTTGCGCCAGCGCGGTTCCTCGGGGTTGATGCGGTCGAGGCCCATGCCGAAGCCGTACTCGATCATGGTCACGGCGTCGTGACACAAGCGGCAGAGGGAGCGGAGGTGCTCCTTCTCCCTGTCGGTGCCGACATAGCGGTAGGTGATGTGCTGGGCGGTCGCCCCCTTGCCTTCGCATGGGGCTTTGCAGAAGACGCATGTGTGGTGGTCCCCGCGCAAGCGTTCCCGGCGGGCATCTTGATAGTTCTGGGTGCCGTAGCCGGCGCGCGGGCGGGAGGGGAATGGGGTCTCGGACGCCGGGCATGGGCATCTCAAGGGAATGCTCGCCAATGGCAAGGAGTCACGCACCACCAGCCTGGGTCTTTGGACCGGAGGGTCGAAGGAAATCGGCGCGTCGGGCCACGTCTCCGCATCGGAAGGGGCGCTGGGCTGGGCAGGACTCTTGCGCCACTCAACGAGGCATTGCAGAGGCGAGTCGGGTTGCTCCCCAACGTAGCGCTGCTCCCACGGAAGCGAGGCCAGAGCGTCCGTCAAACTTCCTTCACATTGCATGGGGTTAGCCCATGTCTCATCCTGCTGTGGCAGGGGGAACACGGGCCTCGACGGGGGGCAAGCCTTGCGACCGAGGTAGACCTGCCACTTCGGAGCCAGCAAGGCATCGCACACCTTTCTGAACACGTCCTCATCCTCTTCGCCGCCCGCTTGGAGGGCGACGAGGAAGCTGGCGTCGCACAGGTAGTAGCGGCGGGTGACAAGGGTGCCTTGCGCGCCCGTCTTGAGTTTGCCTTCGGCGGTGATGAGGCCGAAGCCGGCCCCAACGGTGTGGTAGTCGCTCCAGAGGGTACCGGGGCGATCAACGCGCACGGCCATTGCGAGGCGGTTCAGGCGCTCAAGCCACGGCCGGGCCTCGGGCCGCGGGATACCCATGGCGCAGCAGATCATGCCCAGGACGCCGGACTTGGTGGGGGCCTCGGCTGTGCGGCGGATGACGAACTTCGAGTTGAGGCCCCAGGATTGGAGAGGGCCTTCGAGCCGCAGAAAGAGGGTGTTCGGCTCGCCCATGGCTACTTCTCCTTGGCAGTGGCCTTGCCGGCGTCCTTGACCTGCGCCCACGTCAGGCCCAGGTTCAGGGACTCGACTACACCCTCGACCAGTCCGCCGGGTTCCCCCTCCTTGCCGCAAAGCGAGTCAAACGTCCGCTGTCTTGGGTCTACCGGCACAGGCGGCTTTTCTCTGCCCTTGTCGTCCTTGGCCTTGCTGCCATCTGCGTTTCGCTCCCACCCCTCAAGGGGATAGCGCCAGGTCGGGACGCTGTACCAGAGCAGCTTCGAGTCGGTGCAGAGTGCCTTGCGCACCGAGTAGACGTGATCGCCGAGTTGCGCGATGCTGCGCCCAACGAGGCTCACGCGGTCGGGCGCATCGTCGTCCGGGATGCCGTTCCCGACAACGTGTGCGGGGATGGCGAATGCGTTGGCATAGCTGGTGGGCGTCTTGCTCTGCTTGATCTCCACGAGGATGCCCGCTGGCTCACAGTGGGAGGCGAAGCTGTTCTGCTTGCCCGATGGCGTCGTCCTGGCCGCCGCGACCAGGAAGTGCCCCAGAGCGCACGCAGCCAGCTTGCGGGCGTCATCGAGGACCGACGGCCTGTTCTTCACGGCCTCTTGGTAGGCAGCCATGGCTTCCTTGTGGAGCGCCATATCTTGCTCGAACTCCGCCTTGTCCTCGTCTGAGGCATTGGCTTTCGCCTTGCTCGGGGGCTTCGGCTCAGCAGGCGCAGGCCCGGCCAGATTGTCCACCAGTTGGTCCCAGTCCAGGCAGAAGTACTTGTAGAAGCAGGCCGAGGCGAACTGGGCTTCGTCCACGTGGCCCGCACCCGGCCCCTTGCCGAGGTCATCCACCGCTGTGAAGTAATCCACCTCGTTAGTAACCTCGTGGGTGGAAATGGCGTGGGCTACCTGCATCGCCGCCTCCACATCCTGGATGAAGTCTGAGGTGGTCATGCGCCCGAAGAGAGCCATGTCCACGGAGACGGTTGAGATCGCCCGCCGCAGGGGGTCCACGAAGTCCTCTTCGTAACGCTTTGGAGCCTTGCGCTTCGTCTGAAGGTCCGGCTCTCCTTTCGACTTCTTGGGGGATGTCAGCGATTGGAACAGCTTGTCATCTTCACTGGCGACTCTTTGGAGACCTTCGCCGATGATACGAGCAATGTCCGCATCTGAACGCTCCCCGCTGCCGGCCTCACTCTCCTCCCCGCTTCCACCTGGAACCACGAGCTTCTCTAGTTGCTCCATGCGCGTCTTCGTATGCCGGATCCTCCAGGCGGCATCCAGGCAGCGCTCTCGTTGCTCATCGGTGAGCGACGCTGTTGCCAGTTCGTCCTCCAGCAATGACCGGAAGATTGTCGCGGGGTCCAGAAAGTGCTGGTACAGGTTAGGCTGAGCCTTCTTGAGTTCAAGGAGTTTGTCGAGAAACCGGCGGGCCTGCTCAGGACCCAAGCTGATCAACTGCGGGGTCTGTGGCCGATCGTCCTTCTTCTCCGACTTGCGCTTGGCGGATGGCTCCTTGCCCTCCCTGCGCGCAATCGTTCTGCACGCTGCGACAATCGCAGCCTTTTCCTGCTCGAATGTGTCCTCGCTCGATCCCGCGTCCACGAAACGGGCCTTCATGTCCTCTTGGTCAAGAGCCTGACGCACAAGCCAGGGGAAGAACTTGGTGCGCCTTCCAAGGAAGGCACCCATCTCTCTGGCAAAGTAGCCAGGCACACGGTTGTGGATGTCGTTGGGGTTCCCAGGGTTACGAATGCTTCGCTTGAGGCACTGGCTTGAGATGCGGGCACGGGTGACGCCGCCGAAGATGCAGGTCTTGGGCGCGCCCAGGTCGTCGCGGTTGAGGTTGGCAGGACTGTGGTTCTGGATCATGTGAATCTCAATCAACATGGCGGTCTCCTTCGCCCTCAAAGGGGCTTAGATACTCTCTGGCCCATTGGTCTGGGATGTCCACGGCGCGGCCCCTTTCGTGGCCGCGGTCCCACGAGTGCAGATCGTCGAGAAGATCAACCCAATCCATGCCGGGCTCGTGGCCCTGTGCCACGGCCTTGCGTGCGATGCTCAGCGCCCAACGAAGGGGCGGCTCGATGGCGGACAGCGGCGCGAGGATGAGCGCATCGAAGCGCTGGCGGAAGCGCTCGCGGTCCTTCTGGCGTGCCTCGGCGCGCCCCAGAACGGCTGGCAAGGTGGCGCGTCGTGACCCTGGCGATGCTCTGGTGTTGGGGATTGGGAAAGCGCCGTAGAGCTTTGCAACGAGCCATGCGGTGCGGCGCTCGGGGGCCTGCGGGCTCTTCTGCCGCAGGGGCCACCAGAGGCCGGTGAACAGGTCGAAGCCCGGCACGGACCGGTCCAAGGGCTGCCCAGCCAGTTGCCGCAGCCGGGCGCGGTCTCCTGCCTTCATGTCCTCCAGGCGTGCGATGAACGCATCGGTCAGGCTCATGCTTCACCTCGCTTTCCTCTTCCTTCATGCCTGTCGGAGGCCATCAGTTATCATCCATAGCGGGCTGCTCCGCATCCTCTCTCAAGGGGGTTCCTTGGGGCTGCGTCTTGTCAATGCACAGCTGCATCGCATCCCTCACGGCTGAGCGCTGCTCACGACGGCGCAGGGGAGACCGCGGGGCAATAGCGGCGCACGCGCGATCAAGGCGATCCTCCAGCGCCACCTCGGCATCCCTGCGCCATTCGGCGACGGCATCCGGGCAGCCAGTGGCCAGTTGCTCCACGAGTCGCTCGAAGCGTTTCCTGGTCTGGGCTTCTGCTTGCACTGCAATCATGGTCAGGCAGGCCGTCACGTCCGGGCGCTCGGTGGCTTTCCGTCGCAGTGCCGCCAGCACGATGGAGGGAGGGACCACGTGGTCAAGCCAGTCGAGTTCCACTGTGGCCTTCTGCGCCTTATCGGGTTGGATGCCGGCGCGGGGAAGCCGCCAGTGAAGACACGTTCCATCCTGATAGAGAGCTTTGTTCGCGGCAGGGCCGAAGACGGCAAGGGCATCTGCGACGGGGTGTCCTGTGGGTTCCAGGCACCTGCGCAGGTGTTGGTGTTGAGCCGATCTCGCTTCCTCGCGGACGAAAAGGGATTGGAGAATGGCGCGGTAGACCCTCCGCCATGTTCTTGCTTGTACGTCCACAGAGAGCGAGGGGTTGTGGAAGCTGAGAACCGATGTCTTCGGCTTTCCTCTTGTACTTGACCGCCCTCGTTGGGGCGACTCAATGTGGGTGAGCAAGTGGGGATCATCGGGCCATGTCCCCTTTGCGAAGGGCCGGTTCCACCCCGGGAGGAAGGCGATACGCTTGACGAGCTTCTCGTTCCTGCCGCAGCAGGCGCACTGTCCGTTTGGTGCATTGTCCTGGGGTCTTTCCAGCCAGACGCGGCGGGGCCGCCAAGTGAACGCCGAGCGGCAGCCTATGTTGGCTACTCCCGGTTGCGCGTCGGTCAGCCACCCAGGCTCGTCTCCTCTCTTGACGGGCATGCTGCTTGGATGCAGGTTCATCACGAGCGTGTGGAAGAGCGTGTCCCCCAGCGGCAGAGCGTACATCGGAGTAGCGCCGTTGATCCCTGCTGGCTTCTGCTGCTCCTTCCCATGTTTTCCTGCGGCGGCGAATGCTGACAACCGGATCAGCCCGAGCGCACAGCACCCCGCGCACAGCCCATCCACCCCATCCCGAGTGTGACGAAAGTGGGCCACGTTGGTCCCGCTCGGGAGTTCGTCACGTAGGTCCGCCACGGGACGCTCGCCTTCGCTCGCGGCTGTGGTGTCCTGGTAGAACGGGCGGTCGGAGTGGAAGAGGTCGAAGCGTTGGCGCCCACGGTCTTGGAGATCAGCGAGGAGCTTGGCGGGGAACTCGCCTCCGTCCCAGCGTTTGCGCCAGTCCTGCACGGTTTGGATGGGGTCGAGCCAGTGGACGATGGCGATGAGGAAGCGGTAGGCGGCAAAGGTGTCGAGGGGGGATGGCTCGGCGATCCCCATGATGTTGTGGGCGTCCCTGAGAACGCTCTCAATGCCGAAACGCTCGACAGAGCCGTCGAGCATGGTGCAGGTGAGCCAGGGTTCCTTGAGGAGGTCGAACGTGGGCATGGGGGGCTTCCTTTCGTTGGGTTGGGGGGAGAGCAGTGTCAGGAGAGGGCACTGGATGGCTCCTTCTGTGGGGCCGGGGCGCAAGGGGCTTCTGTGAGTGTATCAGGCGGACTGTGACATAGGCTGTCAGTGTGAAAATTTCCCTGGGGCCGTCTTGGGGCGAGCGTACTGTTGGAGAGCGGCAGCCAGGGCCTCCTCGACCCGCCGGCGTAGGAGCTTGGGCTTCAGGACGACAGCGTGCTCGCCATAGGAGAGGGCCCAGCGGCTGATCTCGGTGAGGCCCTTGGCCTGGAAGTGCAGGGTCAACGAGCCGTCCGCGTGTTCCTCGATACGTTGTGTGGGGTGCCAGCGGCGCTCCCGAATCCAGGGGGCCTCGTGGGCGTCGAACCAGATGCTGGCGTTGAGGCGCGGGCCGCCCTTCTCAATACCGAAGCCCTGGTGGGTGTACGCGCCAATGTCGAAGCTGGATGGGATGGTGTAGTGGCGAACCGTGGGGTTGGCGCTGCGTATGCGGGACAGGAGGAAGCTGCGGACCTCTCGGCGCTGGTGGCAGAAGGCGACGAGATACCAGTCGCCCTTGTGGTTGTGGAGATGGTACGGCTCGACGAGACGTTCGCTCTCGACGCCGCGACTCTGGGTGTAGTAGCGGATGCGGAGGGCAGACCGTTCGCGGAGGGCCGCAGCCACAGCGTTGAAGACCTGCATGTCGGGAGGGCGAATGGGGCCGAGGTCAAAGAGCATCGAGGGACTGCGGCCCGAGAGGTCCACGGTGACGGGCTGGTTGAGGGAGCCGGCGATCTTCTCAACGGCGTGAGCAATGCTCGGGCCGAAGGGGGTGCCCTCATACTGCTTCAGCACGTGCTCCGCCACGAGCAGCGCGAGAAGCTCCCCCTCGCTCAGAGTGACAGCCGCCAGGCTGAACGTCTTGTCAGTATAGCGGTAGCCGCGATGTTGCCGGTCGTAGGCGATGGGCGCGCCAAGTATGAGGCGCATGTAGTCCACATCGCGGTAGAACGTGCGGCGGCTGACCTCGAAGCGTGCGACAGCCTGAGCTGCCGTGGGGAATGCGTCGCGTCGCAGTTGTTCATCGAGCCACTGCATCCGCTGCACGGGTGGCCGTGAACTCGGGCAGCGACGCCGCACTGTCATGCTGCTGTCCTCTGGCCGATGCCGCATCAGCAAGACATGCCGAAACCATTTTGGCAAGAGCGTAGCGGGATTGCAAGGAGCTTCGGCTGGCTGGCGAGCCCACACTTGCCAGCGGATTCTGCTCCGACAGTGCTCACGAGGCAGCTTGAGCATCCGCTCGGTCATGCAAGCCACTACACTTCCAAGGCAGCGCGTGGGCGGACGGTATAGATCAGGTAGCCTCTATTGCGCACCCCCAGGGGGATGGATCGGATTTCCAAGAGCATGACCACCCCTATCGGTTTCCGATCTCATCGTCGCGCGGGTCGCGTCCGGAGTTTTCCGAAAGGAGCGTCACGAGCGTCACGCCCGGAGTTTTCCTGAACAAGCGTCATCAGCGTCATCGGGGGGTCGTCGTGCCCGAAGCCACCGCCAACCGCGCGTCGGCGTGTCAGGCGGCCTCGGTGGACGACCGCGGTGCCATCCATCCAACGGGTGCCCCGCGTCGCTCCCGTGGCCTCTGGGAGCGTCCTGGCGGCATCGTGGGGATGGGCGAGGTCGCGGCCCCGCGTCGCCCCGTCAGAAGGCCCGTCACTGCCACGTGGGTCAGCCGCGAGGAACTCGCACCATGCTCCGTCGCCCCTTGCCGCGAAGACTGCCCCTGGCGTCATACAGTTGGCGGCCAAGGTGCTCCGCGTCCAGGGGCGGCGCGTTCGCTCGCTGGCGGGGCGTTCCCGACGCCGTAGGCGTGTCCTATGGCATCCCCTGCGCCCGAGGGCCTCGACGCCAGTCCCGATGGTTGAGCCGGTCGGCCTCGCGTCGGCGGCCATCTCGACAGGCATCGCAAAGCCGCCGTCGGCGAGTCAGCGCGGCGCCGCAGTCGGGACAAGGCCGCTGCGCCGTCCTCGGCCCCGCGTGGTGAACGAGGGACGACACACTCGGCCTCGGATTCCTCCTGCGCCACCACGGCCCGCCGGCCGGGGAGGCGCATCTTTTCAGGAAAGGCGCGCCACGGTCCCTCTCAGCTCGTGAGCAGCCGGCGGGCAGCGGCGAGGATGGAGGGGATAACCTGGGCGAGGGGAGAGCTGAGGGTGATGCCCGCGGCTCGACGGTGGCCGCCCCCGCCGAAGCTCGCGGCGAGCGAGCCGACGTCGAGGTCGTGCTTGGCCCGAAGGCTCACCTTGGTGCCGCCGTCGGGGGTCTCGCGGAACATGAGGATGATCTCCACCCCGCCCAGCTCGCGGAGCTTGTCCACAAAGCCCTCGACCTCCTCGTCGGCCGCGCCGGTCTCGTCGAACATCTGCCTCGTGATGGCGACGTAGGCGATGCGGCCGTCGGCCTCCGCCCGCAGGGTGGCGAGCGCGCGGGCGAGGAGGTGCGTGCGGGGCCAGCTCAGGTTCTCGTAGACGAGTTCGTAGACCCGCGGCGGCGAGGCCCCGCAAGCGACGAGCTGGGCCGCGTCGTGGAATGCCTGGGGGGTAGCATTGGCGTAGCGGAACCAGCCGGTGTCGGTGGCGAGGCCCACGTAGAGGGCCTCGGCGACGGCGGCGTCAGGCGGCCGACCCGTCGTGCGGATGAGGTCGAGCACCAGGGAGGACGAGGAGGAGGCCGTGGGCGCGATGACGGCGACGTGGCCGAGGCCCGCGTTGGTGACATGGTGGTCAATGCAGGCCGTGGGCAGGCCGGCGGCCCGAAGGGCTTCGCCCACGGCGCCGACGCGCTCGAGCGAGGCCACGTCTACGACGATCGCGGCGTCGCAGGCGGCGAGTTCGGGATCGTCGCGCTCGCTCTGATATGCCCGGACGGTGCCGCTGGCGTCCAGGAAGCGGTAGATGCGGGGGACCGGGTCGCTGTTGATGAGCACGGTTTGTTTGCCCAGGGTGCGGAGGAACCGTGCGAGGCCGATCTGAGCTCCGAGGGCATCGCCATCGGGGTGCACATGCGTGGTGATGAGGAAGCGGTGGTGGGTTCGGAGGAACTCGATCAGGGCTGTCCACATTCTGTCGGCCACCCTAATTGCTCGTTGGCCTGGCTGAGATGGCGTGGAGACGCGGCTGGAGTTCCTTCTCGCTTGCCCCGGACACAGTGCCGCGGGCGTCGAGGAGCACGCGGTCCTCGCGTGGGAGGAGGCGAAGCGCCCACCAGGGGCGCGCGTGCGGCTGTGGGCAGCAGGCGAGGATGGCGGGCGGGTCGGCGGTTGCCGCCGCCGCGAGGTCGGACACGGGGATGTAGAGGTAAGGCAGGGGGATGCCCGAGCCTCTGCACACGGGTTCGCGCAGCAGGCCCGGCCACCGGGCGGGCAGGGGGCGGCCGGGCTGCCGGAGCCGGTACTCCAGGATTGCGGCGTAGGCTGCTCTGCCCAGATTCTGGCGGCATCGCAGCAGTTCCGTGGCGGCCCTGTACTCCACGTAGATGCACGCCCAGAGCCAGGCCGGGATGAGCAGCAGCGCGAGCGCCGTGGCGGCGTACACGCCCTTCAGTCGCCCGCTTCTTTCGCGGAGGGTGCGCCGCGCGCGCAGGATGCAGAGGGCCGCCAGGATCGGCGAGGCGATCGTGGTCAGCGCGAGGGCGATGGCGAAGGCGATAGACGGTTCCGACAGTGCGCTCACTTGGTGCCCTCGGCGGGGGAGGGGCGCCTGGCTGGGGTCACAGGCTCTTGAGCCTCTCGTGAGTGGCCTGGACCTCGCGGGCCGAGGCCTGGAGGGCCTGGAGTTCCTCGGCGGACAGCTCCAGTTCCACGATCATCTCCACCCCGCCGTCGCCGAGGACGACGGGCACGCCTGCGAAGACGTTGCGGAGGCCATACTGGCCGTCCAGGCGCACGCAGGCGGGGAGCACCCGCCGCTCGTCGCGGAGGATGCTGGCGGCCATGGCCACGGCGGCCGACGCGGGCGCGTAGTAGGCGCTGCCCGTTTTGAGGAGGGCGACGATCTCAGCTCCGCCGTTGCGGGTGCGCTGGATGAGGGCCTCGATGCGGTCGGCTGGCAGCAGCGCGGCCAGCGGCACGCCGCTCACGGTGGCGTAGCGGGGGAGGGGCACCATCGAGTCCCCGTGGCCGCCGAGGACCATGGCCTCGACGTCCTTCACCGACACGCCGAGTTCCATGGCGATGAAGGCGCGGAACCGGGCCGTGTCGAGCACGCCGGCCATGCCCACCACGCGCTCGGGGGGGAAGCCCGTGCGCTCGAAGGCGAGCCAGGTCATGACGTCGAGGGGGTTGGTCACCACCACCACGATGGCGTCGGGGGCGTGCTGGCGCACGGCGTCGGCGATGCCGCCGACGATCTTCGCGTTGGTGGCGAGCAGGTCGTCGCGGCTCATGCCCGGCTTGCGCGCGATGCCGGCGGTGATGACCACGAGGTCGGCCCCCGCCACGTCGGCCGTGCTGTTCGAGCCCGTGATCCGGGCGTCGTAGCCCTCCACGGGCGCGGCCTCGGCCAGGTCGAGGGCCTTGCCCTGGGGGAGGCCCTCGACCACGTCGAGGAGCACCACGTCGGCCAGTTCCTTCTCCACGATGCGCTGGGCCACAGTGGCGCCGACGTGTCCGGCGCCGAAGACGGCCACCTTGGGTTTCGCCATCATTCCGCTCCGATAAGGGTAGTGGTGTCAGGTGTTGGGGGGCAGGTGTTGGGGGTGAGGAGGCCATCAACCTCCTCGGTCACCCTTGTTGCCTGCTCCCAGGTGGGTGCCGGCGGGCGGCCGTAGGGGGCCTGTTCCTCCTGGACCAAGTGGCCTGTGCGAGTCGTGCCACGCCAGTCGCTGAGGGCCTGGTGAAGTCTCTCCATCATGCGCCCGCAGCTCTCGTAGGCCGCATCGAGCCGGCCAGACCGATCGAGGGGCAGATAGCCCTTCTCCCGCGCCATGTCAAGGTGATGCTGAGTCTCGCGCACCTCTCCCATCGAGCGGTTGACCGCTTCGATGTACACGTTCGTGTGGCGGCTTCCCCACCCCTCGGCCAGGAGTGCGGGGGCCGAGTTGGACGATCGGCGGACCTGCGAGCCGAGTTCATAGGTTTCAAACTTCGGGAAAGCCAAACTCAACCTGTGGACCTCCAGATGCAGCCTCGTGAGTTCCTGATAGACTCTGAGGTCGCGAAACGACTTGAGCTTAGCCATGCATCCAGCCTCCTCGTGCGGCGACCCCCAGCCCCCAACCCCTAACCCCTAACCCCCGAGACCGCTCTGATGATGGCTTCGCCCATCTCGCGGGTGCCCACGGCGGTGGGGTCGTCGCGATCGGCCTTCAGGTCATAGGTCACGCTCTTGCCCTCGGCGATGACGGCGGCGACGGCTCGCTCGAGGCGGTCCGCGGCGTCGGTCTCGCCGATGTGGCGCAGCAGGAGGACGCCGGAGAGGATGACGGCGGTGGGGTTGACCTTGTTCTGGCCCTTGTACTTGGGGGCCGAGCCGTGGGTGGCCTCGAAAACGGCGCCCTTCTCGCCGATGTTGGCGCCCGGCGCGACGCCCAGGCCGCCGACGAGGCCGGCGCACAGGTCCGACACGATGTCGCCGTAGAGGTTCGGCAGGACCAGCACGTCGTACAGCTCGGGCTTCTGAACGAGTTGCATGCACATGTTGTCCACGATGCGGTCGTCGAACTCGATGTCGCCGCCCTCGTAGGTCACGATGCCGTTGGCGGTGCGGTGCACCTTGACGCCGTTCTCCTCGGCGACCTGGCGCGCGACCTCGAGGAACAGGCCGTCGGAGTGTTTCATGATGTTGGCCTTGTGCACGGCGGTGACTTTGCGGCGGCGGTAGCGGCGGGCGTAGTCGAAGGCGAACTGCACGATGCGGCGGCTGCCGGCGACCGAGATGGGTTTGATGGAGATGCCCGAGTCGTGGCGAATCTTCTTGGGCTGGAGGCGTTCGCAGGCGGCGATGATCTCGCGGGCAGCGTCGCTGCCTTCGGCGAACTCGATGCCGGCGTAGAGGTCCTCGCTGTTTTCGCGGACGATCACGAGGTCAATGTCGCGGTAGAGCGAACGCACCCCGGGGTAGGACTTGCACGGGCGCACGCAGGCGTAGAGGTCGAGGGCGTGGCGCAGGGCGACGTTGACGCTGCGGAAGCCCTTGCCCACGGGCGTGGTGACCGGGCCTTTGAGCGCCAGGCCGTTGCGGCGGATGGACTCCACCACGTCGTCGGGCAGCGGGGTGCCGAGGGTTTCGGCGACCTCGGCGCCTGCCTGATGCGTGTCCCACTCGATGCGCACGCCGGTGGCGGCGATGCACTTGCAGGCCACCGCCACGATCTCAGGGCCCGTGCCGTCCCCGGGAATCAGGGTTGCGCGATACGATCCAGGCATGCCAGAGCTCCCAAGGAGCGATAGGAGGAAACACAGCCGGCAGACGGATTATAGCAGAAGTCGGTCCCAGGCTCCAGATCGCCGGGGCGTCGCGGGTGCGGGGCGGAATCTCAGGCAGTCTTGTGAAAGCCCCCGGAATAGGGGGGTGCCCGGTGCAAAGGTAGCCGCGAGTGTTCCGCTTGCGGCTCGCTTCATCCGTTCGACAGGCGGGACGCTTGTCGCTGCGAGAATCCACAACGGAGACTGCCTACAGAGATGGCCCACACCCGGGGCTTCGCCTCGAGGCCCCGGGCTGGCGAGCGCGCTCGTGAGCCGCCGCCGAACCGCCTGCCAGGGGCGGGGCACTGCCGGACGATGCGGGGGGGCGAAGTGCCCATGTGGGATTTCGGCAACATGCTCACCATGCTGTATCACCCCCTGTGGGGGGGAGAGTGATACAGCATGGCAATAACGCCCCCGGAAGCCGCCGGATCGCCCAGGCGCCTAGCTGTATCACGTGACGGGAATGGGCGGGGTGATACAGGTCGGGGCTGCGAGGGAGCGGCGCCCGCGTCAGGATGGAGTGAACGAGGGCATGTCCGGCGATGCCCCGAGATCGGAGCCGCGGAGCTCCGTTGCGGCTCGCACCGCATAGCACAGGTAGCCCAGCGTGATCGCGAAGCACAGGAGGAGCCAGGCGGGCAGCGGGGCGCTCATGCCCGCCAGAAGGGCGAGCGTGGCCAGCACCACGGCGGGCGTTGTGGCGGTGCTGGAGAGCCGCATCATGGTGTGGTAGTTGAACTGCCACCGCCGTTTGCGCACCAGGAGCAGGCCCACCCCGGTGCACACGATGCCCTGTGCGAGGAAGTACAGGTAGGAGAGGAGCAGAAAGACGGGGTACAACAGCAGTGCGAGCGGGCCCTTCAGCCACCAGAGCCAGCCCGAGGCGAGGTCCCTGTCCACCCTGCGGAAGGGGAGCACCGAGGCGTCGTGGGCCACGACGTCATCGGCCCCTTGTCGGACGAGCAGGCGTGTTCTCGTGAGGAGGAGGAGGGCGTCGGTGCCTTGCAGCGAGGTGATCGTGCCCGTAGTGTCGAGGATGGCGATGGGCCTGGCCGTCCTGGCGTCGCGAATGAAGTACGGCTGGTCGGCCTCGACAGACACTTCGCCGCCGGCGATGGTGATGGGCGGAACCTGCGCCACGAGCGGCGAGAGCCGGGCCGCCAGAGGGCGGAACACACGGACCTGGATGGCCACGCTGACCGGAATGGCGCACACGGCCAGAAGGAGCAGGGGATAGAGAACGCCGCTGCCGCGCCAGTGCCGCGCGACAGCCCGGTAGAACGGTTTCGAGTAGAAGGCGAGGAGCGGTGCGTGCAGGAGCGAGTAATCCATCCTCGGCGGCCCCGGGCGGCTGCGGTGACCCGACGAATCGCGCGTGAAGTATAGCGCGCGCCCCCAATGCGCTCAAGGGCCGGCCCGCCGGACGCGGGTGCTGGACAGGCCCTAGCACTACAACGCTAGAACAGGGCCAAAGTTTCCGAGGATTCCTTCGACTGT
>ERZ795050.2501-NODE-2501-length-20251-cov-4.110269_pt1 | contig 20251 bp, 19 predicted proteins | sample MGYA00375134_ERZ795050 | MGnify/ENA primary metagenome ERZ795050 (study PRJEB30179, sample SAMN05720221) | activated sludge metagenome | isolation source: Anaerobic digester | place: Japan | collected 2015-05-26 ... | reverse complement strand
TGTAATATGGGTCAAGGACGCCGAAGGTGTGGTTCAGACATGGATACAACCGAAGGTGCGACCAGCTTGGCCTGAGATGGATGTCACCTGCAACGATATGTTTTGTGGCAGAAATGTATACGTTTTTGAATGCCAGTACGAGCCAAGTGGATATCCGTGCAGGTTCGTTACCCTAATCTGCTTTGATTGGGTCGCATCAGTTGCTGGTACCACAGTTTGCAATGAACTCCTTACGAAACTCACAGAATTGAGGATGCCCAATCCGACACCACTTGACTTAGTCTTTGTCGTTCAGCACAATCCAGGCCCAAACCATAAGACTTTTCTGAATAGCACATACCAATTTTTAACAGATGCAAATGCCCATCCCTTCATTGAACGTGACAAGGCCATCGTGATACATGCCAACACGGCAGTATCGCCACATCCAGTAAGGACTGGATCGGGAGGATTTACGGCCTGCGTGTTCTCACCCAGCGCCCAGCTCGATTGCAGCGGCTGCCGCCCCACAGTGTGTATGCAGCCCAGTTCACTCAGGTGAAACAGCATACTACAACGGTGCAAAGACGTTGTCTTTCGGGAGATGGGCGAATGCATTCACGCTTTCACAGTACGCGTTCCCCGCTTTGTGACTCCAGATGTAACTGACAGAACCTGTCCATTGCCGCTCGCTTATGTTTATGCTACCTGTAGCAGTAGTGATCCAAGACTTTCCGGAAGACCGGTTCCTGCTACCGTCAAATGGGTCAGCGACGCGCTTGACAGTACCGAACGAGTGTCAGTAACTGCACTTGAGGGCTGTTCTCTCAAGGTGAAAGCAGAGGAAATCGAACCAATAATTATCACCGCAATGCGGATGACCGATGGCCGTGCAGCCGCTGACTTTGTGAATTGGGCAACGTGCGCCTTCACCCATCGAAATGAATCCCGCAATGAGAGCCATCGTCTCAACGCTGACCTCTGGGGAAGAGAAGAGATTGATGCAATCAGACACGTGTTGCATTCACTCACATCCCTGGGATTGGCGTATAATTTAGAGTTCGGAAGCGCCATACTGCATGGCGCCGTACAAGACGATGAAGGCATTGTTCAAGTCGTTGCCATCCGAGGTGATACCCATGAGGATTGTCGTCTGCATTACGACAAACATATTCCACATCATGGAACAGATCCGGTTCTGGTAATAGCCCATGATCATGATAACCTCGTTCCGACGCGTGAGGAATACTCGAAGTTTTATGAAACCACCGGCAACAGCGGTTTAGTCTTTCTCGACTACCAAACACTTATCGACAAATGTCGCAATGCAGCGGATAGAAACATGCTAAAGGGGCAACTCGATGGGATTCTCCCAAGACAAAGTCGAATCATATAAAAGACTCAAGGCAGCACTCGGGGACCTTGTTGTAGGGCAGAGTCCTGAGCTGATAGTAGCCCAAGGAAGTGACTACCCTTTACTCGTTCTGGAAACTTCGTGTGATTCAGTCGGGTTTGCCATCGTTAACGGAACCCCAGAGACTGCATTCGCTTCTGCTTATAACTCCTTTAAAAATCTCTATCGCCAAAAGCATACTGCATGGAAAGAACGGAATCTATCCTTCGTCGTCTGCCGATCAGAGCCTGAATCCAACCAGGATGCATTCTTCAGTGCGATAGAAACAGATGTCTATTTCTGCCGAAAATACGTTGTCTGCTTGCGTCATAATCACGATGAACTGGTTCGAGAGCTTCTACGGTTGCCATTTCTACCGCTTCAAGAAGGACGTGCAGGCGGTATCCTTCGACCACCCTCTGCGCAAACGCTCCTGCAGAGCATGAAAGTAAGTGCGCAACTTGCTCGCCAGATCATCGTACCTCAAGAGTGCTCCGCAAACCGTATTGTGGATCAGATGCTCGCAGGAAAAGAACCACTACCCACACTCGGGGTTGGCATTGGCCCTGACGGGCAGCATCAAGTCCAACCCACAGAACGCACGCGAATCAAAAATGTGGAGATCGAAGCATTCCGGGCCTACAGGAAGAGACAAGCGTTCGATGTGGATGCAGATGTGGTCGTTTTTTATGGCCCAAACGGCCTCGGCAAAACCTCCTTCTTTGATGCACTCGACTACTTATGCACGGGGCGAATTGGACGTCTCTGTCGCCACCGTATCAGTCAGAGCGATTTCACAGAACTTGCGCGACACCTGGGCTCGTCGGCCAGTGAAGGTTACGTGTCTATGCAGGTAAGCCAGGAGGCTACGGTTTGCTCAGTGCGGCGAAACGTCGCCGATTGGGGTAATGCATGGATCGGCACTAATAAGTATGACCGGGCAGATGCATTGCAATTTCTTACCTCTTCTCATTGGGAGCAGAAGAAAGCGCGCATTGAGAATCTCGAGCGCCTTTTCCGCGCAACCCACCTATTCGGTCAATCTGACACAGAACTTCTCGTGGAGTTCGAGCACGACTCCACGCTCTCTTCCGATCTTGTGCATCGGATGCTGGCTCTTGATGACTATGCTTCAGGGTTGGCCAAGGTTACGGCAATTCTAGACTTACTCGACAAGCAGATAGCTGAAAGCAAACAGAAATCGATCGTTCTCGATGTTCGTGCGAATGAAGTGCAATCTCAGATTAAGGCGTTGCCGGAACCACAAGACACCGTGGAAGTCGGCAAGCAACTGAAAAACGCAGCAGTAAATTTAGTCAACGACCTTCAAGCTTGCACCAACGTCACAATAGACAATGTCGAACCTAGCCAAGCGACCGCTCGCGAATGGCGAGCTATGGCGGGATCAGCGCTTAAAGATGCTCGGGACAGACTCAGCCAACTCCAGAGCATCGAATCTGGCTTTGCCCAGTTCGCAGAAAACAGATCTGAGCTGAAACACATCACAGATGAACTCCCGAAAAGTGAGGCGACACTCAAGCAAAAGAATGCTGATTTTAGGAGACAGCAGGAAACGAGGAAGAAGCTCATAGGCAATCTTGAGCAGGAACAGATCGACCTCGCACAGGCAACCCTGCGACTGCGAGCCTTGGCCGAGGGGGATGGTATCCGAGAGATCTTTATTAAAACCAAAAACTCTCTTCAGCAGTGGCAGATGGAGTTGAAACGTGTAGCGGGCGAAGCCGATGCAACCACTGCCGAGCTCCAACCCTTACTCCCGGTAGCAGAGAGGCACCGCCACCGTATCACTGAACTCCGCGAAGTGATTCAAGTCAAATTACAGCAGATCCAGGCATTGTTGAACATCAAAGAGGGGCTCCCATCGTGGAAACAGAACGGCACGCACATTATAAAGCTTCAGCAAGCTATTGCTGAGGCACGTTCAGCCTTACAGAAAGCCATCGTTCCTATTGATGAACTCAAGCATAGGATTTCAGCGAGGGCGAAGGAACTAGTAGTGTGTGAAAAGGAATATGAAGACCATACAGCGAACCAATGCGAACTAACACGGCTCCTAGATGAAATCGAAGCGCATGTGGAGAACGGTATCTGTCCGACTTGTGGAATTGACCATAAATCCAAGGCTACTCTTGTCGAGAGAATCCATGCACAGAAGCAGACCAGACCGCCCCATATTGAATCCCTCGCGAAACGTTGCGACGAACACCGGAAAATTCTTAAGCAAGACAAGGCAGCACTTGAAACTTTGATCAGTGATCAGGTAGCCAAGAATGGAGAATTAGAAAGCATGACGGGCAAGCTTTCGGAATTACTTAAAACTGTTGCAACATTCGAAGGCACCGTATCCGAAGGCAAGCTTCATGTGGACAAACAGCTTGCCGAGACGGTTGCCCGCAAATTGATCGAAGAGAAGACCGCTCTCCAGCTCTCGCAGGATACCCTCACGAACGTCGAGCTTGAGTTGACTAGCACCACCAAGCGAATCAATGAATTAGAGCAGAAATTGACCCAGCAAGCAGAATCTCGGAAACGCGCAGAAGCCGCAACTATGCCTTTGGAGCGGCAGATCAGTCTCCTACGTGTCAAAGGTGAAGCGTTGCATTTGTCCATGGAGATTACCCCGGAGGCAATGGCAAAGGAGTCTGCGGAATTAACCGCGCGAAAAGCCGGAGTGGAGAAACGCATTAGCGGACTCACGCCGCAGATAGACAAAATCACAATAAATGCAAATGAGGCGGAAAAGCATATAAGTGAAATGACAGAAAAGATCAAAACCCTCCGTCGAAACAAGGAACGCCTGGCGGAGTCAATACAACGCTACGAGGAAAATGCAGCTTCCGTAATTGGCCGTAATGCTCTTTCTCTAGATGTAATCAGCGAGCAGAGAAGACTGGCCACAGAGCGAGTAGATCTCCTTGATGAGCTGAGAAGAAGATGTATCACACTTGAGCGAACAGTCGATGCAGCACAGCGATCGGTACTGCTGGCTGAGCGCGAAGCTCAAGCCCAATCGCTGGCAAAGCAGAAGCAGATTCTCGTTGAGGAAACTGCACGAATGTCGGAAGTCAAGAAGTGGTTCACAAGCGTGAAAGATGCACTCAACAAGAAAAGCTCGACTGCTGTCACCAACCACGTTGACGCATTCGGACCGCTCACATCTTTGATTCAAAAACGCCTTCGCGCTGTGTATGGATTCGGTGACGTCAAACTTCAAGCGAAGGGGAATGAGATCCACGTTGAGGTTGGTTGGGAAAATAAGCATGTCAAGCCGGCAGATTACTTCAGCGACTCACAGAAACAAATCCTGATGCTCAGTCTCTTCCTTGCCGGACGCCTGACCCAGACGTGGTCAGGATTCGCTCCTATTCTGATGGACGATCCTGTAACCCATTTCGACGATCTAAATGCATTTGGCTTCGTCGAACTTATCCGGGGACTCATCAGTACGTCGCCGGGAAAGCGACAATTCTTCATCTCGACCTGTGAAGACCGGCTTTTCGAGTTAATGCTGAAAAAGTTTGGTAACGCGGAAGGGGGAGCAAAATTTTACAGATTTGAAGGTATTGGCCCTGATGGACCAATTATTAGAGAAGGCAAATAATATTTATGAATGATTTAGCGTGCGAGATATGTCAGCACAAATCGTTATGTAATTAATTTATGGCCGAACTTAATACTTACATTGAATTAGGTATCAGCAGTGATATGGTTAATTAACTTATTCTCCTGGGGGGAGATGGGCTGAAATTACTAACCTCAAAGTGGCCCCATAATTAGGGGGGCATCCTGTCTTTATTTTCCCTCCTCATACCTGAGTGCGTATTCCGACGCAAGTCGCCACTCGATTCCGATTCATTCCGCCACCTGATTCCGATTTAAGTCGCCACCCCATTCCGGGGGAAGTCGCCACCTGATTCCGATCCATTTCGCCACCCCTCAGGAGGAGCATAAAGGACGCTGGATAAACCAACAGAAAGCCGCTACATGCCGGACAAAAAAACGGAGGCAGTTATGGCGGCGGGAAGGTTATCCATGCGAACGATCAGAGAAGTATTACGATTAAAAGTAGAAAAGAAGTTATCCAATAAAAAGATTGCCGAAAGCTGCAATATTGCCCGAAGCACAGTCAGAGACTATTTGTTTCGTGCCGAACAGGCCGGTGTGACCTGGCCATTGCCGCCCGATTGGGATGACAACCTTTTGGAGCAGCATATTTATCCTGCCGGTTCGGTTCTATTGGCAGGCAAACGCGGCATGCCGTCACCGGAATATATCCGTAAGGAACTGACACGGAAAAGCGTTACGCTCCGACTATTGTGGCTGGAATATAAGCAAGCCAACCCCGACGGTTATCAATACAGCCAGTTTTGTCTCATTTATCACCAATGGTTGGATAAGATAGACGTTTCCCTGCGTCAGACCCACCATGCCGGAGAAAAGCTCTTCATTGACTACGCAGGCCAGACCATCCCGATAACAGACCAGGCCACCGGGAAAACCCGTGACGCCTGGCTGTTTCTGGCCGTTTGGGGCGCCAGCAATTATACTTTTGCGCATGCGTTTTTTTCTCAGGATATTCCCTCCTGGATTGATGCCCATGTTCAGGCGTTTCGGTTTTTCGGCTGCGTCCCGGAGATTCTTGTGCCGGACAACCTTAAATCCGGCATCACCAAGCCCTGCTATTACGAGCCGGACATCAACCCCACCTATCAGGAGATGGCCGGTCATTACGGGGCCGTTGTGATTCCGGCAAGAGTATGCAAACCAAAAGACAAGGCCAAAGTAGAATCCGGCGTGCTGATTGCGGAACGGTCGATTCTGGCGGCGTTGCGCAATCATACCTTTTTCAGTATTACGGAACTGAACACGGCCATTGCCGAAAAGCTTGCCGAACTGAACAATCGCAAGTTTCAAAAGATGGACGCGACAAGAAAGACCTTATTTGAAACCATCGACCGGCCGGCGTCAAAACCGCTGCCCGCCATTCCTTATGAATATGCAAGATGGAAGAAAGCGCGGGTCAATATCGATTATCATATAGATGTGGACGGCCATTACTACAGTGTTCCTTATCAGCTGGTCAAAGAACAAGTGGAAGTCCGGATGACCCAAAGCATCGTTGAAATCCTGTTCAAGAACAAACGGATTGCCGTTCATGCCAGAAGTACGCACCGGGGAAGCCATACCACCCTCCCGGAACACATGCCTAAATCCCATCAAAAGTATCTGGAATGGACGCCGTCCCGGATTGTTCACTGGGCCGGGCAGAACGGCCCTCAAACCCAGGCTCTGGTCACCTGTATCATGGAGAACAGAACACATCCCGAACAAGGTTTCCGCTCCTGCCTGGGTATCATGAGACTGGCCAAAAAGTTTTCGCCCGAACGACTGGAGGCTGCCTGCGCCCGTGCTCTGATCATCAAAGCCTACAACTACAAAAGTGTCGAATCGATCCTCAAAAGTAAACTGGATACCCAGGATTTACCTGGGCCCGCCACTTCGGAAAAGCCGATCCTTCATGAGAATCTTCGCGGAAAAGATTATTATCTGACCCAGGAGGTGTTCCATGCTTAACCAGCAAACCATCGATAAGCTCCATACTATGAAACTGGCTGGGATGGCCCAGGCTTTTTCCGATCAGCTCAAGCAACCGGATATGGATCAGCTTTCTTTTGCCGATCGTTTTGGTCTCATTGTCGAAAGTCAATGGACCTGGAAGGAAGATAACCGGATGGCCCGTTATCTAAAAAATGCCCGTCTTAAGCTCAACGCCTGTGTTGAGGATATCGACTTCAAAGCACCTCGGGGGCTTGATCAATCCGTGATGATGAAGCTTGTCTCTTGTGATTGGATCAAACGGTATCAAAATGTCATTATCAGTGGTCCCACCGGCGTGGGAAAAACGTATCTCGCCTGCGCCCTGACCAACAAAGCCTGTCGTGAAGGTTATCGCGCTCTTTACATCCGCGCTCCAAAGTTCTCTTACCAAATGGCGCTGGCCAGGGGTGACGGCAGTTACGGAAAAACGATATCTCAACTGTCCAAAGCCCATGTCCTGGTGATTGATGATTTGGGACTGGCCCCCATGACCGATCCGGAACGACGTGACCTTCTGGAAGTAATCGAAGAACGGCACGGTCATGGTTCGACGATTGTTACCAGTCAGCTGCCCGTAGAACATTGGCATGAACAGATCGGCGACCCGACGGTTGCTGATGCTATCCTGGACCGTCTGGTATACAATGCACACAAAATAAATTTAAAAGGAGGATCGCTGCGGAAAAAATATGCCGACTTGACATCGAAGGATAAGTTATGACAAACAACTAAAAACCAGCGTCGCTTCGCTCCGACCCAAGGGGTGGCGACATGATCCGGAACAGGGTGGCGACATCCTTCGGAATCGCATGGCGGATTCCTTCGGAATCAGGTGGCGACATCAGCGGAATAGGCACCTGAGCATTATCGATTGAAAGCTGCTACAAAAACAAAACTTTCCGAGTTACTGACTTCAATAAAAATTTGATATCAACGCGATAGATAGCTTATTGAAAAGTAGGTTCATTTATATTTGAAGATAGTTAAGTTTACAGGTTTCGGGAATCAAAAGAGCGGTCAGGATATCTAAAATGCTGGTTAGTGTGTTTGTTTTGGATTTTCTTGCCAAATGGCTAATGGATGTTTTACAATACTTAACCAACTAGATATACATGTAATATGTCGAGCTTCACTTAAGATAAAAATAAATTATTCAAAACATAGATGACTTATTGATTATCCCGTACGTATCCGCAGACCACTTAGATAATTTGTGCTTTTAGACAAATTCATCCTTCTTACTTATTCGTTTTTATTTGCTAAATTCGAAATGTAAACATTTAAGTGGAGTAGTATGCCCAAGCAGGTAATTCCAAACAGGCTCTGGACTTATCGAAAGAAAAAGGGCCTCTCTCAAAAGAGGGTGGCCTTTTTAATTGCTCAAAAGAACTCGTCCCAGCTTTCCCACTACGAGCGCGGGGATAAGCGTCCAAATCTCATGAACGCTCTGAAACTGGAGATCCTCTATCGCGTGCCGGTCGCGTATCTGTATCACGAACTTTACGACAAACTACGAGATGATATTCAAACAAGGGAATCAACATTAAAAAAGATGCTTGAAAAGGAATGACGGCCTTAACGAAATTGGCAAAGGTCATGGCAAAAGCTGACACCAGCCATCAACCGGACTGGTGGGCTCCGGTTTGGCAGGGGCTGGTGTTGGACAATCAGGGAAAGCATTATCGAAAAATGAAAAGCGCTCTCTGGCTCCTAATGTATTTCATTCTTTGCGCGAACCGCAGCAGCGGCACTTTGAAAAGAAAAGTCGGCACAATCAGCCGGCACATGGACGTTAAGGCAAGAACAATAAGGTTGTGGCTCGATGTTTTAAGAGATAATGACTACATCGCGACCCAAAATAGCGGACGGTGTTTGATCATTGAAATTAAAAAGTGGAAAACTTACACACAGCGACATCCCTATGTAACACAGAGTGACATAGTTATGCCAGGCAGAGTGACAGAATTATGTCAATCAGTTTTACTCCCAAAAGGTCGAGAAACCTGGCAGACAAGCGAAGATTCCGTATCGAGCTTTGCGCCTAACGATAAGACGTTAAAAAAAGATATATTAACAAACAATAACGTTGCAGCTAAGACGAGCTTACAGAGCAGGGACGTCGCCATCGCTCTGGAAATATGTCAGGCCTTTAAGGATAAAAAAAACCTGCCCCTTTATCTGGCCTATGTCAAAAAGTATGAGATGGGAATCATTAAGCAGGCTTTTAAGGAGGCGATGAAGCCTCCAGCCAATAAAATTAAAAAAACCAGAGGAGCCCTATTTAATTATTTAGTCCAATATTATGCAGGAGAACATGACGTGTCCCAAAATCATCGCCATTAATCCGGGCTGGAGATACCTGGCGATAGCGATCTTTAGCGATTGCGAGCTCAGCGAGTGGCGTTTGAAATGCCTGCCAGGTAAGGATGTGCAAAGGAAGCTGAAAAAAGTGAACGACATTTTGGCAGGCCTCATTGCGCGATACAATCCGGAGATCCTGGTGATCAAAAAACTCCATCCGGCCAGAAGCTCGGCCAACCTCAAAAATATGGCCACTGGCATAGAGGCCTATTGCCGAAAGCGGGGGATGGCAGTTATTTCTTACTCCATTCAAGATTTGAAAAGCGTTATGATAGGCCGTGGTCGAACCAATAAAAAAGAGCTGATTAAAATATTGACCGCCGAATATCCAGAACTGGCCCACGAATTCAAACGAGAAGCGAGAAACCGGAATCCCTATTTTTTAAGACTGTTTGAGGCGGTAGCTTTGGGCCATGTATGCCTGAGCGCAATAAACGATAAGCATTAAATACGGGTGGCGGGGGAAAGCGATTCCTTTCTTCGCCTGCTAAATAAATGATAAATAATGTCCGTGCCAAGATCCTGGCCATTGATCCGGGTACTAAAAACATGGGTGTGGCCTTTCTGGATAACGGCGCGCTTTTGTACAGCGGCGTAAAAGTGATTCGCAACCGTCGGTCGCCCCATGAAATCATCCAGACCTGTCGGAAGATCATTCTGCGGCTCATCAAGGATTACCAGCCCCAGATGCTGGTGGTGGAAAAAACATTTTTTGCCAATAACCGCAATTCTGCCCTTTTGAATGTCTTGTTTGACGAAATAATGAATATTGCCAAACGGAAAAAACTTCCCATCATTTGTTTTGCCCCCAGTACCATGAAAAAGGCGATTTGCGGCAATGGCCTGGCCACCAAGGAAGATGTGGCTCGAGTTGTTATTGCCAGATACCCGGAGCTCAAAGTCTATCTGACCCAGGATCGGAAGTGGAAAGCCGCGTTTCATTACAATATGTTCGACGCGGTGGCGCTGGGAATTATGCTGGCGGGTAGAAAAAGCCGAAAAAAACCATGAGATGATAATATAAGCTTGCTTGATCACACCCATATGATAAATAATATAAAAAGAGGCATTAACATGAGATTAAACAAGGAAACTCTCAAAGAAGAATTAACAGCTTGCGCAAAACTTCGCGATCAAGGCGAGTTGCGGCGAGCGCTTAACCGTGTATCAAAGCTAATAAGCTTAGTAAAAAAAGATGAGATTACTTTGATAAAAGCGCTTATTCTGAAGTCAGTGATCCTTCGAGATGTAAGCAGGCCGGGCGAGGCCCTGTCTATCCTTGAAGAGGTACTAAAGGCGACCAAACGGAAGCGACTCTTGAGGGAACAGGCGGATATATATCGCCAAAAATCCTATTTATTTGTCCAAATGGGAAAGTCGGCCGACGCGGAATCTTTAGCTTTTGAGTCTCTTGATATAGCCAGGCGGGCATCATTGAAAACAGAGGAAGCGAACGCTGATGCTTGCATTGGGCATGTTTTAGAAGACAAAGGCGATTTTCAAGGCGCCCTAAGCTGGTATCAGGAAGGCATCTTAATTTGCGAGGAAGTAGGCTTGTGGGATCGAAAGGCGACGTTATTGGGAGACATTGGCAAAGTGCACGCCAGGACAGGAAATCTACCGGAGTCTTTCACTTTTTTGAAACAAGCCTTAGATCTAGCGGTCAAGATCAAGTATGAGAAAGCCACGATCTCTTCTTTGTATAGACTTGGCGATTCTTATCGGTCTATCGGGGACGAAATAAAAGCCAAGGCTTTCTACAATCAAGCTCATGATAAATCAATGTCCATGGGCTATAAGCGGGAACAGGGAGATGCTCTTTACGGGCTGGGCCAACTCACCCTTTCGAAACAAAAGTTGGATGAGGCCAAAGAATATTTTTCTCGTGCTCTCCGAATTTTTGAGGAGATGCACTATTTGCGTCAAGTTGTTTATTGCCGGCTAGCCATTGGACACGCCTTGGAACAGCAATCCAGGATTCTGGAGGCGCTGGACAAATATTTTGAGGCCCTTCAAGCGCTTCCCAACATCTTTGACTATACCGACGCGTATTTGCATATCGTTGACGATATCATGAGTGCATATTTTAAGTTAGGCCACATCAAAGAAGCCCAAGAGCTGGCGGGCTACAAGAAAGAACTTAGCGAGTCGGCCAAGCTAAGCGGCGTATCCGTAAATTTCAGAAAAGAAGAAAACATGACGTTTGCGGCGTCAAAAATAAAGGATATTATTAATCAGATGCAGAATATTCGCGAAAATATATATTCCGTCGATGGCCTGCGTATAAATTTTAACACCAATTCTATCAAGAAAGGGGAGCAAAAGATCAGGCTAACAAGCTACCAATGGAAGATACTTAATTGCTTATGGCAAAAAAAGCAGCAGGTATGCACCCGCGATGAATTGCGGGAGGCCATTGGCTTGAAACCCAACCTCGATACCAGGACCATTGATGAACAGATACATAAAATTCGAAAGAATTTAGGAACCAAATATATTCTGACCCATCGCGGGGCAGGATACCGCCTGCTGATGCCCAACTGAAACCGTTTACAATAGTTACAAAACCGTTGATTTGACTGGCCCCTAAATAGGGGCTATTTTTTTATCAAAAGAGGCACTGATCCCTTTCAAAAAGCCTGGCAGCTCTTACCGGGATCAATGCCTCACCTAAACCCTGTGAAAGGTGCAGGCATTTCTAATTTTATATGCCTGCCTGATGAAAATCAATGAAAAAGAAAACTCATAATTCTGAGATCGGCCAGCAAAGGGGCGGGGATTCCCATCATGGAAGTAAAGCCATTTCCCTGCAACAACCTGCATTTTCATTGAGCTTCAATAGGAAAGGAGGTGATTCACGGCGAAAGTTTTAGTGATGGTTGCCCGTGCCTTTGGGCAATAACCTAAACCGGGTGAGGCTGGCAACGCCAGCCTCACCCACAACAAAGGAGGTAGAAGAACATGGCACGATTGAATCTTACAGAGCTTCGGCAGAGGGTGCTGGGTGGTCAGCGGGGTCAGGAAGCCGAGGTGCGTCCCGATGGCCAAGTGGTGCTAAGTGCCGACGGAAGTCAGGCTCAGGTTTCTGAAAACCAGCCGGTGCAAGAAAAACAGCCATTGCAGGAAGAGCAGCAGCCCCGGTCATCCATGATGAGTCATCATACATGGGGTGTCCGTTAACCTTCCAACAGGCGGGGTTGGCTTACCAGCCCCGCCACCAACATAGGGGAAAGCTTATGTCAGAGACATGGTACGAGCGCTATCCACTCAGAATAGAAGCTGAAATAGCCATAATGTCAAATAGTTATCCGCAGTTCATCCTGAAGGCTGATAAGTATAAACAGCTCTATTGGGACGGAATTCTTCAAACAAACTTTGGTACCCTTTATCGGGTCAAGATTAGTTACCCGATGGCGTACCCTTATCGGAAACCAAAGTTGGATGTTGTCGAGCCCGAGGTCCAACTGAATGCGCCGCATCGCTTCGAGGACGGCAGCCTGTGCGTCTATCCAACAAGCTGGGACTACAAACGGGCAACAGCGCCAGCGTCGGTGCCGCTGATCGCGGCCTGGCTGGCGTTATACGAAATCTTCTTGCGAACCGGAGAAAGGTGGTGACTTATGCAGCTAATTCTTTCGGAAAAGGCGTACCGTTCAATTATTACCGAATGCCGTTCTGTCGATGGGACGGAAACCGGTGGCATCCTCATTGGCAAGAAAATTGATGACCAGCGGATTGTCGTGCCCTTCTCCCTTGGCCCTGGTCTTAAGGCAAGGAAGTCATCCTACCGGTTTTCACCCGACGTGCAATGGCAGCAAAGCCGTCTGGATAAAATTTATCAACTGTTTGGCATCGACTTTATCGGCGCTTATCACCGGCATCTTGGTCATGACGGCCAGCCAAGCAACATAGATTTTAAAACCGCGCGCAAGATAACCTCTGATCCGGGCTGGAATGTCTCGGAAGCGGTTTTTCCCATCGTTACCGTGGTAGGCAAAAAGATTAATTTCTATCCCTATCACTTGTCTAGGACCTCGAAAAGATTTTGTCTGATCGAATGGCAGGTCGTAGCTAACAACGACCAGCTTATTAAATCCACATTGAAGAGGAGATATAATCAATGAGACCAAGAATCATCATGCCGCAAGACCTGCTCGCTAAAATGCAGACGGGTGCGGACGACTTTAAAAAAGGTTACGGCATCGCCCGGCATGACGAGGGACTGGTGCAGATATTAAGCCTCCAGCCGCAAGATGAATTCAAAGAGGTAGCAGAGGTCCGTGCCAACGGGCTCTTGCTTGAGGATTTTCGATGCACTGTGTCCTTCCCGGAGATCGAAGCGATACCGGTAGAAGACGAGTTTGTCGCCCGGTCGCAGGGTGTCATCGACGCCAGCGTCATCACCGGGAAGAAGGCGGCTTTCGTCGGGGTGGGTTCGGTCGGCTCCGCGATTGCCGTGCACCTGGCTCAGTCCGCCGTGGGTAATTTTGCCCTCCTTGACCCGGACGTATTTTCCGCAGCCAATCTCAGTCGGCACGCCGGCGATTTGAGGGACCTGGGAAGATACAAAACCAAGGCAGTTCGGGATTTGATCTTGCACCGCAACGGAGATGCGAAAGTCCGAACGTTTGAAGATGACTTTCTTACCCTTACCTGGGGAGAGCAGGTCGAGCGTTTGCGGGATTCGGATTTGGTCATCGCTTCGACCGATTCCACTGCCGTCCAGTTCATGGTGAACGAGATCTGCCATCGCTTGCAAATTCCCACACTTTTTATCGGCTGTTACGAACGCGCCTGCGCCGGAGAAGTCCTTTTTGTCATACCTGGGCAGACCGCGTGCTTCAATTGTTTTATGGAGTTCCGCCAATTCAATCTCGCCGAGTTAAAAAAGAAAGAACGACAGATCCCTTACAGCGATGGAACAATGTCAGAATTCCATGGGGAACCGGGTCTGGCTGTCGATATTGCCTATGTCGTTGCCGTCGCGTCCGCCTATGCCCTCGCGCTGCTGCTTCCGGATTCCAGCCGGCGCAGTCTTCTTGATATCGAGCGAAACTTAGCATTGGTTCATTCGGGCAGCGTTCCGCAAGGACAATACAATGAAATCTTCCGCATGCCTTTCGATTTTTTGCTGGCTCATGTCAATCGGGACGAGGTCTGCCAGGTTTGTCAAACATCAATTAACAGCGCAGGGGGGGGACATGGATCGCCAACCGTCGCTGGCTGAACTTCTGTCGGATAATAGGAACAATATTCGTCCGGAGATCGCTGATCTTTTAATGCAGTCCCGTCAGGCTCTACAGGCTCAGGCAGCACGTCAGCCTGTCCGTCCGCCGCTGCCCCAAGCCCGACCCCGGTCACAGTCGCTAGACAGAGGCTTGACAATTCTTCTTTTAATTGTCTTGGCGCTCGCTTTGGCTGAAAGCGCCATAAAGTATTTCAATCCCAGTAAGCCTGGGGCAGTGGAACCCGACGAAATAAGGAAATTTTATAGAGCCGAGCTCCTGCCAGTACCAACGGCGGATGAGGGGACGGGAAAAACGGGACTTGTGATCGGCGAGAGCGTCAGCATTCGCACGCAACCAAATCTGCAAGGAGAGGTCATCAAGACGGTTAATCAGAATGAACTGCTGAAGGTCATTTCTTTCCATAATGGTTGGTACCGAGTGGCGTTGCCTGATCAGAACAGCGGATATATTTTCGGAGCCTACTTGTTGCCCCAAGATTTCGATTCTCATCCTTACCATGCGGCCCTCGCTAAAGACGACCAGACGAAGCTCTTGGTGAAGGTTGATGACAATCCCGTATCTTATTCCGTTCTCTGGCCCGATGGCCAAACGACGAGGATCTTAAAAGAAAATGTGGACAAACATCATTAAATGGATTTTCGACAGAACGCGCTATTTGTCCAACGCCATCTTGTGGCTTGTAGCCTCGAATTTGGTCTTAAGTTTCTGCGTTCTGCTTTCCCTGAACGATCAAAATAGCAGGCTTCCCATTTTTGCGAAGCCCTTGGCTGAAAACCATCGGATCGGGACAATACCGAAGCAGCCATTGGTGCCTGCTGAAGAGTCAGCGGCTTCTGGTTTTGTCTTCCACGATCTGCCACTGCCCGGTTGGGTCAGGGGCTTTTCGATGCCGATTGCCGGTGCGGTTATACCTACGAATGATGACCAGTTGCCCAACGCGGTGCGGAGTTACCGGAATGGCCGGCATGAGGGTGTCGATCTTTACTGCCCCTATGGGACGCCGGTCCTGGCGGCTAAGGAAGGGTATGTGCTTGGCGTCGGCGGAGATTACCGCGAGCTGCCGAAAGTCTTTCGGGATCGGCTCTTGGCTATCGCCCACAAGCTTGTCTCAACGCCGGGTGAGGTGACCGATCTACTGCACGGCAGGCGGGTTATCCTGGATCATGGCTACGCCACTGGCCGATGGGTGATTACGATTTACTCGCACCTGTCCGGGCTGGAGGCAGGTTTGAGGCCGGGAAATTATGTCAAGCAGGGCAGCGTCATCGGGTACGCCGGCAACTCAGGAACCAGCCAGGTCGGCACCACCAATGATTCCCATCTCCATTTTGAGATCCGAATAAATGATCATTTTTTAGGCGAGGGTATGGATACAAAGGAGGCTGGGAAACTTTATACGGCGGTCATGAGAGGAGGAAAAAAATGATTTGGCAAGGAATCGAGCGCGCTTTAATCAGTTTGCTGGAATCAGGAAGCGCCTTGGCGCAATTAAGCAGAGAAAACCCTAGGGTTTTCGGCCTTCTGCTTGGGATGGGCAATCATCTCTATGATCCGAGAAAAAAGGAAAAGATTTTTCTTTCAAATCAAGACCGGATCAAACATTTATATGTTCTTGGCGCGACCGGCTCGGGTAAAACCAAGTTGATCGAATATTTTATCCGCCAGGATATCCAGGCCGGCCGGGGCTTTTGCCTGCTGGACCCGCACGGCGATTTGTCCAATAGCATCCTGCAATACCTGGCCGCCCTGGCCGTGGAGCAGGATTCTTTGCCCTTTCTGGAAAATCTCAGCAACAAATTAATTATCATTGAACCGTTCAATCAAGAAGGAGCGGTTGGTTTCAATCCGCTGGAAACGCGGCGCTACTCTGCGTTCGCCCAGGCGTCAGAGTTGATGGGCATTTTTAAAAAAGTCTGGCAGGACGCCCACTGGGGTCCCCGGATGGAGGAGCTGCTGCGAAATTCCTTCGTAACCTTGTCGGAAAATGGCTTGACGCTTCTTGAGACGCCTCGGCTTTTAACCGACCCGGCCTTCCGGGAAAGGATGATCCAGGGATTGAAGGACGAAGCAGCCCGGGATTACTGGCTGACTCGCTATCATGTCCTATCCGACAAGATGCAGGCCGTTTACCGCGAACCGGTTTTAAACCGGATGTCGGTCTTTATCGGCGATCCAAGCATGCGGATCATGCTAGGGCAGGCAAGGAGTACCATCGATTTTCGTCAGATCATGGATTCAGGTAAATGGCTGATCATCAATTTGAGCAAGGGGCAATTGCGCGAGAACGCCTACCTGCTTGGCTCTCTGTTGATCGGCAAATTAAAGCTGGCGGCCATGACCAGGGCTGAATTACCGGAAAAACAGCGCACGCCCTTTTACCTATTCATCGACGAGTTCCAGAATTTTATCAGCGAAGATTTTGAAACAATTTTATCGGAGGCCAGAAAATATGGCCTTGGCCTTACGTTGGCCCATCAAAACCTGGATCAGATCGACCACAAGCTGCAAGCCTCCATCCTGGGCAACGTCGGGGCGCAGGTCGTTTTCCGTTTGAGCCACCATGACGCCGCGCTGATCGCTCAGGAGATGGACCCCAAGGCCCGGCCCATAATCGAAAAGGGGCTTATCGATTTTAAGGTCGGCCAGGCATACGCCAAGCTCAGGGGAGAAAAGCCACGCCTGCTGCGGACCATGCACGTTTCCGCGATCAATCAAAATAAAGCAGTCGTCGAGATCATCAGAGAAATATCTTTTGTCAACTATACCCGATCAAGAAGAGAAGTGGAGGTTGAAATTGAAAAGAGGCGCACAGCATTTTCTCCGAGAGTTGGATCACTGGATGCTACCTTCCAGAGACGACAGACCATCAGGCCCGGAGTCGCCCCTTTGAACGAAGAGTCGGAGGGATGGAATGGCTGGTAAGCGAATGGCAAAGGAAGACAGGAAACCAATCGTGCTCCAGGAAAGGGATACCCTTATCATGGCCTTTGTGGCCGAATTTCGTCTCCTCACCCGGCCACAGCTGCAAGGCCTCTTGGACTTTCCCTGCACTACCCGGATTAATATCCGTCTGAAAAAACTTTATGACCACGGCTACCTGTCCAGACGATTCATGCCCACCATCATGGGCAAGCCTCAAACACTATATTTCCTCGGTCCCAAAGGGGTCATGAACGTCGTCGAAAACACCGGCCTTGACGGGCTAGGATTGGAAAAGGACCGCCGGCATATCCAGGACCACAAGGATCTTTTTTTAAACCACCAGCTGTTTCTAAATGAAACGAGGATAGCCTTCACCCTGGCCATTACGGTGCATCCTCAAATATCCCTGGAGCGATGGATCAAGGAAAGGGATTGCCTCATTGAATTTACGACACCACAGGGAATGTTGACGGTGCTGAGGCCGGACGGGTGCCTGCTGCTTTCTTGCCAGGCAAGACTCTACAGTTTCTTCATCGAGGTTGATTGCTCGACCATGACCAATGGCCGGCTGCGCTCCAAGGCCAAAGCCTACCTCAACTATGCCCGCTCTGGTCGCTCGCTTCAGGACTTTGGTTTTCAATATTTCCGGGTCTTGATCATTACCAAGACGCGGGAACGGCTTTTTAATCTCAAGGCAACCATCGAAGAACTGAGCGACCGCCTTTTCTATTTTTCCACACGAGATCAAATCTGCCAGGGGACTTTTTTGAATCAAATCTGGTACCGGGCCGGCCAGCCGGGCCTCTTTTATTTATTGGAGAATTGACATGCGCTACTGTCCACACTGTCGAAGATTTAATCAAGGAAAGCCCCCTGTCTGTCATTTTTGCGGACGCACTTGGCATGTCAGGCTTTGTCCGCGCGGGCATGAGAATCCTTTTAACGCTCAGTACTGCGGCACCTGCGGATCTGCGGATCTGACCGAAACCGCCGGTCCAAGATCAATTATCCTGCTTATGCTTAAAGGGGGCCTCTGGCTTCTTCTGGGACTGTTAGTTTATTTCATCTTAGCAGGTTTATATGACCTTTTAATGCCCCCGATGGTCTATCAGACTCTTTCTTTTGTCATTGTTATCTCTTTGCTTATCTTTGGTTTTCAATTGGCCATGTCTTTAATGCCCTCACCAATTCACAATGGTTTTAAGAGAGTAATTGGGTGGGGTATGAAGTTTATAGGGAATGTCATAGGATGGTTTTTAAAGAAATTATGGGAATTATTAAGGTAAAATGAATAAAGTCGGGGGTTATTTGTAAATGAAAAAATATTGTAACTTATTAAAAACATTAGCGAAAGAATTAAAAGAAGATAGTGCAATGATTGCACTAGGCGCTACACTAGTTTTCTGAAGGAATAATTTTCTGGATGACCGTTATGCAGGATTTTATCATTGACGCAAGATTCAATAATGACATAATGACCCCCAAACAGGTGGCTCGATATCTTCAAATTTCGCCGCGTACAGTTTACTCACGTTGTGAGCAACTAGGGGGACTACGAATTGGCAGAACCCTGCGGTTCAGAAAGGAGATAATCGATGCCCTATTTTGTCAAAAAGAAAAAAAGATGGAAAGGGGTGGTGAAAAAAGACGACAAACGGTTTACGCGTCTGTTCCTGACGAAAACGGAAGCAAAAACTTGGGAAGTCGAAAAATGGAAAGAGCTGGAAAACCCGAAACCAGAGAAACAAGAAACAGACATGGACTTGCTGACTGTTTCCAATGAGTATCTTGATTTTTGCAAGCGACGGTTCTCAGCTTCAACTTATGGTGAAAAAAAGAAGCTATGCGCCAATATTCTCAAAAAATGGGGTAATCCTGAAGTTAATGAGATTACTCCATCAATGGTCTTAAAGCATTTAGAGAATAGAGCACGCAAGGTTTCAAGCAACACTTGGAACAGAGACCGGAAAAATCTTCTGGCAATGTTTAACTGGTTCAGGAAGATTCGAGGCATCAATAACAATCCAGTGATAAATGTTGAGCGTCTTCCTGAAGAGAGAAAGATTGAATACATTCCACCGGCAGAAGACATTGACAAAGTTATGATGGCTTGCAGTGGTCAAGACCGGGTAATGTTGCAGTGCTATTACTTCACATTTGCCCGTAGAGGGGAGATTTTCAACTGGACATGGGAAGATATCAATTTTGAAAAACAGTGGTATCGCCTATGGACAAGAAAGAGATTACATAGTGACAAGCAAGTTGATTATTTCCCTCTGCCTGAGGATTCGGAATTATACGGGGCGTTAAAGTGGCAATGGGATCACCGGAACGTAAAATCGCCCTATGTGTTTACTGACCCGGAAACAGGCGAAAAGTTTACTCATCGAAACAGATTTATGAAAGGTCTGTGCAAAAGGGCGCAAGTTAAGCCCTTCGGTTTCAAGGCATTCAGAAAATTTGGTCCCTCGGTTTTAAACGACATTCATCGAGTCAGCATCAAAAAGTTGCAAAGGTTATTGAGGCATCAATCACAAACGACAACTGAAATTTATTTAAAGAAAATTGATGATGACTTGGCGGTTGGTTTAAGGCTTCTGGAAAAAAAGGACACACCTAGGGACACACCCAAGGATATTGTGAATGCCTGATTTTGTAAGTGGTTGTTTTATTTTGGTAGTCCCACGGGGAGTTGAACCCCGGTTTCCGGCGTGAGAGGCCAGCGTCC
>ERZ795050.2497-NODE-2497-length-20279-cov-4.425534_pt1 | contig 20279 bp, 21 predicted proteins | sample MGYA00375134_ERZ795050 | MGnify/ENA primary metagenome ERZ795050 (study PRJEB30179, sample SAMN05720221) | activated sludge metagenome | isolation source: Anaerobic digester | place: Japan | collected 2015-05-26 ... | reverse complement strand
TCACAAATTCTAGCGTACCTTGGGAAATCCCAATTGAAAAAATTGAAGCTCTGCGACCACCCAATCAATACATCTATGATTATGCAGTCAGCAAGGCCATTAAGAACTTACAGCATGCTCTTGAAAAGTTGCTTGGGCAGCAGCTAGAAAATGGCGGAAAAATACTAACACCAAAAGAATTTTTGGAACTTGTTAACCAGGAGGTCGCGAAGATTGGCATCAATCATTGAGTATCAATGGATTAAAATATTTAAAGACTCTGATGGAATCGAAAAGTTTATACCGCAATTCAGGCTTGATGGTACTCAACAATTTTGGAGCGATACCGAAGACGTCAAGATGACCAAGTTGCTCATAACGCCAATAAGTCCTGAACTGGCAGCCAACATGCAACAGCATAAGATTCCTGGTGTTTCGGTTCCTCTACCGTCTTGGAGTTTCGCAGTCAGACCAGATGACAAAGTAAAAGCGTACTGGGACAACGAAATTCAACTAACTTCTCATTATGTTTGTAAAACATGCGGAGCTCAATGGCAACACACAGATTCCTCCAAGTGGGCTCAATGTCCAGAATGTGGACAAATGGATGAATGGCACTGTAATCGATGTGGCCGCATAATCGAAAATAGCTTAGTAAAAAGAAATGAAAGAGGAGAGGTATTGTGTCCCCATTGCGAAATTCCATATGGTCTCAGGCGCACGCGGTACTTAGAACGTGTACAGGATGTCATAGAAAATACTGATTACGTCATTGAGTTTCAAGATCGCTTCAAAATTACAATCAGGCAAAACATGGTAGAAGTAGAATAAATATCTGTCGTTTTTTATTTTTTTTTTTTACTAATTTTTTAAGTTAAATATTTGGAGACAAAATGTTAATTGGCGAAACTCCGATTGGTGAACCACCTGGCATAGGCGACTCATTTGTAGTACGTTCATGTGCCTACGATATGGATCTGTGGGTAATTTTTACTGGATCAGAGCCACTAGAAGGCGGTGAGATCCGATACTATCTGAATAGACAATACAATACTATTCTAAAAAAATCGGCAACCATACCATACACCAACCAAGTGGGCGTCAGTAACATCAATTCGTTTGCATACAAACTCGATGTAGGTCTTCTGAAAGCGTTAGCATCTGCCTATTTTGATATTGTACTGAGGCCATCATACGAAGCTACTATTCCATCAACACCAGTAATCAGCGCACTAGTATGGTCTTATACTGAAATATTGGATGCAGTTTGGCGCCAGATGGACACAATGTCTCGTGCTCTGAAATTGGAGCATGCTCAAGGCACCGATCTCGATAATTCTTGGGGGTTAATTTATGATTTACCGCGTTTGGTGTCAGAAGACGACACTGAATACAGAGATCGATTAAAAACCAGAACACGAATATTAAAAGGCTCTGGCACAAAAGAAAACTGCGAATCTATCATTGACAGCGTTTTAGGAGAGAAAAACTCTTCAAACGTCATTACTCAATATCCGGCCCGTACCAAAATAACATTTAATAATGATGATCACATAAGACTTGCTATTTCGAAGAAATCCACTCTAGATATATTGATTCCTGAAACGTTAGCAGCTGGAGTTTCTTACGACTTGCTGTTACCCCTATTAGACTACGAAATGACCGCTTTAATGAATGGTCCGATTTGGCTACCAATCAATGTACGTTGCGCATTGAAGCATAAAAACAATATTGAGGCATATGATTGCAATATAATCAGCGTACTTGTTAAATATAATAACGATCAAATTATGTCGGCTTACATACAAAACTACTTTGAATTTTCATATTTGGTGAGCGCTGAATTGCGATGCGATTTCACGAAAAATTATGCTGCGGTCATCGGATTATTTGGTCATATTTTGGCACCGATACCATATTTCATCACTATGTCGAAATTAAAGATACTAAAACAATATATCATGAGTAGTTATATAAGAAAAAGTGATGTAACAAAATCTTTCACCATTCTACAGGCACTAAGAGCTTCTGGAAAACGGCCCTATAGAATCGAAACGAGCATAATCTTTCACAACTTGGCATCATGCGACTTTGACATGATTAGTAGACTATTTGCAGCATCGGCTGATTTCAGTGTCGCAACAAAAAGAAGCTTCTCCAAGAGGAGTACCATGAGAATAATGTTAGTCGGAGCCTAAATATGCAACCAGTTGTTTTGTCGGTTGTTGACGGAAAAAACTTTTTGTTGGGCACATTTGATACGGCTGGTTTTCAAAACTGGTGGAAGTCCGATACATTTCCAGGAGAAGTAGAAGCAATCCAACAACCGCTTCACGTTTATGGTCAATATCATATTTGTATATGTAAGATGTCGAATGGTACATATTCAATTTATCGTACTAAAAATTCTGGAAAATCTTGGATTCAAGTTTATAATACACCTAATATAATTTACACCTTAACGCTGATTGATTATGGTTGGGTTATTGGTAGCACTTCCGCCGGTTGGATAGAATCCTGGCAGGATTCTGGTTACACGTGGAATGAAATATCTAGTTTTGCGCCAGGTTGTCAAACAGTCATTAATGTCGGCGATGATATCCTTTTTGCTCACGATACCAATTTTGTCTGGAAATCTGAAGATTACGCTAGAACTTGGAAAGTAGTTCTAGATGTACATAATATTAGGTGGCAGAGTTTTCATAATCCAAATGTTTTCAATACAACAACATTCTCTGGTTACGTTCCACCGGCATTATGTGGTTATGGTAGCAGAGTAATCGCAGGATGCGGCCCATATATTGTCTACTCTGATACATATGGTAATGCTTGGACAATGCCATGGTCTTGGATGGGCGATCCTGGATTTGCACCATTCGGCTTAACCTGGATTCGTCCATATTCGAACATACGAGTATTACAATTAGCTGTTACTGATTTGATTGGAACTCGCCCCAGTGATATCATAGTTACTGCTAGAGTTCGGATGATCTCGCAGAATAAAGTAAGATATATATATTGTAAAGATCCAGAATATTTCAATACCTGGACTCAATTATTCGACCTGAACTACATAAATGATTTCATTGGAACCATAAATACATATGGTGTCATGCACATTGGAACATCCGAAGCAGAAATATTATCAACCGTAACTAATGTAGATGCTTCAGGTAATCCAATTGTCAAAATTTCTACAAACGGAACTGATTGGACCAGCATTAACCCGCAAACAGTAGTTGTTTATGAAGGTGATACCCCTTCAGATACTGGACAACAGGTTTTTGATGAGGAATACTTAGCCACTTATACTTGGTCGGGAGAACCATGCCATAACCGAGGTCAATGGATAATTGAATCGAACAAAGTTGTTCGTGGCCTCTCTTGGGACCAAAGCCTATTCCTTAAATCTAGAAGTATTCTCACCAAAAGTACGCCATTCTTGTATACCACATTAATTACCAAGTACGAAACATACCTGTCCGATATACTGAGCAAAAAGAAATTCGTAAAAACATATACTTGTAGTGCTCCCTTCAGAAAAATGATGGATTTATCATATTTGGTCAGTTTACCTCTTCAAACCACATTTATTGAAGATTTTAATATGCTGACTGCAATGGCCAGAAGAATTCCCAACCCATACGATATGCAAATTTACGATAGAAAATCTGTACCAGTATATACTTTTTATGATCTGGCTGTTATTGATACTGACCAAAAAACATATAAATGTGACATACGCTTGATCAACGATCATATAGAAGAAATTATATCTTCTGTGGAAAAATATACACCACAAATGCTTGATATAGAATATTTAGATATTCCATACAAACCATATGATAGCAGAAGAGATCCGGTGGTGCCATAAATGCTATCTATCACACAACGGGCCAAACTCCTTGACATCATACCCACGAATCTCGCCAGTCAAACAATCAAGAAGCTTCGGAAAGACCGCCTAGACAACGATGACTACCATTTCCCATCGATGCGGTTAGCTATCATATCGGAAGGTATCAGGATTCGGCCAAATACATCTGGGCCAATCCGGAAAGATTATCTAGGCGAGAATGGTGACGCTCGACAATGGATCGGACACCACGAGCAGGCATCAATCAGTGTTACACTGATGGCGGAAAGCCCATTAGCCGGTACAGACCAACAAACCCCAGAAGTCCTTGATCAAATGCTGTATGACCTACAGGTACAAATAGAATTGCGCAGACTGGGGTTGTATTGGCCTACCGATCGTATGAGAGTAGTTCCAGGATCCAGCCATATAGGTTACCTTCCGCCATTTCAAGCACGAGCTTCCGACCAACATTGGATATATCCGGCTGTGCTAGACTTCAAAATAGAATATGAATTCAGTATATTGGATGATACACCTAACATTCACGCCATCCAATATGATTTTGGTTTGCCATATGTACCAACTGATCACATAACATTGACTGATGTACATCCACCATGGTATGAAATGTCGATTTGCTTGCGCGGCTGGAGAAGCTGCATTAATTGTGATGTGCTCTTAAGAGGACCCAGCAAAACAGTTTACTCAGGATTCGACATCATATTGATCAATGAGTAGTCGAGAATTTGTTCTAACATAAACTTATTTTTTTTTTTCAGATTCTCCTGCGGCTTTCGTAAAATACCTTTTGACGTCTTTTTATTTGATTATATTAAAATGCATAGGTAATGCTCATGAAGAAATCTGAAATTTCTATGAAGGAAGAGCCACATAAAATAAGTATTCTCAATGCATATCGAGAACACAAAATCACAAAAAAGGCTTTCCAAAAGTGGATAAATGACGGCTACAACGTCAAAACCACAATGATTGAAACGATTTAAAACTAAATTAATGGAGTTCTATTATGGTTGAATACGGAAATCCGAATCAATTTGTTCGGTTATTAATCAAACTGGAAACGGTAGGTCCAGTACCAGTAATAGTCGGAAAAGGGACTGTTCTGGTGGTTGGTCGTGCGGTGCGCGGACCGGTAGATGAATGTGTTGTAATGACAAGTTCATCTGAAGCTAAGCATTACTTCTATTCCGGCGGTCTCAAGGACGCAATTGAAATAATTTTTGCTCAAGGAGCTCCGGTGGTTTATGCTGTCAGAGTGCTGGGTGCCGATCATGCAACTGCCTCAGTAACTCTCAACGATGGATTGGACGAACTAAACGATGTCGTAACAATTGATGCTGCATCACCTGGAATCTGGGGCAACGCAATAACAGTAAAAGTTCTACCAGGTAGCTACAAAGCAACCGAATACTCATATTATGGCGTACCAGGAAATGGAAACGCAGGACCTTATTATACAGACTACGCGAATATATTGGAATCTACAGCTAATTGGGTGAAAGTAAACGGTATTGAGAAAGAAATTATATACGTCCCCGGTCCAACATCTGATCAAGTTTATGTTGATAAAACCAACGGTAGTCTAACATTCGGCGAGGCAATACCACCAACATCTCTGATCATGTATAGTTTGAAGTACCCCACAGTTAAAATAGTGGTTTCCGATAATGAAACAAGATATACGTACGACAATATTTCATCACTAGTTAAGTTGGTTGCCAGACTGAATTCGATTGGTTTCGTCAAAGCAACTATTGTTCCGGGAGAAACTCATCTACCCAAGATCGATGCTGATGTTACACATATTTTGACTGGGGGCCTCGACGGCTTGGCCATAACAACAGATGACTGGGAAAATGCTCTCAGAATTGGTGGAAATGCTGCAGCTGAACTGATAGGTGCTCCTCAGTGCGCTTGTCTCACCGAATACGAAGTTGAAGAAGGTACTCACGATCTGATACCCGTATTAGACGGATGGTCAATGGAAATGGCAAATAGGTTCCATCCATGCCAGTGCTTCATAGCTGCTTCACCAAATCTATCAGTAGATCAATTACTTGATTTAGCTAGCGGCTATTCTAATCGCCTACTAACTATTGTCGGAAATGGCTGGGACAATTCTTCTATACCGCAGAATATCGCATGCGCCAGAGCCGGTAAAGAAGCTGCTGTAGCGATTGGCGAGAGCGCCGCACTTCCCAGAAACGCCATGAACGGTTTGAATGGCTTACTCAACACATTTGATCAAGATGAAGTTGATACGCTAACGCAGGCCACCGATGCCAGAGTAGATGCCATCATTAAATCACGCGGCATCAGACCATACGTCGGAATCACGACCGACAGAACGTGGCAATTCTTGCGGACAGTAGACAACCGCACCATCAATTGGGTTATTGTCTGCAGCAACGAAATCGCACAACAGTACTTCCACGAGAAGAGAACTGTTGGTGTGATGGCTGCCATGAAAGCATCAATTGCTTCGGTTCTGAATGACCTGTTACGTGACGAAAATATACGCGCATACACACTAGATGTTTTCCCAGCTACTACCGATACTGGAAAAGTCATCGTCAAGATCAGTATGGAGAACATAGGTCATATTGAGCGCATAGATGAAACAATCGCGGTTGGTATCCTGAACGAAAACGAGAATACCAAAGTGGTTACCAAAGTTAGTGATGAACTATAATCATTACTAATTAATTTTTTATCATAATCATACATGGAGTTTTATTATGGCAGAAAGTTCATATACAATAGTGGCAGAAGATCCAGGAGATATTGTTGTCACATTTACCTCATCCAATGATGGTACTGTACATTCAATACCACTGAAATCTCTTACTGTCCAGAAAACAACAGATATCGCGTCAGAATATGGTACTGGTAAACACGAAAAATATGCTCAAGTCCAAGGCAAAATCGACTACAAAGGTGATTTCGAAATTGGAACTTGGTGGGTTTCCAATGCAGAAAATCCAGAAACTTGGATGGATCTGATCAAGAATCATCTGACATGGTCAAGTTCTGGTCTCAGCCGGGAATTTACAATTGTCGTCAGCGACACTGGTGATGAATATAAGCGTTCCCTCAAAGAACCAACTACTGTTGGTGGTGGTAAAATTGTCACATTCAATCGTTGCCTCCTGAATCAAGATTCATTGAATGTTGGTAACGTAGGATCTACATCAACCACCAAATATTCATTCACCGCAATGTCCAGAGATCCCAAGTAAGCAACACAACGCGGAGCTTATCGCTCCGTTTTTACAAAACATCAAAAACCAAAGTCAGGAAAACCTAATATGATATCAAAAGAGCTCATTCTGGAAGGAACTAGATTCCGGAAAAAGGTACACGTCACCGCATACGACGATGATATTGAAATCCGACCACTAACCGAAGTTGAAATTGCGAAAGTATTCAAAAAGGTCGAAAATGAAGGTTTCTCGACGACAGATCCCAAACTATCCGACAATTACATCCTGCAGATAGAAGCTTGCCGTTACGGTATCGTTGATCCGAGTCTTCACGAAATTGTAGAAGATGCTGACGGCCAAAAACGTGAAGTCTTCGAAAACATGGTCGGTAACGCGCTGATAGAAATCGGTCGAGAAATCATTAATATCTCAACAGTCGATAGCAAAGAGCTGATAGATTTTTTCAAAGACCTGAAGGCGAAAAGCTCACCTGGCTGCATTACTCCGGATACAGAATATCAAATAAGCCAATTGGAAAACTAACTCGCATTCAGATAGACTCTATCGCCAAAATGCAGGAAATAATCAATTTGGCAAAAGCCGGCAAACGGAACAAAGTTCTTTCACACAAAGAATTTGTTAATACCGTTAAGGGTAAATTACCAGAAAACTTCACATACGAAAAGTGTAGCGACGACGCAAAGCAACGCTGGCTGAACATAATTGAGGCAAACAAAAACAAGAAAACAACCTAACTTTTTTCAAGGTGTCAACTACACTGCCCTAAAGGGCAGGGCTTGCGACTGAGAATCCCGGAGGAATCCCGTCACGATAGGCAGATTGACTGCTACCCTAGCGGCTATGTTTCGGGCTGCTATTGTGTCGGCAGGACCAGAGAAGCCGCAGCAGACACATTGAAAGTTATCACGGTTAGGGCGATTGGATCGGGAGATATGATGACAAATAGGGCATTCCTGAGAGGTATAAGCGGGGTCAATATAGACCACACCAACACCAGCAATGGCTGCCTTGTAGTCAATGAACTCCCTGATTTGATCAAAACTCCAAGAACTAAGTCTATGTCTCTGAGCCTTCTGAACCGTTGTCCTCTCACGAATGTACTTGAGATCTTCAAGTGCAATCAAAGAAGAGGTGTCTGTGGCTTTCATGACAAGTTTCTTGGAAATGCAATGGTTAGTATCTCTCTTGAACCGTGCTTCATGACCAGAAAGTTTCTTCAGATGACGTTTGGCGGATTTTGTGCCTTTACGTTGGAGATCTGCACGAAGGTTAGCCATTTTGATTCTAACTCTCTCAACCTTATCACCAGAAAACACGTCACCAGTAGAATCAACTGCGATATTCTTGATTCCAAGATCTACTCCAAGAACGTTCTCAGGAACTATTTTGGGCGGATCAGAAACATCTACCACGATACAAAGATAAAAGTTTCCTTTCTGATAAACAAGATCCGTTTGGCCTCTCATATTATTAAGTCTCGGAGCATGATAACTATCCAAAACGATGGGCACCTTGATTCTGCCTCTGAGTGTCAGCAAAGAAACTCTATCGAGTCCCTTCCAAGACATAATATGTTGATCATAGACCATAGCGCCATCCGGTCTAAACTCCGGTCTGATAGACTTGTCTCTCTTGTAGGCTTCGCACGCCTTAGAGATTGCCCTAACAGCCATTTGGGCAGAGATGCCAAATTTCTCACGAATGTTATAATAGACAATTTTCTGCAATTTGATTTTATTGGCTGTATGAAGCTCAAAAGCCTTCTCAGCCACGTAATTGCAAGCGGCATTAAATTGATGCATAGTCTCAAGGAGCGCCCGGCTATCTTCAGTCGTTGTATCTAATTTGACTTTGAGAGTTTGCATCATAATATAGACATATTTGACCTGTTGGTATATAAATGTTTTGGTAGGAGTCGTACGGTATTCCTCCCCGACCTAAAGGCCGGGGCCTCCTGCCTGATTGAGGTGATGAATCATTACTGACTATGCAAGATCAGTACAAATCCTAGTCGAAATTGCTGGAAATCCGGAAGCCAGGCTCCAAGCTGTCTCCAGTCAAGTAGATAAACTTTCTGGACAAAAGGTCAACATAGGAACTAGCCAAGCAACCGATAATTTCACCAGGCTGTCGGCAACAACCAACAACGCAACTAGCGCCGTCACTAGCTTCGGCTCCAAAGCAACTAATGCTTTTTCTGATCTCGGCTCTAAAGCATCTTCTGCCCTCGGTACACTCAAATCTTCGCTATCTGATGTTAATATGGGCATCAGAGAAATGTCCGGTGCATTGATGGGCATGACATTAGGTGGCGCCGTATCTGGTCTTGCATGGATGGACAGCGCAAAAGTCAAATTATACAATGAAGGAATAGAAGAAGCCATTACCAACAACAAGAAGCTCGGTATCACATATGAAGAACTAACTGCATTTGTAGAACAACAAGCAGCAGCAGGAGAAGGTACCAGACAAGACACCGCAAAAGAAATGTATTCCGTCCTAACTGCATCAACTAAGTATCTAAAAGGAGGTAGTCAAGAAAAGTTAGCTCAGGCAGATGCCATAACAGACTTCTACTTCAAACACCAAGAAATGATGCAAGAGCAAGGCATTTATAGTGCGGAACAATTGGTACAACGCGCTACCATGACTGAAGGAAAAATGTCTGGTAGATTTGGCACCAAATTTGCGACTGCAATGGGTGTTAGTGTCGATGATCCTTCTATGAGATCCGCCAAAGCACGTATACAATATATGATGCAAGAAGGCGCCAAAGTCGACATGAAAGCCGAACTGGACAAAAGGCCATGGGAACAACTACAAGTCAACATCAAAAAATTACAATATGCAATTGGAGACAGCATAGCTGCACCAATGGCAACAGTTACTGGCATTGTTGCTCGGTTTGCTGAAATACTATTGAAAATACCCTATGCTCCAGCACTAATCGGACTTCTCGGTATGTTCCTTGCGATGGCATCTGCTGTTAGTCTTACAATTGGTGTGCTTACTCCACTCTTGACTATATTGAGAGCACATAATATATTGGTTGGCCTCAGCAATGCATTGTTGGGTACAAATACCGCCGCAAAAGTCACAAACACCGCAACTACAGTTGCAATGGCTACAGCCGAACATGGAGCAGCTGCTGGAGCATGGGCACTCGCGTCTGGTATTTGGGCAACCTTGGCACCCCTATTACCATTCATCATAGCTGGAACCGTACTAATTGGTGTGCTCGCACTCATTGCGGATAAGTTGGGTATTCTTCAGCCAATAATTGAAGCTTTCAAAAAGGCATTAGGTGGTGACTTAGCTGGTGCCTGGAAACAACTCACCAGCATCAAACTACCCACACTAGAAGTCGCGATGGGCTCAATCAAAGAATCACTAGCAGGTGTATTCAGCGGAACAACCTTCTTTGCCGTAATAACAAAATTATTGGGCGTCCCCCTATATAAAATAATAGATTTCGTCAACGAAATCAAGGATCTACTCAAACGCATAGAAGGATTCATAGACTACATCATAGGAATGATCACAAAATATATTTATACACCACTGAAAGGCTTGTGGGATTTTGTTATAAATCACGTAGGCACCCCATTGAAAAACATATATGATTCGATTTTAAAGATTCTAGAAAAGTTAGGTATAAAATCTACCGGAGAAACAAAAGTATCTTTTAGCAACGAAATCAGCAAAGAACAGTATGGCTGGCTCGCGAACGCACCAGAAGAAATGAAAGAGGATTTCTACAAATATGCGTCCGGCCAGATGACCGCACCAGAACTGAGGAAAAAATATCCAAACAAAATCAGCGACATCGATCTAAAGAGTATCGAAAGCGCCTATGCTAAGTCTAACCACGAGCCAGTAACTGGAGCCTTACCTGAAGAAGAAAAACAATCTCCCTCAGAATACGTCAATGATTATCTTGGCATGGGATATAAAGCCGGATACGAGCAATCGAAAAAAGAATTTGCTGCCGCGGACCAATATTTCGTATCAGGACTCCAATACTGGGGAGGAAAAGCAAACGAATTTTTCAGTCCACTAACAGAAGCAGCAAAGAAACCGGCAGAATGGCTCGGAATTCCGAAAAACGATATCGGTGGACAAGTCACACAATCAGGATTGGCTTGGGTTGATACAGGAGAACCGATAGTTCCGGCTGGAATTGCAAGAGATTCTAACCTAATAAATTTACTGGAAAACATATCCCAAATTTCTGGCGCCAACAACACCAACACCAATAAAGACATCACAATTAACATAGAATACAAAACATCCGGTACCGGCACAGGAAATGGTCGCTACTTAGACGATTTTGCATTCGAGAGAGCCGTCAAATCTATCATAGGAAAGTGTATCAGAACGTATGGTAGCTATTAAGCACTCAAACATAAAAGCAAGGAGTTGATCATTATAACATTCACTGTTCAGATAGGAAGTTATGCCTTAAATGAAGAAGCAGCTGCTATATCTGCAGATGGAACTGTACCATCCGGCAGACCCAATCCAACAAGGATAAGTTGGTCTAAAGAAAACATAATAAAAATTCATGAAATACCGTGGCCGAAACATAAAACATGCCGAACTGCCAAAGAAACATTATGGAAACTAGATCTAGAATTTGTCATACTCACTAATTCTGACGCACAAGAAATTCAAAAATTAGTTGATAATGTCGGACCGTACGACGTAAAAACTGCATTCAAATCTGCCAGCATGTACATACAATCTTTTACCGCCAACGCCGAAGAAGGCTTAGACGATTACCACCTAACCTGCAACATGAAACTAATCGAAAGGAATGACTGAAGATGGTTAACTGGACAATACCAGAATATTTGGATGCTCACCCCAATGAATATCCTGGAACAGTAATCCGCATCTTCAAGCCAGAAGCTCCACCAGAAAGCGCCGACAAACTGAGCGATTGGTACACTAAAGGTTACAACCAGCTCTATGACCAAATCGACCAATATCAAGAAGCTGTCAGAAACGACGAAACACCAGATGCATCCCTCAAGATGTCTCTCCTAACATATGGAACTGCCAATCTCCCAGACAAAAAAGAAGTTCCTTCCCCAGAACCAGTAGCACCCGAAGATCCAGAAGATCCAATAACAGAAAACGCATCATCTGGCGGCGGTAATAATACCGGACTCGGACAAGGCATAAGAACATATACAACAATCGGTGGTGACGTAGTTTCAAAAGACATTATCAGTATCACAGCTACCTTACAATCTGGTTACGACGAAGGTAACGAACAATCCACATGCACAGTAACACTCAACAACAACTTCCAGAAATACGGAAAGAAAATAGCTAGTTACGAATGGGCTCCACGCATAACTCGTATATGGTCGCAAGCTGCCATCGACTTTAACACTGATCATGGAGTAGAAACCAACACCTACATGATTTTCCAAGGCTTTATGTCGGATGCCAAATACAATAACGAAACAGCGACAGTAACTTTCGGCTGCATTTCGATAGAAGCAGCTGGTTCTTTTGATGATAGTACTTGGTCACCAGAAGATGGCTACGAACTCAAAATGCAGGACAAAATAGATGAAATTAATGCAGAGACTCCTGCTAATGCAAAAATACTGGACTTGAGATATGGTGCATCCAAATTAATCAAACAAGATTATACCCCGTCAGATTTGTCCGGCAACGAATCTCTACGAAGCATCGCCCAAGACAACAAAGAAAGTTTCTATTTCGGACATGATTTCGAAGACAATGTATATGTAGTCCTAACTGATTCAGATTCCAATACAGGAACCGTATTTTTAGATCCATATGTCATTGATCCAGGCGACACATCAACTATATTCGGTCACGCAAACGACATTACTGTAATAGCCGGTACAACCGACATGAACGAAACCATGCGCCACATACCAACCCCAGTAAAAGATGAAATTTTCGCGCATATAGAAAATACCGAAAGCATATATCGATATGCCAAAACTGCCGCCTATATCACACATGATGCTAATTTACAATCCGTACAAGCCAACATCGAAGCAGATCTAGAAGACGAGAACTTCAAAGCATACATTGATAGAGACATCAAAGTAGTAGTTGCTAACAAAATTCCAAAAGTACTTAGCATAGTTATCTTTACCGTTCCGGATGTTATAACAGGCGAACTGCGCTGGATTTATGGCGGAGTAAAAAAGAAAGAAGTTGAATACAGTTCTTCAGGAATAATATCTCACTTAGAAGTTGCAAGAATCAACACAGAATATGGTAATGAAATCACAATCGATTCTTCAGGAATAATAACCTCAACCGATGAATATACCGATTCTGAAGGCAATATCTGGCAATATGTCTTCCGCAATGGTCAGTGGATCGCCGGCGTATGGGGTCCCAGCCACCAGATACCGTCTTATACCGAAAACGTTACACCAGAAATTATAGAACACTACAAAGAAGAAATAAGTATTATAGAGGCCAATAACAACACAATAAACCCCAACTGGAGAAACGAGATATGAGTGATAAGTACGCTTACACTTTTTATGGCGACGGAACTACAACTTGGATCTACCGATATGATCGAGGTGGTAATATAGTCCGCGCCAAACTAACCGATGACCATTACTCAAACTTTGATTTAGCGGAATTACCTGACAGAGTCGCACACGAATTCAGAGACGTATCAAAACGAAAATGGTCACCCAAACCAGTATTCGAACATCGTCCAGCCACCTGGGAACTTCCCGTCAACAATAACGACACCGGAATTTCCGACGAAGAATTCATATCGTTGTTTTTGTCGCGACATCGAAACACTATATTCAAAGATGGTAACTTCTGGATGCTGGTCGAAAACCAAGACCGAAATAAATCTTACATCAAGGTACCGCATTCCATGTTGAGATCTTTTGCCAGGAAAAACCGTTATTTCGGCAACGCAATTTGGATGGTGGAATAAATGCCATCCGGGCCAATGACTTCATTAGGAAATAGCGTCCAACGCTGGCAACAAAACATCTTTAAGTTGGAATATGCTACTGTAGTCAAAGTAGATCGAAGAGGTCATCCAGGTGTTCAATGCCATAGCCCAGATCACCCAGAATACTACAATACTGTCACAGTCAAAATTCGAGATGCCAAAGAAAAGATAGATCCAAAAAAGCTCGAGCATCAATATGAAATTGTCATCCAAGACTTTGTCGGAAACTGTTTCGGCCATCCATGGACACCCAGAGTCGGCGACCTCGTTCAAGTCCTGTTTCTTTATAATACACAGCCTATAATCCTCGGGCCCGTTAACACAACTTATCAGGCTCCTGTGATGCGTGGACCAACTTGCGCGGACGCAATGTACGACGAAGTCTGGAAATGGTGTCAGTGGCTCGAACCCACACAAGATCACAACCATGACTACAAAGATCATCCGAAAGGCAAGATGCCGGTCTGTAAAAAGCTATTCCACGGACCTGTTACCGGCCAACCTGGCGGCAAAGGTCGAGACCAAATGTTTGTCTGGGACTGCCAAAAAGGCGATGCAGAACCCACATGCAAAGATTGCTGGACTATTGATTCTGTACCTCGTTGCAGCGAACAATGGTTCAAACAATATTCCACGAAAACAGAATCTGAGGAAGCATACAACAGTCGCGCCGAATGGCACAGCCGTTGTGGATCTTACCTACGTTTCGAATCCGAAAACGAAAATTCTTGCGGCAATCCATCCTCAGAATATTCAGAAGGTTGCGGACATATCAGGTTAGGCGGAGCAACATGTGAAGCTTCCAAAAAAGGCCATCTCAACCATAGCCCAGACGGCTCCATAGACATACATTCGGTCCACGAAGAAGTCGCAATCACCGCAGAGCACAAAGGAACGCGCGTTGCCGTATTCTCTCCGGAAAACGAAAGTGATATTGCGGCGTCAATGGACGATTTTGAGAGCAATGCTTACGTCCGAATCATGAAATCTGGAGAAATTATCCTTCATTCTCCAATCAAAATTACATTAGAAGCCCCCCTAATAGATGAAATAACGGATCTAGTCCACAACCATGGTAATCAACAAATCGATGGCTTCTGCTCTCACGATGGATGTAGTTGTCCACTACCACCTGAACCACCACATTGCGAAGGAGGATGGTTTGAATGAGCGAAGAATGGCAATACTATGATTCAACAACTATAAAAATCAATGGTGACCTTACCTCAAAATACTGGGAAAATCAGGTTGTTACAATCACACAAAGCAATCAAACAAAATATTTTGAGATAATCTCAGTAGAATTGAGTAGTGGCGACACATTACTACATCTTAATGGTGGTGGATTATACACACTTACAAATGACACTATAACATCTCACTATTACAGTATGTATGCCGCTCCACAAGGACTCCCGAATGTCTTTACCAGAAACATCCTGTATCGATATATTCCTCATTCACTAGCCACCGCTGAAAATGATTTTTTAGTAGCTTCTGGTTCAGGAACGTTCACTAAGAAAACTTTAGCTGAAACAAAAAATGTTTTAGGTATAAATGGCTGTGTACCGATTGATGGCTGGATACCTGCAGGTGAGACATGGACATATGATGAAGAAGACGATCCAACGTTCACATTCAAAATTGAAGGAGATAAAACCACAAAATACTATCCTGGAATGCGTATCAAGTTAACGCAATCCACTACGAAATATTTCATAATTGTAAAAGTCAATTACTCTGATCCAGATACCACTATAACAGTCTACGGTGGCACAGACTACAACCTTTCAGGTGATGAAATCACAAACCCATTTTACAGCATGATGAAAGCACCAGCAGGCTTTCCACTCAGCCCCGACAAGTGGACGGTAAAATTAGTGAATTCAGACTTGAAAGACCAGCTAAACCCAGTCGCTTTAACTTGGTATAACGTTGGCGGTCTGTCTTTAACCATACCCATAGGAGTTTGGAGGGTTTATTATTTCTCAGATTCACAAGTCGGAAATTTTAGTTCAGCCACCCAATTCACGTTATCTACTACGTTATCCACAACAAATAACGACGAATCTGATAACGAATTCACAGTGATGTCATACGTCAATTCTGCAATTATGTTGGTTGCACCAGCTACAAAAGAAAAGATCCTTAATCTAGCATCAAAGACCACGTATTATCTCAATTTAAATACTGGATATTGGGGTGATTCTGTTCCAGGGCACCTTTATATAAATGGAGAACAAGCCACAACAATCATATCCGCAGTTTGTGCATATCTCTAGGAGAATCACATCATGTATGATTTACGTACCAACATGGACATTAGTGCCGGACATTGTCACTGCCACTCTAGCCTTGACTTAGTGCTCGATGCCACCGGCGATCTCTCATTAATTTCTGACCAGGACGAACTAAAACAACGATTCTTCCTATATCTGGCAACACCAAAAGGCGAGCGTTACGATCCCAACGTCGGATGCAGCTGCCTAGATTATCTCCACGAAAAGAACACACGTGGAAACTTGCGCCGACTGGAACAAGACCTAGAAGCCGACATGAAATATCAATTCCCAGAAATCATCATAAAGACCGTAACATGCTCAACCAGCCTAACTGATCCTTTCCAAACAGAAATTCTTGTAAGAACTACGCAAGGCGAGTCACTAGAATTTCTGTACACACCAGAAGAACTTATGTCCATTACCTCCGAATTGAGCAATATAATCGAATACTACTAATATTTAGGAGTTCTTTATGCTAATTCCAGAAATCAACGAAATAAAAAACAACTTAAAGGATGCCATAATTCGACGCCATCCAAAGATCAGAAACTTCAGTCCTGGCAGCATGCTCGACATTCTGGATGAAATAATCGCCATCCAGGTCAACCTAATGTACCAGCGAATCCAAGAAGAAGTCTATAGCATATCAATCCTAACCGCTACTGGTGATGATTTGGATGCATTAGTAGTTGATCGATTACCAGAAGGTCGATTACCCGGTGATCAAGCAATCGGCACCCTAACCTTTTCTAGTATAGAAATAACCACCACACCAATACCAATCCCACTAGGATCAAAAGCATTAGCAATTGGTGCTGACGGCAGCCGAATATTCTTCGAAACAACATCTTATGCTGAAATAGGAATCGGCGAAAGTTCTGTTATCGTACCTGCCAGAGCAGTAGAACCCGGTACAAAAGGCAACATATCTGCTTACATGATCACAAATATTCCGTATCCGATCCCGGGCATCTATAGAATAGAAAACCAAGAAGCTTTTACTGGTGGTACAGATCAAGAAAGTGACGACGACTTACGTAACCGATACTTTTATGCTGTACTCGCAACAGGCACCGCAACTTCCATAGTAATCGAAGAGCATCTAACAGATTTGGAAGATATATCCGAAGCCCACATATTCCCAAGAAGTAACGGCGACTTAGAAGTCGTAGTTGATTACAGTGGTGGTGTTGGTCTCGACTACAACGACATATATGACGTATTAATAGATAATGTAGCCGCAGGAATAACATGTCGTGGTAAACTTGGAGCTACTATCCGAAACGGAGTCATAACCAACCATATTTCAGAATGCTCTGGTGGCCGAATCTGGGTCCGAGCAACAAGTAATGCACTATCTGGAGAAACTTTCACACTACATTACATTGACATATTGGGCAGAACTCGAACCGCCTCGGTAATCATACCACCAGGTACAGCTGTCGGAGACACAGTAGAAGCCACTCTAGAAAGCAATACAGATCGTGCCGCTATCATAGATGAAATATTCTATTCCGGTACAAATAGCTATGACATTCTGATAGGTATGGGACAATATCCCTATATGTACATATTACCTCGTACCGTCTATATAGACGCCACAATAAACATTACTGCTACAAACACCGCTCCACTCAACCTTTCAGATGGAGTCAAAAATTCAATAACCACCTTCCTGAACGAATTTACCATCGGTAAAGACTTAGAATGGTCGGACCTATTCCTATATATCTACATGAACTATAATACATCAGAAATGTTCACTGGTATAGACAACATAACATTATGCCAAATCACAGGTAACGGAATCACAATTACCACACCAGGTTCGGTCATCAACATAGACGAAGACCAAAGAATACGCGCCAGAACAATAACAGTCAACGTAACCTGAACCAAAACCTTTTTATAGTTGCAAATGCTATTTTACAATTACCCCCCACAAAACGGAAAGGAAGGCACGTTTCATGTGCTTTCTTTTCTAACAGTTATCGGGGCGCTTTCAGTGGATTACATGTCACCGAAACAATGTTACGCAATATCCCGATAACCAAAAACTATATATACTTGGTAACATAATGTAATATTGTTGGTGACAAAACAATAAATCAGATCATCAACACAACAAAGAAAAGCAGGTAATAGCTATGTCTAACAAAGCTTGGGACGAGAAAATCGTCATAAGAAGCGGTGGTATCCCCGAAGGAACATACGTCGCCCAGTTAGTGGACATCATCCGCGAAGATAAAGTGGTTCAAAACCGGATGGGTCTAAGCGGCAAACAGATTGTCCAAAAGGAGTATGACAGTCTTACGCCAGAGCAGAAGGCAATTGTAGATGCAACACCGGCCGAGTACTGGCCAGCACGTCCGAATGATACCAGCCCCAGAGAAAAGACTGCATTCGTGGACCAATACCGATTCATATTCAGAATACCTTCCGAGAACAACTATGAGATCAGGTCCGGCGCCGAATTCCCCATCAACCTGTGGGGTGCTTCCGGAGAAAGACTCGGCGGTGGAAAAGCTCTAACCGACTTCATCACTAGAGCTACCGGCATTCCAGTAGAACCAGGTGACGAATTCAAGCTGAGCGACTTCTTCAAGCCTGGCGACGAATTCGTACTCACCATTGTCAAGGACAAGGGCGGATTCTCCCGCATTGACCCGAAGTCAATTGTCAAGAAGGAGCTTGCTCAACCCATCGTCACCGGCAAGGAAGCTCTTTCTGATCGCGCCAAAGCACTCCTGGAATACCTGAAAGCCAATTACCAGGGCAGGCCGAAGCGTGACATCCTGGAGCTGTACGGCAGCGGACAGTTTGGTTCCTATCAGGAAACAACAGCTGCCTGGCAGGAAATCATGAAGAACGTAAAGTACACGTCTGACGGCAAGACGCTAGACTTCAGTGAGGCTTAATCTAGCCTCACCCTTTATGGGAGCATCAGCATGCCGACAATCACAATAGATCTCACAGATCAAGACATAGAGTCTGTCTGCGAGCTACTGTGCCGCGACAAAGAATCTGTATCGGAGGCGATCAAAAGGATTATCATATCAGAAATAAAAAACCGGAAGCTACAAACATTACTCAGAAATTAGAACAAAACATTTTTTGCTCGGAGGTAACACATGCCAGATCTTACAGTTGATATTCCGGAAGGAGAGGTCACCTATCCGCTACTAGTTTCCGTGTATGCGGACACCAAAATAGGAAAGACTTATTTTGCCGCAAGTTTTCCTAATGTAGTTCTCATTGATTTTCCGCCAGCCAAACTCTCATTCGGCAAACTAGAGTTTGACCAGATTGCTCTTAGCCGATCAGTAGGCGAAGGCTTTCGATCGATATTTCGACCTATTAGAAAACCAGACGGACACATAACCTGGCAACCAAAGATCGATGGATTTGATTACCAAAACCAATATTGCTTCCCGAAAACATGGGAAGATTTCCAGATATCCTTAGAGAAGGCAAAGTTCTTCGCGGAAGAAAAAGCCGCAAACAACGAAAAAATATGGGTAGCATTAGACGATTCTTATAGATGGAGAGCATTCGAGATTGCACACTACCTACAGGTCAATCGCAGAAAGTGGCCGACTCAACAAGAATTTGGACTGATCACGCAAGCTATGTCCGGCCAAATAACAACCATCCAAAATTTCGCCAACGTATTGATAGTTCATCGAACAACACGCGAGTTTGAGACCGGCAACAAGATTCCTTTGGTTTATCCGACCAGCACAGACTTCAATTCGGATGTTAGCATCGAGCTCATTCATCGGGATGTTCAAGAAGAAGGTAGAACCGTCAAAAAGCAGGTTGCCCTAATACATAGCACCGGACACGATTTCCCGTGCAACAACCCAGACTACCAACTAGAAGTCGTAGATCCTGATCCGTTGAGCGTATTAGCCGCAGCCAGAGTCCCGCAG